>Ga0247843_1003903_pt1 | contig 23261 bp, 22 predicted proteins | sample LaCruzMarch2017__FD_192420 | JGI IMG/M metagenome (GOLD analysis project Ga0247843, IMG submission 192420) | Freshwater microbial communities from meromictic Lake La Cruz, Castile-La Mancha, Spain - LaCruzMarch2017_8m | ecosystem: Environmental > Aquatic > Freshwater > Lake | place: Spain...
TCTTCATGTAAGCGATGTTGTCGTAGGTCCATTTGGCGGGAGGGACCATGGACTTAATCGCGGCGTTTTCTGCGGGCATACCAAACGCATCCCAACCCATGGGCATCAGCACGTTGTAGCCACGCATGCGGAGCTGGCGCGCCATCATGTCGTTGATGGTGTAGTTCCGGACATGACCCATGTGGAGCTTGCCACTGGGATAGGGCAACATCGAACAGGCATAAAACTTGGGTTTGGGCTGTCCGGAGGCATTGAGTGCGCCTTCGGTGACACGATAAGCGTCACGGGCATCCCAGTTTGCGTGGGCCAATTTTTCAACAACAGTGGGGAGGTAGCGTTCCTGCATTGCAACAGCCATAAAAGGTGGAGGCGCCGATGCGCCGAATCAGTCTGACATTATAGGTGTTACTGAGGATTCAGCGTTGCGCAACAGGCCTTGAAAAACAAACAGCCTCGCTAAGCGAGGCTGTGAGCTATTTAGAAAATCCAGTCAATCTGAACAGTAGTGACCTGAACGTTATTACTTGAGCTTTGTTTCTTTGTAGTCGACGTGCTTGCGAGCGACTGGATCAAATTTCTTGATCAGCATTTTCTCGGGCATGTTGCGCTTGTTTTTAGTCGTGGTGTAGAAGTGACCCGTTCCAGCGCTGGACTCGAGCTTAATTTTTTCGCGTGTACCTTTTGCCATGTCGGTCTCCTTGAGTCGGGTTAGGCGACTTCGCCGCGCGCACGCAGGTCAGCCAAGACGGCATCAATGCCATTCTTGTCGATCGTGCGAAGGGCGTTGGTGGAGACGCGCAGGCGTACCCAACGGTTTTCGCTCTCAACCCAGAAGCGGCGGGACTGCAGGTTAGGCAGAAAACGACGCTTGGTTTTGTTGTTCGCGTGAGAAACATTGTTGCCCACCATGGGCTTTTTTCCAGTCACTTGGCATACACGTGCCATGGCTACACCTATTTATGTTTGTTCAGATTTTCACATCAAGTCTGACATTCTAATACAAAATCAAACATTTAATCAAACTGAGGGGCGGGAATGCCTTGCGAGGGCACCCATGAGGCATGCCAAAACGGTGCATCCCGCCATCATCAGGGCCAATGGGAACGGTCCTGGGGTAGACATCAAGCTGATGAGCAGTCCAGCCAGAGCGCCGCAGGTTATGGAAAGCGTCCCCATCATGGCCGAGGCAGAACCGAGTTGGTGTCCTTGGTCAGAAAGCGCCAAAGCGGCTGAATTTGGGCCGACAAAGCCGTAACAAAACATAAATGTCTGCATACAGCCCATCATCGACACGAGTGTCACGAAACCAGCCAGCGTAGAAAGCAGGGCGAACAGCCCCGCTGACATCATGCCCGCAAGTGCCCAGGGCAGTATTTTGATGGGGGGGTGGTGTTTTAAAAGTCGGACGCTGACTTGTGAACCAAAGATCAAGCTGGCAGCGTTCATTCCGAACAGCAAGCCGTATGTTTGAGGGCTGACGCCAAAATGCTCGATAAATAGACGGGGAGAGACAACGATATAACTAAACATCGTGGCCGAAGACAGTCCCCCCGAGAGCGCAAACGCCATAAACCGACGATGTCTCAGCAGCCCCCCGTAAGTCCGTAGGATATTGCCCCAACTGAGTTTGATCTGGCGTTCGGGTGGCAGGCTCTCGACCATGACTTTGGTTAACGTCCAAAGCAACGCGATGCCGCACAAGGTGATCATGACAAAAATCCCCCGCCAGCCCACTGAAGAGAGAATAAAAGCCCCTAAAACAGGCGCCAAAATCGGCGCGATACCCATGATGAGCATCAACATGGAAAGTGCCCGGGCCGCGTCTTGCGTACTGTAGTGGTCTCGCACCACGGCACGTGGGATCACCATCCCGGCGGCTCCGCCCATCGCTTGAAAAACACGACAAACGGTCAGAAATTCGACGCTTGGGGCGAGCGCGCAACCCGCCGAGGCAAGGATGTAAAGCACAAGTGCGCCATATAAAGGGGGTTTGCGACCAAAGCGGTCAGCGAGAGGACCGTAAATGAGTTGTGCACTCGCCATACCTAAAAGGTAGGCAGCTAAGGTGCGCTCGACCTGGCTGCTGTTTGCGCCAAGGCTGCTGGCGATTGCTGGAAAGGCGGGCAGGTACATGTCAATGGACAGCGGGCCGATCGCCGTCAGCGCACCCATCAAAATGAGCCATCCGGGCAGGCCCATTGCGGCAAGTTTGGAGCGCATTATTTGGAAATGCCTTTAGAAACTGGGTATTAGGGTGAGATTCGACTTTATCACGGTCAAACTTTCTGAAGCTTAAGGTGTTTTCTCCAAGGAGAAAATCATATAAAGTAAAAAAACCAATAGACTCATGGGGACATCACGTGAATCCTTTGATCTCAACCATAGAAAAAAAGTTGCAGAGCTTGCCAGTTAGTCTGGGGTTGATTTTGCCCGATGGCTCACAGCTTGGACCTCAGGATGCGTCGGTCACGTTGGTCGTGAAACAAAATAGCGCCTTGGCACATCTGGTCGCGGGTCAAGTCGGTTTGATTGGTCAAGATTACGTAGAAGGTCTTTGCGATGTACGCGGCTCAATGCGTGATGTGATGACAGTTGCCGCCTCTATTTTGCCCGGCTCCCCCACTGAAGCTGCGCGCCTGGGTTGGTTGACCGGGGTGATTTCAAGGGTCATGTCGGTTTGGCGACATTCAATTGAACGCGATGCCAAGCAGATTGAGTTTCATTACGACTTATCCGACGACTTTTACGGTTTATGGTTGGATCCACGCCGTGTTTATTCCTGCGCTTACTACGCAACGCCCTCGATGAACTTAGCGCAGGCTCAAGAAGCCAAGCTTGATCTGATCTGCCGAAAGCTACGTCTAACCGCGGGCGAGCGCTTTTTGGACGTGGGTGCAGGGTGGGGAGGCTTGTTGTTGTGGGCTGCTGAGCATTATGGTGTGGATGCTACGGGTATTACGTTGTCCCGTAACCAGCACGCCCATGTGTCAGCGCTGATTGAGGAAAAAGGCCTAAGTGGTCGCGTGCGCATGCAGTTGCTTGATTATCGAAAGCTTGATCATGATCAACCGTTCGACAAGATTGCCTCAGTCGGTATGTTTGAACATGTTGGGCGCGCGCAGCTCAAAGATTATTTTGAGCGCTTGCGCCAGTTACTGCGCCCCGGCGGTCTAATTTTGAACCATGGGATCACCGCAGGTGGGTTGCATAACGACCAACTGGGCAATGGGATGGGTGACTTTATTGAAAAGTATATTTTTCCTGGCGGCGAGCTTGTTCATATCGGCGATGTGATCACGGCGCTCAGCGCCGGTGGGCTCGAGGCGCTTGACGTTGAAAATTTGAGACCGCACTATGCGCGGACCTTATGGGCGTGGAGTGATGCGCTAGAGGCTCAGTTAGAGGAGGCAAAGAAAGTCTTGCCTGGCGAGCATGGCGAGCGCGCCCTCAGAGCCTATCGGATGTATTTGGCGGGTTGCGCCAAAGGATTTGAAAACGGCTGGGTCGCTTTGCATCAAGTACTTGCTCAGCATGCGCCGACGGGTCGAGCTGATGAGCTCGATGAGCCCATCGACCAGGCTTACCCCTGGCGGCGCGAGTATATCTACGCTAAAAAATGAGAGGACTCTGCGATCGCCTTGCTCAGGCGGCAATGGCGGTCGAGACTTCGAGGGACTGGGCGGCTTGAGCGGCGATTTCAAATGATCGAAGGCGCGCCTTGTGATCAAAAATCTGTCCGGTGATCATGAGTTCGTTGGCACCCGTCTTTTCGACGAGACGCTGTAAACCTTGGCGGACCGTTTCAGGGCTGCCGACCACTGAACAGGCCAGCTGTTCATTCACAGAGATCTTTTCATGCGGTGTCCAAAAAGTCTCGATGTCGTCGATGGGGGGAGGGAGTTGACCGCGCGTGTTGCGACGCATGCGCGTGGCATGTTGCTGATGCGTCGTAAAGAGATACTTTGCTTCTTCGTCTGTCTCTGCGGCAATGACGTTGACACCTACCATCGCGTGCGACTGGCTCAGTTGCGATGAGGGCTTAAAGAGCCCCTTGTAGGCCCGCATCGCATCCAGCAAATAGTCAGGGGCAAAGTGAGAGGCAAAGGCATAGGGCAGACCAAGATGCGCGGCGAGCTGGGCACCGTAAAGGCTAGAGCCCAAAATCCAGATGGGGACGTGAAGGCCTGCCCCCGGAATGGCTTTGACTGCCTGTCCCGGTTGAATGTCGTCAAAGTAATGCTGTAGCTCTTGAACATCTTGCGGGAACTGGTCTGAATTGCCCTGCAGATCACGGCGCAGGGCGCGTGCGGTCATCTGGTCGGTGCCTGGCGCGCGTCCCAGACCCAGATCAATGCGATTTGGGAATAGGGAAGCCAGGGTGCCGAATTGTTCTGCGATCACGAGAGGAGCGTGATTGGGGAGCATCACCCCGCCAGAACCGACACGAATACGGCTCGTGCCCCCAGCTACGTAGGCAATAATCACAGCCGTCGCAGAACTGGCATTGCCCGTCATATTGTGGTGTTCGGCGAGCCAAAAGCGTGTGTAGCCCCACTTTTCGGCGTGTTGAGCCAAATCCCGGGAATTGTGCAGGGCGTCGGCCGCCGTGAAACCTTGAGGAATAGGGGACAGGTCGAGAATCGAATAGGGAATGTTCATAGGTATCTCGTAATGTCTAGGCGGGTTATGCTTATGGCAATAAGTCTGATGATACTTTTTTATCTGCCTGTTGCAAGGTGATTTGTGACTTGCAGTCCAATTTACTCTGTCTAAGGAGCGCACAATGCGTGAAGTATTTATAACCGGTGCAGCTAGAACCGCTGTGGGTGACTTTGGCGGTGGTCTCAAGGATGTGGCACCGATTGATTTGGGTACTACAGTGGTCAAAGCCGTTCTGCAGCGCTCTGGTGTGGATGGTAAAGAGGTTGGCCACTTAGCGTTTGGTCACGTCGTCCATACAGAGGCGCGTGACATGTATTTGTCGCGCGTGGTAGCACTCAATGCCGGACTGCCGCAGACTTGCGCTGCCTTTAACGTGAATCGCTTGTGCGGATCTGGTCTACAGGCGATCGTCTCAAGCGCGCAGTCGATCTTGCTTGGTGATACCGAGATGGCGATTGGCGGAGGTGCTGAGTCGATGAGCCGTGGCGGCTATTTGTCCCAGACACAGCGCTTTGGCGCGCGCATGGGCGATACGACTATTGTCGACATGATGGTGGGGGCGTTGACCGATCCGTTTGAGCGTACCCATATGGGTATCACAGCAGAAAATGTCGCCAAGCAATTTGGTATTTCTCGTGCAGATCAGGATGCCTTGGCGATCGAGTCCCATCGTCGTGCGGTACAGGCGCAAGACGAAGGTCGTTTTAACGATCAGATCGTGCCAGTCGTGATCAAAACACGCAAAGGCGAGGTTGAATTCAAGCTTGACGAGCATCCACGTCGAGATATTTCGCTCGAAGGCCTTTCAGCGTTGCGCGCGGTGTTTGTCAAAGAAAATGGTACGGTCACTGCAGGAAATGCTTCGGGTATCAACGATGGCGCTGCCGCTGTGCTGATGATGAGCGGCGAGGCCGTGAAATCAAGCGGTGCGAAGCCGCTGGCACGTCTGGTGGCATACGCGCATGCTGGCGTTGACCCAAAGATCATGGGGATCGGGCCCGTGCCAGCGACACAAGCCGTGATGAAGCGTGCCGGTTTGACGGTTGATCAAATGGACGTGATCGAAGCCAATGAGGCTTTTGCCGCACAGGCGTGCGCTGTCGCCAAGGAGCTCAAGCTCGATGCCAAGCGGTTGAATCCAAACGGTAGCGGTATCTCTCTGGGTCATCCGATCGGTGCGACAGGCGCCATCGTGACCACTAAAGCCATTTACGAATTGCATCGCACCGGGGGGCGTTATGCCTTGGTGACCATGTGTATTGGTGGTGGTCAAGGGATTGCGGCGATTTTTGAGCGTGTCTAAAGACGCGATTCTAAAATTAAGCGTTCGTATTTGATGAGTTAAAAGAGCAGCCTTGGCGCTGCTCTTTTTTACATCTGACCTAGCTCCGAAATTGAAATGACTTGATGGCCGGCCACAATGAGATGATCAAGCAGCACAATATCCACGACGGCGAGAGACTGAGTGAGTTGGTGGGTCAAGCGGATATCAGCGGCGCTTGGTTTGGCCACGCCAGAGGGATGATTGTGCGCGAGGATCACGGCTGCGGCATGATGTGCAAGCGCGGCTTTGACGAGCTCGCGAGGATAAATAGTTGTTTCTGTCAGTGTGCCTTGTGAAATTTGTTTGGCATGGATCAGGCGGTGTTGATTGTCTAAAAATAAGGCAAAGCAACGTTCGATTGACGCGTGTCCAAGAAGTGTTGCGCAGTAGGCTTTGACTTGAAGCGGATGTTTGAGAGAACAATCACGCTTTAACTCTTCTTCGATCGCGCGCTTTGCCAGGGTTTGAATGGCATTGAGTTGGCAGATTCGAGCATTCCCCAATCCCACAACAGCTCTAAGGTTTTCGCTGTCGGCGCTGAGGAGTGCGCGCAAGCCGCCAAAGCGGACAAGCAGCTGTTGCGCGAGCTCCAGCGCGTTGATACCACGCGTACCTGTCCCAAAAATGAGTGCTAAAAGCTCCGCGTTCGTCAAGCTGTTTGCTCCATGTTGTAGCAATCTTTCGCGGGGTCGTTGGTCAGATGGAAGTTGTTCGCGCAAGGTCATCGGGAAGGCTCTAAAATAGGCGTTTAGCAAAGCCCTCTACGGTGACAGATTTTGACTGATCAGGCCCCCAATAGTCCTCCCGTTGTCCGTGCGGACTCCTACCTTACGCTCCACTATCGCATTGTGATTGAGGACGGACCTGCCGCAGGCTCGACGTTTATTGATACGTTCGATGGTCGCCCCGCGACGCTGCAGCTCGGGAGCGGCCAATGGTCGCCTGGGATGGAAACCCCCTTACTTGGTCATCCCGAAGGCGATTGTTTCAGTTACACGCTCGCGCCTGTTGTGGCCTATGGCGATCGCAATCCTGATTTGATTCAACGCGTTTCGCGCGCCATGCTCGATCAACATGCGGGTCTGGAAGCTGACTTTAAGCCAGGTGATATGGTGGAGTTTACTGCGCCCAATGGTGGACGTTACTCCGGCGTCCTAAAAGAGATTGCCGACGACTCGGCTTTGTTTGACTTTAACCACCCTTTGGCGGGTTTGACGCTGCGGGTTGATATTGACTTGCTGGGAGTGTTGTGATGTCGGACTCGGGCGCTGAAATCCTGCTGGCACAACCGCGAGGCTTCTGCGCGGGCGTGGATCGTGCCATCGATATTGTCGAGCGTGCGCTTGAGTTACATGGTGCACCTATTTATGTCCGTCACGAAATTGTGCACAACCGTTTTGTGGTCGAGGACCTGAAGCTCAAAGGGGCGGTGTTCATCGACGAGCTCGATGAGGCGCCTGAGAGTGGCATTGTTGTGTTTTCTGCGCATGGAGTCTCCAAAGCTGTTCGTGCCGAAGCGGAGCAGCGCGGATTAAACGTGTTTGATGCAACCTGCCCCTTGGTCACCAAGGTCCATGTTGAGGTCGAGCGCATGCGTGCGGCAGGCTGTGAAATCGTGATGATTGGTCACAAGGGACATCCAGAGGTTGAGGGTACTCTGGGACAGTCGAATCATGGGATGTATTTGGTGGAGACGACCGAAGACGTCTTGGCGCTTCAGGTCGCTCATCCTGATAAGTTGGCATTTGTGACGCAGACCACTCTTTCCGTTGACGATGCGGCCGAGGTTGCCCAGGCCTTGCGAACGCGGTTCCCACATATTCAAGAACCTAAAAAAAGCGATATTTGCTATGCGACCCAAAACCGTCAAGATGCGGTCAAAGTCCTCGCTCCTGCTTCGGATTTGGTGTTGGTGGTGGGCAGTGCGAATAGCTCAAACTCTAATCGTTTGCGCGAAGTCGCTGAGCGTATGGGGATCGCTTCTTATCTGATTGATGGTCCTGAATCGATCGATCCTGTCTGGCTTGAGGGGCGGCAACGCATCGGCATCACTGCAGGCGCTTCTGCACCAGAGTTGCTGGTTCAGCAGGTGATTCACCGCTTAAAAGAACTTGGGGCTATTTCGGTGCGGACCATGGACGGATTGCACGAAAATGTTTCTTTTCCCTTACCCAAAGGACTTTCAAGAAAGGTCAGTTAGCCTTCAGGCCTCGCTTTTACTAAAAGAGCGTTCGATCAAATTACGCACAAAATCGATGGTGGTGCGCAGGGTGTAATACTCGCTCATTAGGCTGCGAGGGATACGCAGGTTTTGTGCCTTTTTATCAAGTTCATTGATTGTTTTTAGATACGCTTCTTGGTGGGTCGGATCGAAGCTATTCTCGAGCTCTTGCTCAAAGAGCTTGAGCGCTCCATAGACCTCGTTCAGGCGAGAGCGTATTCGATTCGCGCGATACCCAGGCATGGATTTTAAAATGGGATACGAAAAGGCGACCAGAGGTAAAAGCAAAATCCACATACGGTGTAAAAATTCAGCAAGCCAGAAAGGCATGTATTCCATCAGTTTGGGCGGACCGTTTTTGTAAAAGTTTTTCGCGACATCGCTTTCCTCGATGATCGAGTCTTTGTAGGCGGGAAACTCACCATACTGTGCGAAAAACGAGCCGCCACCATTGATTTTTGTAGCCGCTTGTAAAAATAGTAACTGAATCGCAGGATGCATCCTGGGGTCAATGACCAGATTGGTCGTGGGAGCAATCGTCTTGATAGTTTTGTAGGGGTCATTTCGTCCAAGATCCAAAGAGCCTTCGGGGATCGAGAGCACATGATAAAAAGGCATTAGCCTGGCAAAAGCTTCGGCTCGGGTAAAGTCAGCCAAGCGTGCTTGAGGGTCATTGATCATCGCTTGTACATTTTTCGATTCGATGCCATCCACCATCACAACGGCATCAACAGTGCCGTTTTTAAATGCTTCAACCGACTCTTCATTGGAAAGGGCTTTGAAGTTTTCTGTGCGCTTGATATGAGTGAGCTCAAGCAAGCGGAGCGCGTGCAGATACGTCCCGCTTCCAGAGGCCCCAATTGCGACCGGATAGTTTAGAAATTCGTAGCGATGTTTCAAGTCATCGACTTGAAACTTTGATCTTCTGTAAAAAATCCATACAGGCTCGTAGCCGATGCTCCCGAGTGACAAGAGACCTTTGGCTTGTTGGCGACTCTCCAACAAGCCTCCTTGAATGAACGCAGCTTGGAGACCATCATCTTTATCTTTGAGACGGTTGACATTGTCCTCGGCTCCTTTGGTAGGCACAAGCTCAAGGGTCACACCATTTTTCTTGAAAAAAGCGACATATTGTTTTGCCAGATCTTCGTATGAACCACCCGTCACACCTGTTGCCATGAGAACATGTGTCGGGGGAGCTGGCTTGGCGAGCCAGATCACCGTGCTAATGGCGATGATGAGTAATAAGATGAGGAGCCAGGCTTCGCAGACGAATTGCCACAACGTTTTTAATTCATCGAGTATCGTTTCATACGCGGCCACCACATGGTCGCGTACTTCGTGTTTAGGGCTATCCATTCGAAGGCGCTACCTTGCTATTGAGTTGTCCGCTCTGGTGTGTTCGACCCAGATCAGCTTGTCTGTCGCAAATCCCATTTTCTTGGCTTCGGCAACAAGGTGGTCTTTAAGCGCGGGAGCAAGGACTTTGGTCCTGGCGAGGATCCATAGATACTCCCGATCAGGTCCTGAGACCAGCGCCCATTGATAGCCAGCCTGATCCAGTGCCAGTACGTGATAGCCACCATAAAACGGCCCGAAAAAGGAGACCTTGAGGGAGCCTTGCTGTGGGCTGCCCGTAAATAGGGCGTGTCCAGTTGCTGATTTCCAGTCATTTTTTTTGGTGTTAAAGCCGCGATTGATGACCTCGAGGCTGCCGTCAGATTTCAACGTGTACGTCGCACTCACATCCGTCAGTCCACGTTCAAAAGAATGATCTAAGCGGGCGATTTCGTACCATTTTCCCAGATAGCGGTTGACCTCGAAAGGCGTGACTGAGGTCAGCCCAGTGGGTGGGGCTGTAGAGCAACCAGAGAGTGTGAGGCTTATAAAAACCGCAGTCGCCACAGCCAGAACAGAGTAGATTGTCCTAGTGAGGAGAGAGTGTCGAATTAAGCCAGTCGCATTCGGTGTTTTCATGCGCTAAGGGTAGCTCAGTCAGCGCAATGTCGCAATATTAATCGGAGAGTCTAATCGGTGAATCTGCAACAATTGAAATCGGATCCGCCATGATTTTGTCCGAACCTTTGAAGGGGTTATCCAGAACGATGGTTGCAGCAAAGATGAATGACACAGCGATGATTTGAACGATGAGGGCATAAAACCTGAACCACGTGAATTGCGTCAGCATGAGCGCCGAGATAATCAAAACACCAAGATAGCCGATATTGCTGGTGGCCATATATTGAGGGGCCAGACGGGCCCCAGAGTTCTGGATACGACTGCTGCGGGCTTGAACGATGCTTGCAGAGGTCCTCAATATCTCGGAGTAGATGGTTAGTTCTTTACCTGTGGTGGGGTTCAGGTGCTGGAGATCGGCACGAATTTTACGCAGAATGAGGCGTGTCGTTTCACTCTCCTTGTTTTTTGACAGAAGTGGCCACTCGTCCTTGACAATGGATGTGGCGTATTGACGTAGAACTTTGCGCAGATTGGTGGCTTCTTCAGTATCGTAAAAGGCGAGCAACACATCCAGAGATTTGATTTCGTTCGCCTCAGCAACCACTTCTTGTTGATATTTGTCAGCAGTCTCTCCCACGTTGGCCAGCGAATAGCCCAGTGTCAGGAATGTGATGGTAAAGAGCGCTGCATGCAAGCCCGCGATAAAGTCCGAATCGACATCTTGAACGATAAAGCGAGGAAAAAATGTACGTAAAGAAAAATAAAGGCCGTAGGTAATGATAAAACCAATCGCCGAATAAAAAACGACGATACTGCTGTAGCTCATGTGATCAAAGAGTCGCATGGTTTTCTCACTCTATCAAAATGTTCAAACGTCTAAGTGTTGCGGGTCAATTCTTTAAGCTTTGCATCCGCATCTTTTTTGACTGCGTTCAGCGCATTTTTTAAATTAAAGTAAAAGCGAGCATTTTTTCCAAAAAGCCAAGTGGTGTAGATTTCTTTTTCATATTCACTCAGTGTTTCAAAAATCGCCGGGAGTTCGTCTTTGTAGACCGCTGCCAAAATTGCCTCATCGAGCTCTCTTAAGTGAATGAACATCTCGTTCATTAAATGTTCGCTTGGAAAGAGTCTAGCAGCCACAATCATTCGGTAAGCGGGATAGACAATCATAATAAAGGCAAGAACATAAGCCCAGATATTTTCGATCAGACTTGCTAACCAAAGTGGAAGATAGGAAAAAATATCGGGGATGCCATTTGCATAAAAACGCGAGGCGATCGGACTTAAGGGATAGCTTTGATCCAAATTTTTAGGAAAAAAATCTGCTTTAGAAAAAAATACATCAGAACGTCGCCCAAAGGCTTGTGCCGCGAGCAAATAGGCCCATTGCAGGGCAGGATGCATATCTTTTTCAACCAAGAGAATGGTTGTAGAAGCCAGAATCGTGATGTCTTCGCTCGGGTAAATTGAATCTAGATGAATCGAGCCCCGCGGAATGACGAGTTTTTGTAGGAAGGGACGTTTTTTTATGTAAGCATCGGCAAGCGGAAAATTGAGAACTTTAATGCTGCGGTCCGCGAGCAATTTTTGAATAGTTTCAGAACGAAAGTCATCGACGATAAATGCGGCATCAATCTTACCGGCCAATAAAAGATCAGCCGCCTGCGCAAAGGTCAACTCCAAGATGCTATCCGCAGAGGGGGCGGACTGTTGATTAAGCTCGTATAAATTTCTGAACATTTTGTTGGTGATATTGCCTGCCGGCCCGATCGCTATTTTCTTATTAGAAAAATACTCGAAGGGGTCTGTCGTTTGTATGGTGTCGCCTTTATAAAAAATCCAGATAGGCGCGTATTGGATGCTTCCTAGCGAGACGAGATTCGGATGCTTTTCGGCCGCTTCAGTGCCGGCAGTTAAAAAGCTCGCATCGACTTTGGATTTTTTGCTGTCTAAACCTTTTAATCCCTCGATCAATCCAGAGGTTGGAACCAGCTCAAGAGTCAGTCCCCGGCGTTTGAAAGATTGTTGAAAATTGTCTCCCGCAATTTGATAGGAGGTGCCGTCTTGGCCTGTGGCGAGATAGGTTGATTTGGGAGGGAAGGGCTTGATGTACGTGATTAATCCCGCGACAACTATCACCAGGATCAGACTGATCAGCCCGAAAAAACGTGCTGTCTTCACCCATCCCAGCAACTCTTTTGAAAGAAATTTTTTGACGTATCTTTTGAAGTACTGCGCGACATTTGTGATGCGATAACTCATAAGTGTTCCAGATCGATACGGTGTTGCTTGTTTTTAGTCCTCATCTATCGAATAAATGAGCGCTGCATGTCTAAGCTTTCCTGAAAAGGCATAGGGCTTTTCATTGTTGTCTTTGGTGTTTGGTCTGGGCATTTCCTTGCTACTCAGCACCACTTGATCCCCGAAGACGCCCTTGAGTCTCACCCAACATCCTCTGCGTAGTTCGAGAAAAGAAGCTCCATCATCTGTTTCAAGGTCCACCAAATCTCGATCTTTGTCTTTTGTTTTTTGCACGTCTACGTTCAGGCTTCGGTGAATCTCGAGGTGACTACTGCTAAGGTTGATGCCATCTTCTATAGGACTTTTGATTTCTAGGCGCATTAAGCGAATGTGGGAGTTCGTCAGATCGATGCCATCATCGGCAGAGTAGTGACTGATGAGCGTCTGAACCGCCCATTCCGTAGGGCCGACTCCGAGGAGTGAAATGCCATCAATATCATCGCCCGTTGTGATGAGTTTGCCAGAAATTGGGCTGTAATACTCGTCGGCGCGACCTAAGTAGCAAGTGGAGATGGATTGCGCGGTAAATGACGATAAAGGATTTTTACGGTTGATTTTAACGTTAATACCGTCTTTTGCAGCATCTGCAAAATTACCAAGAAACCAAAGGCCTCCATTATCAGCGACTTTGACAGGTTTGAAACAAGTGTTTGCGGCCTTGATATGCAGTCGCTCTGCTTTGAGCTGTGAGCCTTGTTCAAATATCAGCGTGGAGCGTTTCGTGAGGCTTTTAGGAAAAACGCCGTTGACCAACAGGAGGGTCGTCTGATCTTGAATGGTCAATCTGATCTTTTTTAAAACACGCACCTCCCCCTGAACAACATAGAGTTTATTTGCACTTAAAACAGTATCTTTAGCGATACGATTAGGTAGGATTTGTATGGGTTTCATCTCAAATACTCAACTTTCCCATGCGTGATCACAATGACGATGGTCAGTGTAGAGTGTGTCAGACAGTCTTAATCAAATTGATGAGTTGATGTCGTTATTGGTCGTTTTTTTAACAGCCGATCTTTGTTAGGATTTCACCATTCGGTTTGGATGAAGTGCATTTAAAAGGTTGGATGCAACGATGAAAAATTTTATAAAGAAAAACTTTAGATTCTTTGCCTGGTTGTCCATCGGACTGATGCCTCTTTTGATGCATGGCTGTGCGAGTGTAAATGAAAGTCAAAGCTCTAATTCTGCAGCGGTTAATCAATGCGTATTGATTGACACGGACTTTGATATCGATGACATGATGGCGATACCTCTGGTGATCGGTCATAAGCACGTTGCAGCGATTGTCACATCTGAAGGTTATACAAACCTGATTTAGGTGCTGCGGCCTTGAGCAGACTCATCGCTGAGCCAAATCAAAGACATATTCCAGTGATCATCGGGGCCAGCACCCATCTTGATGAAAAAAAGATCGTGTCGGAGTGGGGACAGTTTGTCCTTCAATATCGGGCATTGATGAATCGTATGAATAATTTCACTGTCACAGCCATGCCTCCTTCGGCCAGACAGGTGGATTACAAAACGCAAGTCACCCAGGCAGTTTCGAACTGTAAAAGTGTAGATATTTTGATCATTGGCACTTTTTCATCTTTTGTGCATTACAGTCCGCTCATTGAGTCCAAGATCAATCAAGTGGTGATTATGGGCAAGGCCCTAGAGGGTGACACGACCCAACGACCTGGAAACTTTTCATTCAATTGTGAATACGATATGCCTTCTTGCAAAAAGGCCTTTTATGAACAGTTACCAAAATACAAATACGTCTATGTGGATGTACCACGCTCCAATTGCGATACGACACCGAACAGTCCGCAATGCAAAGGGACTGTTTACGGTCCCACGTTAGAGATGGCTAAAAAACTGGACGATGAGGGCTTGCCCAATACACTCAAGCAAGTCTTGCTTGGATATACAAACAGCTGGAATTTAGACACCTGGCCCAACAAGGTTTATGGTGGAAAAACATTGTTTTGGGACCAATCCGCCGCGCTTTATATGGTTTATCCAGAAATCTTTAAAAAACTTGGGGGACCCCAGGGACACTTTTCGTCTGCAGTCAGTCCTGAGGAGTTTAGAGCCAAGTGGACAGAGGCAACCAATCAAGCCAAGACATATAAATAAATATGTATGGAAATGAATTAACTTTAGGAAAGGTTCAATGAATAAATTTCGCTCCTTATTATTGACTGTTGCAACGGTCACTATTTTTTATTCATCATGGTCGCATGCAGGCAAAACTGAAGCGATATCTAATTCTCAAGTAACCCAAGAGGCTGCCTTAAAAAACGTTCTTGAACTCAACGTCGGAATGTTCAAGTTGTATGACCAAGCTTTGGCGGATTTTCAGAAACAGTTTCTTTCCAATCATCCGCTTATCCTTGGACTTTTCTCGGGAGAAGGAGGAAAGATGATTCTGTATCGTCCTGGGAAAGAGCCAGAGCAAGCTCCCTCGGTTCCTGTCATCTATCAGATACTGAAGTCCACCGGACACAGCACGATGGCAATTTCTCAGATTGCATTGCAATATCTAAATAAAAATAATGCGACAGGTTGGAGAGAGCCCTTAGAAAACTATCTGATGCAGAACAATAAAGCTCTGAATGGTCTTGATGTCGTGGCCATGAATGAGTCTTGGAGGCCAGTAGTCAGGAGAATTCTCAAGGCTAACAGTGATTATTTATCATTGAGCTTGTCGAAAAATCAACTTTCTTCAGAAGACTTGAATGCATTCGCAAGAAAAACACTGCCAGATTTGAAGTTAATCATCGGCTGGGCTGCGCAAACACAAGTGAACCACTGGATGGGGGTCCTTGATAAATGGAAAGCTGAGTTAGGTCAGGACTGGGATAAAACCTATGCGGCCAGCAATACCATCTATGTTGCGAGACAAAACAATATTATATTTAGCGTGTTGGCACAGTATTTTGGTCCGCAAGCCATCAACGAGCGATTGCTATTAATTGAAACAATCTCCTTTACAACCACGCCGAAAGAATTGTTGACTTCCATCTCCCGTATCTTTTCTGACCGCATTACTGGGGAGGTATTCTTTGGCAACAAGTGGGTGATGGATTTTGAGCTGATGGGGGGTGATGCCAGAAAAGCAATTATTTCTGAAATGCAAAAAAGAGGGAAGGAAGCATTTTTACCCCCTTTGGTTCCTTTTGGATCAAAACAATGGCCCGCCTTAGTGACGCCTGGACCTGGAGCTAAAACTCTCGATGATCTTAAATAGAAGACAGTTCCTCAAGACTTCCTATCGCGCAGGGATGGCTGCGATATTGATTCGATACTTGAGCCCGGAAAATGTATTTGCAGCGACGTTGCCTGGTCAGGCAGTATTGACGAGTCAAAATCTCGCCGGTAAACAGTTGTATGAGGGGAGAGTCAAGGCAACAGGTGGCAAGATTTATGTCATCGATTTCCGTGCAAAAGACATGCCTGGTTGGCCGAGTGTAGAGCGGCGAGGCGTGGTTCTTAGAGCCCCACGCGTTGACCTTGTTTACAAGGGGCTCGATCTTGATCAGATGCGCCAGCAATATATGGATTTCAAACTGGTCACTGGTGAAGATTTAAATAGATGGGGATGTCGAGGATCTCCACCCTTTTTAATGCCAGAGTTCTATGCAACGCCCGGGACGAGTCCTGCTTATTTTGGACAGCCCCTTGCATTGCTCTCTTTCAAAAGTACTGATGATTATTTAGCTGTAAAGTCAAAAATCCCAGAGCTTAAGCGTTATGTTCAATATCAGGGCACCGCACCAGAGGAACGCCCTAAAGATTACGGAACAACTCAATTTGTTTTTTACCAAGGGAAGAAGCAGGAACCCGAATTTTCATTTATGAAAAACGTTCCTGATATGGATGCAACCAATGATTTGCTTGCGAATCAGAAATATCAGGCGCAATCCGATCGTTACATTAAACAAATTCAGCAGGATCTGGATCAATCGGATTGGCGCCGACTCCAGTCTCGATACGAAACGCAGTCAGTTGATCCGATGTTTTTGGAGCCCGAAAATGGCCTGTCATGGTATGACAGCAAGAGCCAAACACTCTCACTTGTTTTAGGAACACAGTCCCCCCATGAGGATGCCGTCGCGATTGACGAGTTCTTTTCTAAAGCCAATACCCCGCCGATCAAACATATCATCATCCACTGTTGCTTTTTGGGGGGAGGATTTGGCGGTAAGGACAGTTCTGATTTCCCATTACATCTTGCAATCGCCGCAATGGCTGAGCCTGACGTCAGCCATCGAATCGTTCATACTCGCGCTGATCAGTTCCAAGGCGGATTGAAACGGCATGCTTCGCAAACTGATATTTCCATGGCGGTCGACGCGAGTGGCAATTTTCAATATTTGAAATCAGTCATGACGTTGGATGGAGGCGGACAAAATAACTACAGTTTTGCGGTTCAAAGTGTTGGAGCAAGAAATGCTTCGGGTGCATATCATTTCCCTCGCTCCCAGATCGATGCTGCCGCGTACGCTTCCAAAAATATTCCAGCAGGATCGATGAGAGGCTTTGGAGCTTTTCAGTCATCTTTTGCCCTCGAATGTCTGATCGACGAGGCTGCGCAAATCCTTAAAATGGATCCAATAGCACTCAGACTGAAAAACAGTCCTTTAGGAAATGCCTATCTACAGACAGGTGTGCAATTAGTCTTACCAAGTCATGCGCAAAAGGTACTGAATGCGGCAAGTCAATCTGCTCTCTGGCGTAATCGCTCAGTCATCAAAAAGGATAGACTAACCCCTGATACCCTTTATGGAACAGGCTTTGCTGTAGCCTCTAAAACATTTGGAAAGCATGAGAACGGGTGTCTTGCAGGTGTTGAACTGTCTAAAGAAGGAGTGATCAAGCTTTACATACCAAGCGTTGATATGGGCAATGGTTCAGCAACCACCCTTTCCCTAACATTAGCCGCTATTTTTGGCCGACCTGCTGACGAAGTTGAAATCGGGGTCACGCATTATTTTGATGCATTAAAGCTCATTAGTACTGCAGCAAAAAGCGAAGAGGAGCAGGGCGCCTTATCGTTGAATCCCTTTTGGACACCATCACTGGTGATGTCGAGTGCCGCAAGTACCTCTGCCTATCATCTGAGACATACCGTTTTAGAAGCGGCAAGAGTGATCTGGAATTTTGGATTACTTCCCGCGGCCCATCAGTTGCTTGGTTTACGCGGCGTTGAGACACCATTAAATGCTCAAGATTACTCGCTTGATGCAAATGGATTTAAATACAAAGATGGACGAACATTTTCATTTGCGCAATTAGCATCTACCGCACACCAACAAGGTTTTGTAACGGGAACATTGGTGCATGCTTATTATCGTGAGTTTTGGGCTGAAGCATCATTCATTGTTTCAGATAAGAAATATATATCGAAAATTGATGCATTATCAGTGAGAACGGGCTCAAGGGAATATGTTGCTGTTCCTCGCACGAGCGTCAAATATTCTTCATTGCGCTCTTTGAAGGGCGACGCCAATCAGATGTCGTCGTATGCTGTCATTGTGTCCGTGACGGTCAATCGCTCTACGGGTGAAGTCCGCATTGTTGACGCTGAAACTTTTCTTGATTGTGGTCCTCCCATACAAAAAGAAATTGTTGAGGGACAAATGCAGGGTGCCTTTGCGATGGGGATAGGACAGACACTGACCGAAAATCTATCACATGCTAATCAATCCGCAGGACAGGGAGAGCTGAATCTTAATCTCTATCGATTGCCTTCAGCCAAGGATTGTGCAGTTGGAACAGCAAAGTTTAATATTCTGGAACCCTCCGTTGGGGACGAGCCAAGAGGCATGTCTGAGGTTGTTTTTAACCCTATTCCTGCTGCGATTGTCAACGCTTTGGCAGACGCCACTCAACATCGATTTAATTCACTACCCATTAGTCAAGTTGACGTTAAAAAAGTGTTGTCCAAATGAATAAAATCAACATTCAACTCAACATCAACGGCAAGAGCATGCAGGCCTCTGCAAATCCTGAAATTAGTCTTGCAGATTTTTTACATGAGAAGCTTGGGCTGACGGGGACCAAAGTGTCCTGTGGAATCGGGATCTGTAAGGCGTGTACCGTTGCGGTAAGCCCGCCTGGAGATCAGGGGTTGCAAAGAATGCAAGCATGTTTAATGCCGGCCGTTGCGCTTCAGGGCTTTAATATTCTCACTGTTGAGGGATTGGCCTCTGGCGATATTCTTTCAGCACAGCAACAAGGGGTCCTTAAACATTTTTCATTTCAGTGCGGCTATTGTGCGCCAGGTTTTTTAATGGGTATCACTTTATTAATGGATCAGCTGAAAAGAAATCCCGTTAAGCGTTCCGATTTAAATCAAGTCATACAAGACAGTATGGGAGATCACATTTGCAGATGTTCTGGCTACGTTAAGTATTACGAAGCGATTAATGATCTGTTGCTCAACACTGATGGCTTGGTGATTTAAAAAAGTATGTCCTGTGCCCTTGCCGAAGAGGTCGCTCCGGCAAGTCATTGCACAATAGGAGCTATGACAAGCCGATGATTTCTCCGGCTTCGTTGATATCAATATTGTTAGCAGCGGGTACGGCGGGGAGTCCCGGCATGGTCATGATATCTCCGCACACCACTACGATAAAGCCTGCGCCAGCCGCAAGACGCACTTCCCGAATTGCAAGGGTATGGCCGCTGGGAGCGCCACGTAGTTTGGCATCCGACGAAAAGGAGTATTGCGTTTTAGCAATACAAACTGGGAGGTGACCGTAGCCATCGGCTTCGAGTTGCGCAAATTGTGCTCTGATTTTGGCGTCGCAAGAGATGCCATCGGCGCCATAGGTTTTGACGGCGATGGTGCTGACTTTTTCTAGAAGTAAGGCATCGTCTTCGTATAAAAATTTGAAATGATTGGGTTGTTCGCAAAGTTTGACGACTGCGTGCGCAAGCTCGGCTGCGCCAGGACCGCCTTTGGCCCAGTGCTGGGCTAAGACAACCTCGACGCCCAGCGCCGCGGCCGTTGATTTCAATAGCTCTATTTCTGCTGGGGTGTCCTCGGTGCGATGATTGATCGCGACCACGCAAGGCAGACCAAAGTTGTGCTGAATATTATGAATGTGACGCTCAAGGTTGACGAGGCCAGCTTGTAACGCTTTTAAGTTTTCAGTACCGACTTCTTTGACCTCGACACCACCGTGATATTTCAACGCGCGAACAGTGGCGACTAAGACGACGGCTGATGGTGCTAGACCTGCTTTTCGGCATTTGATATCGAGAAATTTTTCGGCTCCCAGGTCTGCGCCAAAACCTGCTTCTGTGACGACATAGTCTGCGAGCTTGAGTGCTGTGGAGGTGGCGAGTACAGAGTTACAGCCATGTGCGATGTTGGCGAAAGGCCCGCCGTGCACAATGGCAAGATTATTTTCAAGGGTCTGAACGATGTTGGGAGCAAGCGCTTCTTTGAGGAGTGCGGCCATTGCGCCTTGGGCTTGTAGGTCACGTGCACGAATCGGTTTGCCGGATAGTGATTGGCCAACGACAATATCACCCAAACGTTCTTTTAAATCTTGCAGACTGTTGACCAGACAAAAAATCGCCATGACTTCGGAGGCGACGACAATATCAAAATGATCCTCGCGCGGAAAGCCGTTAGCGGTGCCGCCCAGGCCGACAACGATCTGTCTCAGGGCACGATCATTGAGGTCAACTACGCGTCTCCAGGTGATGCGTCGCACGTCGAATTGTAATTTGTTGCCATGATGGATGTGATTGTCGATCAGAGCAGCCAATAAATTGTTGGCGAGTGCGATGGCGTTAAAGTCGCCCGTAAAGTGTAGGTTGATGTCTTCCATCGGTACGACTTGCGCCATGCCTCCACCCGCTGCGCCGCCTTTCATGCCAAATACCGGGCCCAGCGAGGGTTCGCGCAAGCAAATCATGGCGCGCTTACCGATGTGATTGAGTGCGTCGCCTAGGCCCACGGTTGTCGTCGTTTTGCCTTCGCCTGCGGGAGTGGGGGAGATGGCCGTGACTAAAATTAATTTTCCATTGGGTCGATCTTGGAGAGAGCGGATGTAGTCAAGTGAAAGCTTGGCCTTGAAGCGACCATAGGGTTCTAATGCATCTTCTGGTATGTCAGCCTTGGCGGGAGCGAGCTTTAAAATGGGCGTTTTGTTGGCGGCTTGGGCAATAGCAAGATCAGAGCGCATACAGGTCCTTGAAGTCCGTTATCCTTATTAGAACCGTTATCCTAGACTAAATAGTCACCGAATGGGCTGAGCATAGGCGTCTTAGGAATGGAATTCTGGTTTATTTAGGAATTAAAAAATGTTGAAACAAGTCGGCTTAATTGGTTTGGGAAATATGGGACAGGGCATGGCGCTGACCCTCAAGCGTAATGGTTTTGAGGTGGTGGGCACCGATGTGGCCCCTGCGACGCGCGAGTCCTTGGCTAAAGAGGGTATCTCAGTCAGAGAAACGATCGGTGAAGTCGTCTTTGAGTGCGACGTTGTTATTTTGTCGCTTCCAACGGCCGTGATTGTCGAGCAAGTTGTCTGTGGGCCAAACGGGATTCTTGCCAATGCCAAGCCAGGTTTATTGGTGGTCGATACTTCGACCTCACATCCGGAGACAACGCGTCGCTTGGCTGTTGCATTGAACGCTGCGGGGATGAACATGTTGGATGCCCCCGTGAGCGGTGGTCCCAAAGGTGCGATCACCGGAACGATGGCGATGGTGATTGGCGGGGCCAAGGAGGATCTTGACCGCGCGGAACCCATCCTCGCGGCGATGACAGCCAAGCGCGTGCATGTCGGCGATATTGGTGCCGGGCATGTCGCCAAAATTGCCAACAACCTATTTGCTGCGGCGCATTTGCTCATCGCGGGCGAGGTTACCCGAATGGCAGCTAAAGCAGGGGTGCCGACTGAACAGTTATTGCAGGGGATCAATGCGGGCTCAGGTCGAAGCTTTATTACTGAGCATAGTTATCCCACATGGATTATGAACGGTCAGTTTGACTCTGGCTTTACGATGAAATTGATGCGTAAAGATGTTCGACTCTCGCAGGAGTTGATTTCCGCGCTCGCGATTGATTTGCCTATGTCTGCAAAGGTCGCTGAATTGTGGGCGCTTAGCGCTCAATCCATATCGGATGATGAGGACTTCAACAGAATCGTCGAGCTCGGCACCAGAGATCAGGTCTGAGCACAGCAAACAAGAGAGATGATGATGAGCGCACAGCAAACAGAACAGATGATGAAAGCATATCGTGCCTTTTTTCCGCAAGGACTTGTCGGCTCTTATGTCGCCGGGGAATTGATTCTAGGGGAGGGCAATGACATCAGTCTCGTCAATCCTGCGACGGGGGATGTGACTTTAACCTATAAAGATGCCACTGAGACCATCGCTCAACAGGCATGTGCCGCAGCAGTCGCTGGGCAGAAAGTTTGGGCTGCGCTGAGTCATGCCGAACGAGGCAGGTTGATGCAAGAAGCGGGTCGCTTGCTCAGAGCTCATATCGAGCCGCTTGCACAGCTCGAGTCGATTTCGGCAGGCAAGCCGATCCGCGATTGTCGTGGTGAAGCGCTTCGCGTTGCCGAGATGTTTGAGTACTACGGCGGCTGGACCGACAAGCTCTACGGAAACGTGATTCCCGTTCCCAGTGGTCATTTAAATTACACGCGGCGCGAGCCTTTTGGCGTAGTTTTGCAGATCACACCGTGGAATGCTCCGATGTTTACGTGCGGATGGCAAATCGCTCCTGCAATTTGCATGGGTAATGCCGTCTTGCTCAAGCCTTCTGAGTTAACACCCTTGAGTTCACTCGCTGTTGCGCAGCTCGTGGAGCGAGCCGGTATTCCAAAAGGTGTTGTCAATGTTCTAGTGGGATATGGTTATACGATTGGCCAAGCTGCCTTGAGTCATCACGCCGTTAAAAAAGTTATTTTTGTGGGCTCTCCTGCAACAGGTGGAAAAATAGCCGCTGCTGCTGCAGTGCGCGGCATTCCTTGTGTGCTTGAGCTAGGAGGTAAGTCAGCCAATATTGTGTTTGACGATGCGGATTTGGAGCGTGCGAGTATCGGTGCGCAAGCCGCGATTTTTGGGAGTGCGGGTCAAAGCTGCGTGGCGGGTTCAAGACTCTTGGTCCAGCGCGGCATTTATGAGAAATTTGTCCAGATGGTGGCCGAGGGTGCGCGCAAGATTCGAGTGGGTGATCCAGCGATGCCAGAGACTGAAATCGGTCCTATTCAGAATGCAAGGCAGTTTCAGCACATCAGGAACATGATTGACATCGGTGTGCGAGAAGGTGCGCAAATCGTCGGCGAACAGTCTTCAAAGGATAACCTACAGACGGGATTCTATGTGCGACCGACTGTTCTAAAAAATGTGACGAATGAGATGGCCGTGGCACGAACTGAAATTTTTGGCCCCGTTGTTGTTGCCATTCCTTTTGATACAGAGGAGGAGGCGGTGAGGATCGCGAACGATAGCGATTTCGGTCTGGCCGGTGCAGTATGGACCAAGGATTTGGGCCGTGCCTTTCGCGTCGCCGACAAAGTAAAAGCCGGAACGTTTTGGATCAATATGTACAAGGTGATTAATGTCGCCTCCCCGTTTGGCGGATATGACGCCAGCGGTCATGGACGCTCAAGCGGTGTGGAGGCCTTGCAGGAATACACTCAAGTCAAAAGTGTGTGGGTAGAGACGGCTGAAAATCCGAATCAGCCGTTTGGATACAGTAGTTCATCCAATCTTACTTAGGAAACAAAAATGTGATGCTGGCGCGCGCACCCCAGCCCGATGGGCCGCCTG
>Ga0247843_1003904_pt1 | contig 23248 bp, 21 predicted proteins | sample LaCruzMarch2017__FD_192420 | JGI IMG/M metagenome (GOLD analysis project Ga0247843, IMG submission 192420) | Freshwater microbial communities from meromictic Lake La Cruz, Castile-La Mancha, Spain - LaCruzMarch2017_8m | ecosystem: Environmental > Aquatic > Freshwater > Lake | place: Spain...
ATGGCGGAGCAATTTATTTTTCGTCCCAAGTAAAAGTTCCTTGGGCCAAAGTGTTTCCACTCTCTTGCAGTGGATAATAGATGAACAGCCAGACCACTTCACCGGATTCAGACACGCCGGGATCAGACATTATTGTTCGAGTCGCCGTCGGTTCATCAAATCCCTGCAAAGTTGAAAGTGTAAGACGTGCGTTTGATGAAGTCTTTTCTGCTGCCGCACGTAGTACAACAACACGTGAGGTACAAATTGTTATATCAACATATAACGTATCATCCGGTAAGATGGGAAGGGGGGTATATATTATAATAAACCAGTGTATGCTCTCATGTTTTTTTGCATGTCATTGTAAATACAGGTGTATCCAACCAACCTATGGGAGATAATGAGACAAGACGTGGTGCAATGAACCGTGCAAAGGCAGCATACGAGGCAGAATGTTGTTCTCTCAACAATGATAATATCAATAATAATACACAACCCGATTTTTCAGTTGGATTGGAAGGTGGATTGGATGGTGGATTGGAAAATCCGCCCGATGATTTATGGTGCATGGCATGGATGGCAATTTACGGTAGTCAATCAGCAGTATGCACCGCTGCTAAAGCAGAGGATGATGCGTTTACATCATCCAAAGTCGATCAAATGAGGTGGGGATATGCTAAAACTGCCGCCTTTCTTCTCCCTCCTGCGCTATGCGAATTGATGTTTGACAATGATGATATGGAACTTGGTGATGCAGATGATATCGTATTTAAACGAGTGAATTCCAAACATGGTCAGGGGACTGTGGGTAAATTGACAAATGGTCAAATTGATCGGACTGAGTATTATGTACATGCCTTAAAGCTAGCGTTGATACCGTGGATACGACCAGAGTTGTACATGACTCGAGATGACAAACAACAAAGCACTGTAATGTTATTTAGCTGAAGATTAAAAAGACAACTTTGCAATTACATATTCGTTTAGTTCTACAAGTCTTTCAATTTATCCACTACATCAGTACACAATACTATCAAAGCAAATCACACCACACGACAACAAATACTAATCCACCCCTAACACCCTATTTTAGATAATTTCATCATTTTCATTTCAAGCAAGATCCAAAAGATGCTCCACCACTGAATTGACTGTCACCTTGTCAGTTGAATCCACACCCATGTGCGCAGCCTCCAAATGTTCAAGGGAGTCGACATTGCTACGATCATCAAGGAAGCCGAGTTCATGAAGCTGGTGAAGCTCGGTATCCCACTTGGCAAGTACGACAGGGGAAAGTGCTGATGTTGCATATTGATTCTTTTCACCCTTTCCGCCATCACCATCACTGAGAACACTCCAGTCGTCTTCTCCATCACTTGTTGCATCTTCAACTTTGGGAACATCAACAAATCCAGTCTCCACATGGGCACTAGCGGCTTCAATTGCCCCTACACATACATCAACAGTATCCACATGAGTACTAGACTTGGTAATTTCTTCGGCCGCATCCATTGCAGCTTCAATTGCCGCGACACATACATCAAGTCTAAGAATCAAACATGATGATGTTAATTGTTTGCCAAAATGGATTACAAATCACACAAATAATCCCATCTTAGCAAACTCACGTCTTTCCAATAGCTTCAGCGATGCTACCGTTGCCATCTGCGTCAGATAGGAATGAATTATCTTTACTTTCCTTGGAGGATGCTCCAGCCTCAACATTTGCAGACTCATCCACTTTCTTCGATGTAACATCGATGATGATATCCTTCGTTGTTGGTCCATAGACAGTTGCCGATCCAATGCTCGATCCAGACTCCTCAACCTTCTTCACAAATTCAGCTAGATTTGCGGCAACTTTCTCGGAACTCTTGTATTCGGACACAGACTCTCCCTTCTTTGGACCATTCGCATGATAGACAGATGCAGATTCAATGCTAGCGCCAGACTCCTCAACCTGCTTGAGAAAATCAGCAAGATCTCCATTGGCCTTGTCCCACATACCTGCAATGTTCGCACACGCGTCTGAGAGCTTTTCCTTATTTAGCCACCTATGCTGCATGCGGCGATCACGCTCTATGGATGCATAAGAAACATGACAAAAATGGAAAAGATATGAGGTTGAATCGATATGATTACAGGTATAAGCACAATGAGCGGCTGTGATATAATTTACCTTGAACCTCTGGCTTAAAATCAAGATCGTCACCCTCGTATTTCTCATAGCACGACTTGCATAGATCAAAATCTGGAATCTTCGTTGCATGATAACGAGTTCCAACGATGGGAGACTTTTGACAACCATCACAGGTATGACGACCGTGGATAAATAATTCCCCTCCATTGGGTTTATTATTATCCATGGGTACAGCAGTTTCAGCACAAGGAGCCATTGCCTGTGCTACTTTCATGGCAGCCATACGAAGACCAGCTGGTTCCACTTTTCGGATCTGAATCCGTTTGGGCATCCCCCCCCTCACCTTAGCAGACACCATGATAGGGGCCTTACTCGCTTCAACAACTTGGGGGATCGTCACAGTAACAATGAATGGTTTTGCCTTCACGAATAGATGGACAAAGGCATCATCTAATTCATTATTCGTCGTTATGGAGATTTCATCTCCATCTTCATCGACATATGTTGCCTTTGCCTTCGAAGTGAAGGTAGCAAGAGCAGCGCCGTCCTTGTTCTCTTTCTCGGAGAGTACGAATCCAGCTGCAAGTTTCATCAATTTTGCAAATTGCAATTTGGATCCATTCTTTCCCCATATCTCAGATACCTTGACACGTCGTGTTTGGACTGTTGATATGTGTTATAGAAGGGGAGGAAAAAACGCACAATGAATTAGTCGTCGACACTGAAAACAAACAAAGAATGAACAAGCTGTAGTAGGAAAAAATGACGCACCCTCCCCACCATTGTTAATCCTAAGCTTCAACACGAAGTCACGGCTAAGTTTCTTGTCTCGGATCAACACCGCCTCCTTCAACTGAATGTCTGGTCCAGTGTACTCAGTAAAGCATTTGCCACATAGGTCAAAATTCATGCGTACATCGGATGTGTAGCGCTGGCCGACGATAGGACGACGGTAGCAATTGTCACATGTGTGCTTCGTATGCACGATGAATTCGCCATTGCTGCCATTTTTGTTATTGTTTTTGTTATTGTTGTTGTTGTTGTTGTTGTTATTGTTGTTATTGTTGTTATTGTTGTTGTTGTTATTGTTGTTGTTATTGTTGTTGTTATTGTTGTTGTTGTTGTTGCTGTTGTTATTGTTGCCACTGCTGCTCCCTCCCTCGTGGTCCATGTGACTAATGGATTCACTCATGTTTAATAATTTCAATTCGGCAGCAGGGCAATGAGAAATAATGAGAAGGCAGAGTAATGAAGTACGGAGCCGTGCTCGATTCTTCCGCCGTCGATGTGCTTCGATTCGCTATCGATCGATTCGAAGAATGATCTCAAGTGATGATGTCGAGGTGAAGCTTTCCGAATGTTCTTTGGGCTAAGTAGATACTACACACCTACCTACACATTACAAAACCACGCACCATTTGCGGCCCTGGTGGTCGGCAAGCGCTGATCGTGTCATATCCAGATTGTAGGTGATTGAAGAGTGCCGCATCAGAGGGTACCACTTGTTTAATTTCGGAACCTATACCCCTTGCGCCAAGCTGTAATCCCTCTAGAGGAAGCAAGCACTCGGCGATGAATTCCAAAAGCAACGGAGCAGGAGAGCGGCAGACGAAGAAGTCCAGCAACTTCGACTCTGAACCTGCCGACGATGGCTTTAGAAATTACATGGCACGCAAGATTGAGCTTCAGAGAAAACAATTTGGTTTGGTTTTACCACCGCCACCACCAACCTCTGAACCTCCTCCAATATTAATGAAGAAGCCAGATGAAGATACTCTTACGTCAAAAATGAAAGACCATGGTTTGAAAACAATTACAGATGCGGATCCAACAAAGAAGAAGAAGATTAAGTCAGTTCGCTTCCATGAACATGTCGAAATTGAGGGTGTGTCGCAAGTATTGAAAGGTCTTCAACGTAAGCATAATGTTGAGAAATCAAGAAAGCGGAAGTTACAATCACCATCGTCGAACTCAGATTCAGTAGATAATGAAACAGGCAAATCTGACAATGACTGTGATACCATCCTTGGGGTGTTGAACGACTTGCAGAAAAGACATGGGGCATCTACGTCGAAGAAAAAGCGAAGAAGTAAATGTATAGAGGGAATGGAGCCAATACATGAAGAAATATCCAGCGTAGTTGACACGAGCTCTTGCAATAGCCCCGATCATAGCCATCCTACTCAAGAGCATTCTTCTCAACATTTAAAGACGCATACACCACGTATTGAACCAGGCAGAACACCAAATCATAGACCAGATCTTTTCTTTACGGGGGTTGTTGTCCTAGTGAATGGTCACACATCGCCCGATACAACAACTATCATGCGTCTTCTACACAAACATGGAGGGGATCTTGAGAAGTATGAGACTCGACGAGTGACACATATAATTGCCGAACAATTGTCTTCGGCTAAGGCAAATATATACAAAAGTCAACAAAAGCCAACACCTGTTTGTCGACCGGAATGGATCACTGAGAGTGTAGAGTGTGGCAAATTGTTACCCTTTGCTAACTACTTATTAGAAAATGTTCGTAATGCTAATGCAATTGGGACAGAAACTGTCAAGACATTTTTCGGCACGAAAACACCTATCTTGATTGACAATACGCTATCACCCAAAAAGGACATGAATTTGGGATCAACCGAGGAACTAAAGTGCCAACATCGATGGCATGATACAAACCCGTCCGAAACAAATTATCATCTCAATGGACAAGTGCGTACTGTGGGTAACGATCCAAACTTTCTAGAATCGTACTTCAATAGTTCTCGTCTGAGTTACATTGGTAGCTTTAAGCAACGTGTTAAACATACAAAGCAGTCAGCTCCTTCATCGAAGTCGTTAGTTGGATCGACGAAATTTGTTCTCCTTGTGGACATGGATTGCTTCTTTGCTTCTGTAGCACTTCGAAAGTATCCACAGTATGTAGACAAGCCAGTGGCGGTCGGACATTCACACGTGGATAGACCAAATACGACCTTGAATACATCGCGAATGAAGAACTCATCTTCTGAACTATCAACGTGTAATTATATCGCAAGAAAATGTGGCATAAGAAAGGGAATGTTCCTAGGTACGTTACAAATCCGTTGAATCTGTTGATGCATTTAAATGCTGCTTACAAATATAGGAGTGCTCACAAATTATCAGGCGATGCAATTCAGCTTTGTCCAGACCTAGTTGTTCTACCCTACGACTTTGACGGATATGAAGAAGTCTCTGGAGCAGTTGCAGATCTATTACATAACTACGCTGAACAATATAATGGTTGTGTCGAGCAAGTGTCGTGCGATGAGAGCTATATTGAGATTAATATCAACTCCAATGATGTAGGAGACGACGTTTTTGCTTTCGTGAACTCCGTCGCGGAGAATATTCGGACGGACATTGTGAGGAATACATCATGCACAGCATCGATTGGCATCGGACCAAACAAGTTTTTGGCAAAGCTTGCCGCCGATAGAGTGAAACCCAATGCATACTGTGTAGTAAGAGATTGGAGAAACTTTCTGGACAATTTATCGCTACGTGATATACCTGGTATTGGACGAAAGCTTGAAACTAAACTTCAGCCATACGGCTTGTGCACTGTAAATGACATCTGGGAGCTAAATCAGGACGCTGTGAGCGTGGTAGGACAGATCATTGGCGTAAGAAATGCTACTAAAATTGTTCAGTTTTGTCATGGAAAGGATGATCGAATAGTTACACCTGCAATTCGTAAGTCCATTGGGGCTGAGTGCAATTATGGAGTTCGATTTGATGGACCTTACGGAATAGATCATATGATGAACGGTTTGGCAAAGGAGATTCATAGCAGGATGACAAAGGCTGCAGTTAGGGGAACGAAACTTGTTCTCAAATTGATGAAGAGTAAAGATACATCCAAATTGCCAGGGAAATTCTTAGGCCATGGTTCTTGTGATAGCTTGTCAAGAAGTATCGACATAACACTTACTCGGGAACAAGATGTGATATTCTCAGCCGCAATGAAATTGTACGAGAAAATTGGCGTCGACGATTCGTCCATACGTGGTGTAGGAATTGTGATAAATTCATTGAAATCTGACGATGAAGCTTCAACTTCGAGCCCATCAAAACTGTTTGAGTGGTTGCAAAAGGACAATTCTGTAGCAATTAATGATAGCCCTTCATACTGTGAAACCATGCCGTCCTTCAGCCAACTTGATCAGGATGTTCTGAGTAGTTTGCCCGAGGATGTATTAGCGGAAGTAAGATCCACGTATGGAAAGACTCGCAACTCGTCACTGCCGAATCTGTCAAAGTCATGGCCACCACAGAAAGATAAACCAATCTCAATTGTGGGACAACCAAGTGTACGGCGGATGCTGAAACTTGCATCTATCAAATCGGGAGTCGAGGAGCTGGGCAATAACGACTTTACTTTGAGTCAGCTAGACCGTTTACCCATGGAGCGTCAGCTTCAGCTTGCGAACGGCGACGCTATCGAGATTGTTAAAGGGTCAAAGTATAGAATAAGCAAGATTACTATTACCGATCACAACGATGCATCTGACGATGAAAAATCAACTTTTCGTACCTTGCAAGACGACGAACAAGGCAGAGATTCTCATAAGGAACTGCCAATCATCAATTTTCATCACGCAAATATAAAACCATTACGAGAATTCATATTGGCCAACCCAAAACCTGATAGTGAGGTAGTTGATACCGTTCAAGACTTTTTCTCTGTGTGTATCAATGAGAGAAGGATCGACGATGTTGTCATCCTCCTTCGCTCGATAAAAAACATGAACGATGGCTGGAATTCCACCATATATTCGAGGTTGAGGGATTCAATCTTGGACCTAATTACATTTACAACTGGCGATGTGTTAGATGTACAATGGCTTGGGCTATGACAGATAAAACTACACATAAACAATCGCATGTTATTTCATCAAGCCTAAGTTCTAAGTTAGACATGAAACTTTTGCGCAATCTGCCAATATAGCTTCCAGCGATTCATACTCCTCCATCAATTTATTCACCTCTATTTGAGCCATACTTTTCTTATTCAACAGTTCTACTAGCTTCTGTGCGTCGCTACCGTGTTCCTCCATTTGCGTCTCATATTCCGCAATTTTCGCCTCGGCCTTCGACATCTTGTCCTCAATCTTCTTCATCATCTTAGGAGCATTGAATGCCAGTTTTCTTTTGCGCTCTTGTTCCTCCTTCTCCTCTTTCGTCAATTCCACCACTGGAACTATGTCATCACACCCTCCTAGTGCAGCTCCATTAATGTCATATCTTGCCCAATCGGAGTCCATTAAGCCACGTTCTTCAATTACCACAGTTCCATCTTTGACAGTGCCTACGTGGGTAAAGCCAACAGATTCACAAAATGCCCTGTCGTGGGATACAACGACCACGGAACCGTCTTTGCCTCCCCAGTTACTCAGACTTTCACCAAGTGCTTCTATGCATTCAATATCTAAGTGATTTGAAGGTTCATCTAAAAGAAGCAAGTTGCTTGCTTTTAACGCAAACATCGATAATGCGACCCTAGCCTTCTCCCCTCCACTGAGTTCTCCGACGATTCTAAGAGGCTTTTCATCACTCAGACCCAGCCGGCCCATGACACCACGAGCATCTTGATTCGAAATAGTGATATCTCCATCAATACCTCCACGTGCGTAGTCAGTGACCAGGTCCATGGCACGACGAGTAACGTCAAGTTCTTGTGCAAGATCCTGAGTAAACACACCCAAACGTAAACGTTCGTTCTCGATTCGTTCTCCGGCAATGAGTGGTAATTTGCCCCGCAGTGCTGCTAATAAAGTACTCTTTCCAGCGCCGTTGGGACCACGAAGGATTAATTTGACTCCTCGATTTATGACCAAATCAATACCTTCTAAAATCGGTGGCGATTCGTCTCCATAACCGATGCTTGCCTTTTTCAACACTAGCAATTTCTCACCAATGCCCTTTGGTGGGTCAGGCAGTACTAGCGATGGTTTACGACGTACCTCAACAACGGCCAATGGTGGAGGGTCTAGCTTTCCTTCCCGTTTCATCTTTTCAATCATTTTTACTCGACTTTGAGCACTTGCAGCTTTTGTTGCCGATGCACCAAACTTATCCACAAACTCTTGAAGACGTGCAGCCTCCTTCATATTTCGTTCATATTCGGCCATGGCACTCTTGGCACGAAAGTCTTTCTCGCTTAGATACTTGTCATAGCTGCATGAGACATACTGGATGAGTGTTTGGCCACTAACCTCAGCGATGCTATTAACAGCCTTGCTTAGCAGTGCAACATCATGTGAGACTAACAATATCGACCCCTGATAGTTTGAAAGATAGGTGGCGAGCCAATCTCGTGCCGAGCTGTCTAGATGATTGGAGGGCTCATCAAGCATCAGCAGGTCTGGTTGAGACAGGAGCAATCTTGCCAACGCTATACGCATCTGCCATCCGCCACTGAAATCGCTACATAGTCGATCAGAGTCGGTTGGCATGAAACCTAGTCCTTTCAGAACAAGATCGACATCCTGCTCCTGGGTCCATCCACCAACATCCTCAAAACGCGACTGCGCTTCTGCCAAGTCATTCAACGTCTTCTCAGATGCATCACCATTCGTTATCTTTTCCTCCAGTTTATCCAATAAACGTCGGGCATTATTGATTTCCTCCATTTCACTCGCAGCCTCCTCCCGTACTGTCCTTGTTGAGCCACTCACGGCAGTTTGTTTCAAGTATCCTACCTTTACTTTACTCGCAACTAATGCATCACCACCATCAATACGGACTGTACCGGTAATCGCACCAAGTAACGTCGACTTCCCACAGCCATTGGGTCCAACAATTCCCCAACGTTCTTTGGGATCTACACGAAAGTTTATTGACTTCAGTATAATATTACCAGAGCCCGTGGCGATATTCAAATTGGTGAGAAGGAGATTTGCACCCTTCGTATCACCCGTGGTCACCCCCACACGTTCCGTCGGTGCCTCGGCAGTCGATCTTAGACCTGTGTTCGTTAGGATTGTGGGAATCTTCGATACGTGAAATTGGGAGGAGGGAGCAAATGAAAATGACGACGACGCTCGGATCCCGGCAGCCACAGCAAGTAGTAGAGCTATCATTGCCATCAGGCGATTGTTGATCCGCCGACGAGAGAATAATGCCAACTAGCTACTAGATTTATAAGAACAAAGGTGGAAGAGAGAAAGGAGATAAATAATGTTGATGACGATGAAAATGCGGTGGTGGTGTGTTGATACGGAAAGTACATTATGTAGAGAAAGTGCGACGAGAGAAAGGGCATACGATACGATACCTAGGTTGGCAGCATCAATAGGAGACCACCAGGACAGACCAAGACTGGATCCAAATTTAGTCCACAAGTCATGGCACAATTACCACCGGATAAGCGCAGAGCATATCGTTAAAAAATTAGATTTATATAATATATTACGCTACATATGACTGTATTTATGGTATAATATTGCAACTTAAATCAGTATTGTGCTTTTTTGCTCATCCCTCGACACAACGGAAGATAATTTTATCACTCGTTCTTGCATCAAAGTTAAATTCGTAAATTCCCGATTCATCCGCCATGAATGTATCCACTCTAACTGCATCTTGACTATTGATGTTAAAATCATTCTCTGGTACCAACGTTTCATCATCGTACATGTATAGATTGTACTCGACACCGTGATCTAATCCACTTACCACAACATATACTGTCATTAACATATCTGTTGGTCGAGTGCCTTGTCCTTCTATTATGCTCGGTAATTCCTCTTTTACTGACGTATAAAGTTTAACCTGTTTCAGTCCTATCCCAATAGGTCCAATATGTGCAATACCATAATTTGCAACACCTCGTGGGAGGCTCCATTGGGGTGCACCATCAACATTTGTACTCTCATCACGTGTCATTGGAAAATCCGTAAAGCTTACACGGTATACATCATCATAATGATCATCATATATCAGTAAATCACTTTCATGATATTCATTATTATCAAAATTACTTTCAATTCCAATAACATTAACAATATGATCATATTCCTCATTAGTACCATCTTTATCAATACGGTAATAGTGACAACATGTCCTTGTCGGATATGACGTTTTACCCATGAAAGGTACGCCTCAGTTACACCATCACCGCCATCGTCACTATTATCAGCAGAATATGTCTCAGCATACATGTGTAATGACATGGCAGTGTCCATATCATAGCGACCATCACCAACAAGATATTGATATTGTGTTTGACAATCACTATCGTTAACATCAATGCCCAAATTTGAACAGTAAATTAGTCGTACGTCGTACTGACTAAAGTATTGCCCGGCTAAGAGTTGTCCAGCAACAATAGTCGATGTTTCGCCGCAATATCCTAAATTGGTATCCCACTGGTTGAGTATTTGTACATCTAGATTGTATTCGTAGAGTCGTTGACTGTAGCTATCAGGAACTGTAGGACTGTTGTTGTAAATGACATCGACGGTCGCATAGCCATCGTCAAGTTGTGTCGGTATCGAGGTGGGCATTGAGGAGGACAAGGCAAGGGATACCGATCCATCACCACCACGAGACTTTGTTACACTAACGGTAGTGAAAGTGACGATGACAACGACCACGATAACGCCCAATGTCGCAGCTAATGCGCCTCTGCTAACCATCTTATTCTTTTCACCTCACCTCAGCTCCCACAACCCGCCCACCCTTTTTTTAGTCTGTCGGCGGGAGGAAACCAAGTGAAACCTCTCTTTTGTTACAGATTGTTACAACTCTGTGGGGCGAGTAGGGAAAGACGTGAGCTCACTACTGAATAATACTTCGACGTAGGATTACCAGCGGCACGATGGGTCTCCTTTCAATTCTAAAAAAGGTCAGTCAACTGGATTTTTAATGTGGATCATTCTTTTTAGCCGTAAGGGCGAATAATGGTGTGAAGAAACGCGCCGTATTGACGATGTGTGGTGTCCTTGAACATACTCTCATCATCCCATGACCGTTGTTCATGATTCCTAATCACAGGTAAAAGAGAAGGAAAAGGAGGTTCGTATACTCATCCTAGGACTTGACAATGCCGGCAAGACGACGATATTACGCAAATTCTGTGGAGAGTCGATTGATACCATCGAACCCACATTAGGATTTAACATCAAGACACTCGAGCATAAGAATTACCAGCTCAATGTATGGGATGTGGGCGGACAAAAGACGATACGAGCCTACTGGCGAAATTACTTTGAAAGAACGGATGGTGTTATATGGGTCGTTGACAGTGCCGATCAGGTCCGACTTGACATTTGCAAGGAGGAATTGTCGGTCCTGTTAGATCAGGAGAAGCTTGCCGGTGCGAGCTTACTCATATTTGCCAATAAGCAAGATGTAAGAGGAGCATTTAATGCTGACGAAATTGCAAATGCATTGGGGTTGCGAGAGGATAAATCATTTTTGAATCGACATTGGTCTATACGCGGATGTAGTGCAGTAACGGGAGAGGGACTCGTGGAGGGGATGGATTGGATGGTCGAGGACGTAGCAAGTCGAATATTCATGCTGAGCTGAGAATGGATGAGGGAAATTGAAGTTTACATTTTATATACATACAACAAGAGGAGCGACGAAAGCCGAACAATGTCTTTCTCAAGATAGCACTGATTGTAATCACAATCATGCGCTTTTATACCAACAATATAGGCCCTGCATAATATTCACTCATCAAGAACCAGTCAAAAGAGTAACCTTCATACCACCATGTGTCTAAGAAGGTAAAAAGTAATTAAAATTCTTTTGATGGAACGTGACAGATGGATCATTCTCGCCAACAATCTTGGGTCCTTCCTCACCACTTTATTTTCACATCGTGCAATGGCCAAAACATCCAAATCTTCTCCGCATGCTAATATGCCAATACCGGAGCCGAAGGCCAAGACATCCACATCGTCTCCGCATGCTCAAATGCCAAATCTGGAGCCGGAGCCGAAGCCTAATGATGACCTAAGAAATGTAAAAGGCGTTCCTCCTTGCTCCAATTGCGGTACGACACTCCTTAAGCCTCATGACGTGTTTGCCGTGAACAAGGAAGATGGCGTAGTGACTCAAATGGGCGTATGTGCCAATTGCCTTGTTGGGCATGAAGTCGCAGTGTTGCGTTCATACGACAATAGTTGGTGCTTTGGAGAGGTGATGGAATTTGATGCGTCTCAATTTCGTCCTTTTCGCATGTCATTCCTTGACGACGTAGAAGAGTGGGTAAATGTGACCGCATCTCCCTCTAAAGATTATCTCAACGCTATAGGTATTAGTGTGCCACAGAGGACTCTAGAAATTATGGATAGTGAAAGCATTGGATCCTTCTCAAGTTCTTCATTCTCTACATTGTCAGCTTTCGATGGTGGTGAAGCCGTACCTCTATTCGATGATGAAAATCTGCTTCACGTTGATTCTTTCTCTTCAGAAGATTTGGAAGTACCCTCCCTACCACGCTCGTCTAACTCAAGACATGTGACGAAGGCTCTGAAAAGTAAGAAGGTTCCAGTTACGGCTAAGAAGACGGCACATTCACATCGTTCGCCTATGATGTGGACTACAGTTGAAGATCAAAATCTTGAGAGGATAGTGAAACTGTTTGAGGCAAATAAAGGGGCTTTGAAGTGGTATGAAGTCTCGAAGCACTGTGGGGATAGAAGTGGAAAGCAATGCCGAGAAAGGTGGATGAATCATCTATCCTTGACGCTCAAAACGGAAGCATGGAGTCCAAGGGAGGATGCATCTCTGTTCACCAACTTCTTTCGATATGGAAAGTCATGGTGCAAGATCTCAAAACTTCTTACTGGACGGTGAGATTGCATTACATACAGACGAAGTTTCCAGCTTAATGTTGTACCATTCTAACATTGCTACGTTCTTCTACTCTCACTACGTAGGACCGACAGCGGCACGAAGAATCGGTTCCACCACCTCCGCCGCAGACTCGGCAAAGACTATCACCGACAAGAACAAAAGTACACCAACGTTATGGTTGACAAACCTATCGAATCCACCGAAGTCGACTCGGTGGAGGCTATTCAGGAGAAGACTCGTGCTGTCATGCGAGTTATTGCGGCCGAATCGAAGAGGAATCACTACCCTCATATCAAGGGATACGTGTTCGGTCCGTTCGTTCCAATTACTGACACTGCTAAGATGTGCGGAAGGTGTGGGCTAATGATCCCATCAGAGCACACTGGGAAGACCATGTGCACGAGCACAGGCTGGTGTGAAGCGTGCACAAGGATCCCCCCTTATGTTTCTCATGACCAGCTACGGGAATGTCTTGACATGAGGCGGACTGATGACTTATTACTATCTCCGATCCCGTATGCCGTGTGAATTCATACCAGTGTTTATGATGCTCGTCTTCTCTTTAGCTTGTGAGGATTAGAGTCCATAAATAGTACTTGGATAAATTAGGGCTACGATGGTGTGTTGTTTAGTCTATATGATCTTCGTCGTCATTGCCTTTACCTCTCTGCTTTATTTTCTTGTGTTGTTTCCTTTTACTGGGGCTCATCCCTAAAGTCTTCATTTGCTGTTCCTCTTTCCATTCAACTAGAGCGTCAATACTCTTCCACAATTCCAAAGTGAGCAATTTCGAACGATCTTCATCCGTAATAGTCACCCATGCTATTTCTCCCACAGCATTCTTCGTCAGTACCTCACGCTCTTCATTGTTAAGGTCTAACTTTTTAAGCCGTCTAACTGTATACTTGGACCACCAAAGTATAGTCTTTGTCATAAAATATGGCCACTTTACCATACGTACGATTAACAAGTCATGTAAAGTTGGTTTACGAAACCCAGCACCAAAGTCGTCAATTTTGTTAACAAGTTCTGTACAAATTGGCCTTAATTCATCCCACTCTTTCTCCTTCTTCTCACTTTGAGTTAACTTGGGACTTTTCTTCTTCTTCTCCCCATTATTAATGCCACCGCTGTGCGTCGTCCCATTATTCGTCGTCGACGTTTCGACACCTTCGTCGTCGCCCTCCTCCTTTTTCTTCTTTTTGTCTGCCAATATCACCAACGCCCGTTCCCGTATATCACTCGATTCCTTACTCCCCCCCTGTCGTGGACTCCAGTCCTCGGTGGCCGCGCGTATTAAATGTTTGGCAATCTTTTGCCACCTACTGAATTGTGCATAGTAGGTAAATGCATTCCCGGCCAGTAGGAAAAGTATAATAATCAACGTCGCGTCCGTTTGGGGAGCGTAGGCCCAAAGGACGGAGGAACCGTACTTTTTATAATACTCATCAGGACGATCACGAAAGTGATCGTACTCGGCACGTTTTTCGCGGTCGGTTAATATTTCGTATGCTTTAGCTATGGCCTGGGGAATGGTTTTGGGTGTGTGGGTAAATAGGATGATGAAAATCACAAATGGATGGCGAGTGAGGGTTAACAAGTAGTCAAGACGAGAGAGAGAGAGAGACGCATCAGGTCAATACACGATACGTATTATTTGATAGTACTCACCACAAATTTCTCACGTGCGCCCTTGGCCTTATTCTTATCCGGATGCCACTTACGACTTAAATTGCGATAACTCTTCGTAATGGCCTTCAATGTCGGTGGGTCCGATCCCCAGGTCTCGTAGTCGAAGCATAATATTTTATAACAATCGAACTTTCCACAAAAGATGTTATTGGGGTCGTAGAAACTACCCCAATCATTCTCGTTGCAAGGAGATGATGGCCGTGCATTGTTATTATCATCGATGGCGGTGGCGGTGGCGGGCGCGGATTCACCAACCTCTTCGATCGAGGCCGCGCCACCCGTATCTTCCTCGTCCTGGGCGGCGCAAACTCGCGAGCAAGATACGGCGAGGACGACCACGAGAAGGACGCGGCGAAACAGTATCATGAATACTTATGATAATGGACGATATCGTTGTCAGCGCGGCGAGTGAGCAGGTGAGGATAATATGCTATGATATGGCTGACCTTAATCGGGCGGGAAAAGGTAAGCTCTCATGAGGCTCTCTCCATCGTCATTCCTACCCTCGGTGCTGCTGCACCATCCGCCGTTGTTTCCATCTTCATCATCGCGTCGAGTATCATCATCATCATCATCATCCCTCGCTGCTAAATCAATATGCACATTTGATAACACCGACTTTACTGGAACGCAAGGCGATTGGCCCTATACGAACGCTGATTTAAACCGACTCGACAACTCTGTCGATACCATCTTCTACGATGAGCCACGTTTCGTTACACATATTGATGATTCCGCCATAAAGGCACTAACCAACTACTACGCTATGGAATTTGCTTCGTTGAATAAGGACACACTCGATATATTGGACCTATGCTCGAGCTGGGTTAGTCATCTACCAGACGAAAGCGATACTATCAAGTATGGTAAGGTCGTGGGCGTGGGTATGAATGAGAAAGAGTTGTCGAATAATGAACGCTTGACATATTATGATGTCCAAGATCTGAACAATGAACCAACATTATCTCAATTTAAAGATAATTCGTTCGATGTTGTCTGCAATGTCGTGTCGGTTGATTATTTAACCAAGCCATTAGAGATATTTCGAGAAATGTACCGTATATTACGTCCAGGTGGGATATCATTAATGTCATTCAGCAATCGATGTTTCCCCACGAAGGCTATTGCCATGTGGCTCCAGGCAGATGATATTGGACGGCTCACGATAGTGGGTTCATACTATCACTATTCGGCACGGTGGACGTCGATAGAAGCATTAGATATTAAGGATACGCTAGTACCACCGCAACGACCGGCCGTGGGTGATGTTATGAAGAATCCAGCATTGGGTTTGGCTTGGATGAACGCTGCGTCTGCTGTCGCGAAAACTAATCAAGGTGATCCGATGTATGTAGTGAAAGGGGTAAAATGAAGTCAAATTAAAGTACACGCAAAAATGAATTAAAAGTGAAGACTTAATATGCCATCTTATTTTTTAGGAAGACCGACATGATGATAGAATGTCAGCTTCAATATCAAAAAGAATACAAAGTGACAAGCTACGAGACACATGATAAGCCCGCCTCCACTTGAGCGTTGTAAACTGCTAACACCGCTACTGCTACTACTACCATATCCAGCATTATTGCCACCATTCCGCATAATGGAACTAATAACATTTCTCAGAATGAACATTCCACTTACGATTGTGGCAAGAAGGAGTATTGTCCACTGTATCGAATTAATTGGTATTATACACACCCACACGACAAGTAGGTACGGCACCAAGGAGTACCCATAGAGACATATAAGCTCGACCAATCTAATATTATTACTACTGTTGTTATTTCCAATAATCCCCATGGCACAGTACACTACCGTCGGCAGGCCAAATGAATATCCATACAGTATCCACATGGCGTGTAATAGCTTATTAATATCATAATCCCACTCCTCCTCGGCAGCAATCCCACCTTCATCTATCATCGATTTGGCAAATAATCGATTGGTTCTACTGTGATGTAAATACAGTGACATATTCGACGTAACGGCGGCACAGAAGACTAATGTTAATGTAATCCATATCGGACCATATAAATCTGGTCCTTTCCCCCCTACCAATCGTATGGATGGTACCGATACACAGGACGTGGCCGTACGCGCTCGATCGTAGGATTCAATTTCATCATCGCTTCCCCCAAATCCACCGGTAGATGGTGGATTATTCCGTGCCGTCGTAGTATTGTCATTACCGTCGTCGTCGTTGTTGTTGTTGTTGTTGTTGTTGTTGTTGTTGTTGTTGTTGTTGTTGTTGTTGTTGTTGTTGTTGTTGTTGTTGTTGTTATTATTGTTGCTACTGCTAATGGATAATGCCAAATCAGAAACAGCATCTATATCCGAATATAAAACATTATTCCGAAAACCATCATTGATCATAATATATTTCATCGTGGACTTTATACGCAGAATGATATCCACGGTGTCAATTTGAAAAAATGGTCGAAGTGATTGTATGGAACAACAATTGCCATTCATTATTCTGGATACCCATGATGTGGATGGTGTTGTGGCCGACGATGTTCCTCCATCTAGTGTTTGTTCACCATGGGCATTATCTGTAGTAGGACCAATGATGGTACCGCGAAGTCCAGGAGAAGGAGGAGGAAGGTCATTAAACGATGGCAATCTCATGGTGGATGGTGATGACAAAGTGCCGCCAACGTTGTCGTCATTGATGTAAAATTCATTTCCATCATCATTATCTCTTCCTACCAATGATGAAGAATGAGAGAATGGATTTGTTGGAGGGGAATTCATGGTGTGTCGACACTTCCTTCTGGATGATGTTGTTGCTGACCTAAAACTAATAACTCGTCTTAGACAAGACGGAGCCCCTATCGCGTCATTGCCCCCTCCCCCGTCTATCAATGCCACCCAACATCATCAACACCGCTGAGCCGTCGGTAACGAGCCCCCTAACCAAGAAGCTCCGGACCGACGACGATGACGACGACATGAACAACAAGGTGGCTGGTCTCAATTCGGCACTTGCTGAATCGACTACGAATAATCCACCCAAACCGATTGAAATATTTCGTCTAAATTACACCCCGCTACGGTATACGGTTACACATGTATCATTAGATTTTAATATCAACGAACGTAATACTATTGTTAAGACGGTCATGACAGTGGAAAAGAATGATGCTGCCAATGCCGCCGCTGCTGATGATGATGATAATATGGATACAACCATCGCCGCTGGCGAGGTGGTGGATGGACTGGATCTGGATGGTGACGAACGAGTCGTGACACTCCTTGAATTATCGGTAGATGGGTGTACTGATGCGCTAGTACCCGATGTGGATTATACCCTCACACCTGGGAAACTAATTATTCATGCCAAGACGTTACATCGAGGAGCTTCTGCTGCGTCTACTAACAACAAAATGATTGTGCGTACCACGGTTACGATTGTACCCGAGGATAATACACAATTATCGGGACTGTATAATGATGGATCCATGTACTGTACACAATGTGAGGCCGAGGGATTTCGTCGTATTACATATTATCCAGATCGACCGGATAATATGGCAACATTTACTAGTGTACGGATTGAGGCGAATTCAACCTTGTTCCCGGTCCTGCTATCGAATGGGAATTTAATTGAATCGGGGATTTGTGGTAATGATAATGAGAATGGAGGATTTCGTAAATATGCAATTTGGCATGATCCATTCCCGAAGCCAAGCTACCTATTTGCATTAGTGGCGGGTGATTTGGGCATGATTGACGGGAGGTATATCACCATGAGTGGACGGGAGGTCATGTTACGATTTTACTCGGAACATAAGAACACTACCAAGTTGAATTATGCACTTGAATCATTACAACGTGCTATGAAATGGGATGAGGATACTTATGGACTTGAGTATGATTTAGACTTATTTAATGTTGTGGCTGTAGAGTCATTCAACATGGGAGCCATGGAGAATAAGTCTCTGAATGTATTCAACACAAGTTGCGTATTAGCTGACCCAGTCACGTCTACCGATGCCGAATATTATCGTGTTGAGGGAATTATCGGTCATGAGTATTTCCACAACTGGACTGGCAATCGAGTAACATGCAGGGATTGGTTCCAACTCACACTGAAGGAGGGATTGACTGTGTATCGTGATCAGCAGTTCTCAGGGCAGGTCAATAACTGCGCGGCTGTTACTCGAATTCAGAACGTACAAGTTGTTCGTGGTGGCCAATTCATGGAAGATGATGGACCAATGTCTCACCCTATTCGACCTGATAGTTATATTGCCATGGACAACTTCTACACAAGTACAGTGTACCGAAAGGGTGCAGAGGTTATACGCATGTACGAGACGATTCTTGGCACTGCTGGTTTCAGGAAGGGAATGGATTTGTACTTTCAACGACATGATGGTAGTGCCGTTACGTGTGATGACTTCTTGAGTGCCATGGCCGATGCCAACGATGTTGATTTGTCCCAATTTGCCAAGTGGTATTCAACCTCGGGTACGCCGGTGGTTACTTACTCGTCTATCTATGATCATCAAAAGGGAACGTATCAGCTGACATTGTCACAAAGCAGTCGCAGTGACGAGCCTCTCCTCATCCCTATCGCCGTTGGCTTGCTTGATAAAGAGACAGGAAAAGAAGTTGTGTCCACGACAATTCTTCAATTGAAGGAATCGACACAGACATTTGATTTCCATAATCTAAAAGGGGATGTTATTCCCTCTATCCTTCGCAACTGGTCAGCTCCGGTCAAAGTCCTTCCAGCGTTGGGGGTAGTGGATGAAAAAGACTTGGCATTCCTAGCTTCCTGGGACACTGATGGATTCAACCGTTGGGATAGCGCCCAGAGGCTGTACGAGGCCACCATTCTCAAAGTCATCAACCATGAGGATCACGAAGAAAGTCTAGACCTAGTTCTCAAATCATTCAACCTAACACTCACAGACGAACGCATTAGTGATGATTCTATTCGTGCTTTTACTTTGATTCTGCCATCGGAGTCTACTTTGTCGAAGGCAGTGTCTCCCATTGACCCCCCAGCAATACTACATGCACGAAATCATGTCAAGCAATTAATCGCCAGAAAGTACAAGGAAGAACTCCTTTTGGCTTATCAGAAGTTGACTACTGAAATTGAGATTGAAGGCACCACCTTTAGAGTGGATGGAGTAGCCGTTGGACGTAGACGCCTGAGAAACGTTTACCTTGGATATCTCTGCTCAATTTGTGGCACCGACGAAGAGGAAAAGGAATCAGCCACTCTGGCAGCCGATCACTTCAATGCTGCGACTGGAATGACAGATAAGCTTGCAGCACTGGGCATTCTCGTGTCTATGAGTGGAGAAGGAGCTACCGAGAGAGATGCAGCAATTAAAAAGTTCTACAACGATGCAAAAGGAGATTCTCTTCAATTGAATAAGTGGTTTGGAGTACAAGCTGATGCTGAGTTACCAGATGTGTTGGACCGGGTCATGACGCTTACGTTGCATCCCGAGTTTTCTATCAAGAATCCCAATCGATGCCGTTCACTCATCATGACATTCGCAATGAATGCTGCGGCATTTCATGCTGAGGATGGTAGGGGATATAAATTCTTGGGTGATATGTTAGAACAAATCGGTAAGCCGGAAATCTGTTTTAAAGTATGCATGCCTTACTGTACATTGACTGCTCACCTTTGCCTTATTATTTCAGATAAGATCAACTCCAAGGTAGCCGCACGCACAACCGCCTCTGTCTTGATTGGCTGGAAAAAGTACAACGAGAAGCGGGCTGCATTGATGAAGGAGCAGTTACAACGCTTGAAGGATATGCCAGGGATTAGTAATGATCTCCTTGAGATCGTTACAAAAGGATTGTCGTCAGCTTGAATCTTTGGATGTGGCATAAAGGGTAGAAGAATGTAGCTAAAATTGATAGGCAATGCATTTTAAATTATTTACATATCTACGCCAATGTTAAGCGATTTTGCATTTCGTACCGCTACATGAGCAGAAAACACATCCATGATGGCAGTTCCTACAGACTTGTAGAATGTACAGTCAATGCGATCATCTATTCGTGTACCGAACTTTACATTTCCAACAAGCGCATCTCCAATCAAACCGACAACATTGGAGTTCAATTCATCGCTTCCAGTCTTCAAACTTGAAAGATCCCCGACGTCCAACGCCTCTATTGTATCAATTAGTATTTCAGATCTTTGAACTGTAGCATCGTCGATTTCTTGCATCGACGGCGTGTACGATCCAACGCCATTAATATGACAGCCTGGCTTCAGCAGCTCTCCACGAAAGAGTGGGGTGCATGTATTGGTAGTTGTGCATATGATATCTGCATTCTTTACCGCATTTTCTACGCCTTCTGTGTCTGATTGCAATATTATCGAAATGTCTGTAATTATAGTTTTCGTTTCAGATTCCAAAATAAGTTGCTCATTCAATATCATTTCTTTGAGTTCATGTGCCCTATCGATGGATCTATTTACAATCACCAATCTAGTGATGTTGACAACATGTTGAATGCATTTGATGTGTAATTCTGCCTGTAGTCCTGCGCCAAATATCACCAGCATCAACCCATGTGATGTATTGCGATTTGAGAACGCCAATTGAGTAGCCAAAGCACTCCCAGCTGCCGTCCTCGCTCCTGTCAAAAATGTTGCAGCTACAATCGCGGACACTTCTCCAGTTTCGGAATTGAGTAGCATCGTCGTTGCAAGGACAGTGCCTTTGTTAAACTTTTCTGGGTTGTTTGATCTAATTGATACCATTTTCATCCCCATTAAGATTTCCTCATTTGTCGAGTCTGTTGTTGCAGGATAAAACGCCGCAGGTTTGAACAACGACCAATCGTCCGGTGATGATTTTGACGATGACGACGAAGCTGCGGCATAGGGTAAACAGATTCGTTTCGGTACTTCTCCTCCACCACCTTTCACCAGCGAAGCTAGAGCCTTTCTAGTTGTTGCGATTGCATCTGGTACAGTAAAGCATCGTTTCGTATCGGCCTCAGAAAGGATGAGCATGCTGTTCGAGAGGGACTTGGCAGGTTGACCGATGGAGCGCACTATCATCGTCTCAGAGAGGAAGAGGTCGGCGCGGCGGGAACGTCGTCTACTAAGAGTCTGCCGGCAACAACAAATAATAACATCATGAGGAGATCATCCCACGTGATACTACTACTAACAATTCTGTTAAGCCCGTTCCCCGTCGAGGCGTTTTCACTGGCATGCGGGAATAATCATCGTAGGAGGACGCTTACCCATCTCCGCGCTGCCACTACCGTAGCAAGTAGCAGCCGTCGAGACTTCCTCGCTACAACTAGCATTACAGTCGGCTCGATCGTTGCCACGGCACCCGCACTAGTACTACTATCACCCCTTCCAAGTGGGGCGGATGTTTCCGACGGCAATGCTCTGCCTCAGGGAGCCGCACAATTCAGCCGTGTCATCAAGGTAAGAGCACAGCTTAAGAGTGTTGCCAAGCGTGTTACAGAGCAGCCATCTGAAATTGATAAGGCAGAGTGGGACAAAATTGATGACTTCTTACGGACTGTATATTCGGCCGGGGAGGATATGAAGGTCATTGCCAAGGGTATCGATCCAGACAAAAAGTCAAAAGCTGATACAGATATTAAGAACCTCCAGAGTTTGGTCCAGTTGGCTCAGAAGCCAGTATCGAATAAGGATTCGGCGGGGTTTGGAGTGATAGCCACCAAGGCTGATGGCCTATTTGGGGAATTTTTTGATTTGCTGTCAGATGTTCCGGACGAGCTGTAAGGAGCCAATAATTGGAAACAATGAAAACTAAAGTCTACACATTTATTGTGATGAATTCAACCAGAGCACAAAGATTGAGTATTTTTTTTGCAACTGGTATTTGTTCTTTATTTCATTTGCTCCATGAATTGGTGCCCGACATATTGCAAATCAGGCTCAACCATCATCAGCACTCTTCATGAAGAAAGTAGGATCAACTCTAGCCTTGGCCTCGAACCTTGCAATCCATCTATCAAATACGTTTTTCGGTACCAGCATATTCCCTCCTCGGCCAGCTCCCGTGTCGAAACTTTGCATATAATTGAATAAATCCATTGCAATCTTCATCGCTACATGTGATGATTTGTCTTGTATCATCCCCATATTCTGTATGCTTGACATGGGTTCAATTGAAACGCCTAAATTGATTGTAACGTTGGATGATGGAGACTTAATAGCTGCAAAAATTGCTTCATTTGTTGCCCATCCCGTCCTGAAAGCACCCGAAGGTTTATGATTCGCTATCGCACCAACAAGTTCAAATTCAGTAGTGACCATACTTGATGAGAAGGGTGTTGACGACATTGTATTATTGGATACGGGTGTTGACACTATTTGCCAATAAAGAAGTGCTCCATGATCCTGGGGCAGTTGGATCCCGGGTAGTAAGAAAAATACCAATTCGCTAACAGATGCAATATCACTACCGCAAATTCCCGAGAGAGCCAACGTGAACTTTGTGCCAGAGGCATCGCTTGGGACGAAATCTGTACGAACTACTCCACCGGGTATGAGTACGCCAAGGACTTGCGACATTGACTCTGCTAGACTGGCTGTAAAACCTCCGTGCG
>Ga0247843_1003908_pt1 | contig 23236 bp, 16 predicted proteins | sample LaCruzMarch2017__FD_192420 | JGI IMG/M metagenome (GOLD analysis project Ga0247843, IMG submission 192420) | Freshwater microbial communities from meromictic Lake La Cruz, Castile-La Mancha, Spain - LaCruzMarch2017_8m | ecosystem: Environmental > Aquatic > Freshwater > Lake | place: Spain...
GGCGAGTAGCGGAGCCGGCCGTCGCTGCCGGTGCGAATGATCGGGGAGTCCGGGGCCGGTGCGGATGATGTCAGTTGCATACACAGGTATGTATGCTGGTGATGCGGCGAGACGGCTAGTGCCCGTCGATTGAGCGCTTACGACGAGGGTGCTGAGGCCGAGGTAGCGCATGCTGGCGAAGACGGTCGCCGAGCCCGCGATGTCGGTCACCTGGTCGGGGCGGGTGAACTCAAAGCGATTCAAAACTCTTGAAAGCTGAGGCTTGATGTTAATCCGTGAGAGCCGACCCCATTTGCATTCAGCAACTCCCGAGGTGATCAGTTTACAACAGGGGCCTTGATAATTCCTTTGTGCTCTGAATAAGACTTGTCAATAGGCCACAAATCTTTATTTAGATTAACTGCAATGGAAACCATATCCTGCTTATCGCTGCGAAAGATCACTGAAAGATACCAATAGTCGCCACCAGGATTCCAACTGTGAATTGAAATGCCCGCGTATGTCCAATTGCGGTCTTTATGTTTACCCGTCAGATACTTCCTGCACTTTTCAACTATCTCTTCTCTATCAATGCCAAGCGGTTTGCTGAAATCCCAAGCCCCTCCTTTCTTGATGAAATCGGGAGAAACAACAAATCGAGTGTTAACTTTATTTATCCAAACATCATGGCCGGAATCAAGAGGAAATGCTTGATCCGCTCCGCGGGAGCTTAGCGATGAAAAAACCAGGAAGAAAGAAATCAGTATTTTCATGGATTTAGCGACTTTTGGTTGGCCTTGAACGCTTTGGTTGCGGCTGGTCAGACTTGGTTGGCCTGGCTTTTCGTGCACCATTCGGTGGCCTCGAATCGGGTGCTTTGGGTTCGACAGGGAGCGGCGCGTCTCCTGGTCTAATCTCGGTTGGCTCTTTGTCGCCAGGACGCATGATCAGAGTCCTGCCAGAGGGCATGATTACCACTAGCGGCAGAGGTCCGTCCACCAACGGTGGCGGAAGAGGCTCTTTAGAGAAGTCCGTGTTAGGAAATTGCTTATCACTTGGCGACATTTCTGATTCATTAGGATGAGACTGGAATACTCCGGCTGTTTTCCATCCTTCGCCAAAAACAGCGCAACTCACAGCAGCCTGTTTTTCGTAATCAAAAAACGGATCACAGGAGTTGCCATTGGTCCGCACCCACACCCGACTAATTCCTCCGGTGTTTTGCCATCCACCTTTCGCGATAGTTCCTGAGTGCGGAACGGTATGCCTATAAACATTATCCTTGCAGCAAACTAATCCGCAATATTCGTTTCTCGAATCTCTTCCAAATCCATCTATCTCGCTATCTTCCGTTGCTTTTTTGGCTGCATCCGCACCTTTTTGCATCTCGCTTTGAAGGCCATCCAATCCTAAGTAGTCAAACTGCGATGGCGCGGCATTGCCAACAAACTTGTAAAAATTAACGCCACCTGCCTCCCCGATCGGATCCCTGCTGAGCCACCTGCCGAGCTGGGTGTCGAGGTAGCGGTACCCGTATTCTATCACGCCTCCGTCGGTCCCATCCGGCCAGCCGCAAGCTTCCAGCATTCCCTGGAATGTGCCGACCGCAGGGTCGGTCGGCGGCTTGTCTGAATCAACCTCCATGGCAGTCGGTTCTTCAGGATCTTCGTTCGGGTGCGATACCGTGGTAGCTGGGATTACTGACGCTAAGACCGAGACCGGACCGATCGGCGGTTCGGGCACCGGTGATAATGACCCTGATGCCCCGTTCGAATCCACGGGGCCTTCTCCCGAGACCGGAAGTCTGCCGTGCGGGTGTGACCGGGCGTGGGCTTCGGTGAGCGCTCGGATACTCACCTCGGTGTAAATCTGCGTGGTGTCCAGCCGCGCGTGGCCGAGCATCTGCTGGATGTAACGGATGTCAGCCCCGCCTTCGAGCATGTGGGTGGCGCAGCTATGGCGGAAGAGATGACAGGAGCCTTTCTTCTCAATTCCCGCCTTCTTCATCTGCCGCGCCACCCAGTTTCCGAGGTAGGCGGGACTGAAGGGGCTGCCGTAGCCGGAAAGGAAGAGCGCCCGCTCGCCCGGATGGCCGGCGAGCAGCGGACGGATCTCGGCGAGATAGTGCGAAAGCCAGCGGGCCGCCCGGTCGCCGACCGGTAGCAAGCGGCTCTTCCCGCCCTTGCCGCGGCGGACGTGAAGCGTCCGCTGCGCCGGGTCGAAGTCGCCCAACTCCAGACGCACCATCTCGGTGCGGCGGACGCCGGTCGCGTAGAAGAGTTCCAGCAAGGCGCGGTCGCGCGCACCGAAGGGAGAGGAAACATCGGGCAAAGCCAGAAGCCGGTCGATTTCTTCGATGGCAAGCGACTTGGGCAGCAGCCGCGCTTGCTTTCGCGGCAGATCGAGGTCGGCGGCGGGATTGGCGGGGATGATGTTTTCGCGGCACAGCCAGGCGAAGAAGCGGCGGATCACCCCGAGGCGTGCAAGCTGGGTATTGACGGCCAGCAGGGCCCCGGTCCGCGTGGAGCGGAACTGATGGAGGAAGAGCTGGTATTCCTCCAGCAGCGGCCGGGTGAAGGCCGCGGGCGTCAGAAGCCGACGGGATACCGCCCAATCGATGAAATACTTCAGAGCCCAGGCGTGGGCTTCCACCGATCCCGGCGAGTAGGCACGGGCCGCCATGCGGGACAGGAATCCATCGGCGAGACCACGCAGGCACTGCTCGTCCTCGGTTCTCGGGTCGGGCATGGCGACGAGTCCGCCCCTCGGCCGTCCGCGCATCGCGCGGACGGTGGCGGTGACTGATCGGGCAGGCTGGCGCGGATGGTTCATGGTGGAGTAAAAGGTGGTCTTTGCGGCGCGAGAGGCAGTGCTTCAGATAAACCACCGATTTCAGATCCTGCGGTAGTCATCACGGCGAGAGGAGGTGGATGCAAGGTGAAAGGTCGCGGAAAAGTCTGAACCGTTCGTCGTTTCGAGGCGGATTGTGAAGAGCTCGGTTTCAATCGACATCGCGGTGCATGTGGAAACCCGCGCAATGGTCGGCCGCGCCACGGTTGAATCCGCGGCTCTCGATGAGGAGGTTGAGCAGAGTTTGGTCGTAGCGGTGGTTGTCGGTCGAGCAACCGAGAGGCGCTATCATCTCCGGATCCGCCGAAAGCCTCAGCCAGTCCACGATCAGCCTGCGGACGCCAGGGAAGTCCATCCGAAGGAAGAGCGCTCCCGCACTCCGGCAGGGGGCGGCGGACAGGCGTCCCCTTGTCGCGAGGGAAAGTTTGGCACTTACTCCGGGATGACACCAGTCGCCCGTCCGTCCGCTCGATCTTGGCGAGTAGATGCCGACCCTCGACGCGATGGCGAAGGCCGGTTCAAGATTCCCCGTCACCAGCGTCCCCGCGTCCAGCCAGGCAATTTCAACCGGCGCAGTGCGGAGACTGGCGGCCACGATCATCCTCGGCTTCCATCCGTAGGCTCCAGCGTGAAACCGCCCGCGGTTCCGCACCTGGGTCCAGTCGGGCTGGACGTGCCAGCTTTCGACCTCCGCGAATCTTGCGATCCGTTCGAGGCTCTCCTGGTCCATGCCGAGGTCGTGGCAAATCACCGCCGCACCCGGCGCGTGTTTGGCGAGTGATTCCAGAAACTGGAGGACGCTCTTCTGATGGCTCCGGTCGGCGGCGGTGAGGAATAGCCTCATGAGCGGAAGAATTTGACGACCTCGTCCAGATTCGAGCAACGCTCTTCCCGCGACTCAGTGGTTCGCATCTTTCGTATCTCGCGGAACGGTGGCCGCAACCGGGTCTCCGGAAGCTCCAGGAAGGCAGCGGCCTCGCCGACCTCGGTGACCCCGTCGTAGGTGATTTCCTTGATGCCCCCGAGCCCGCTGGCCCTCCGGAGTTCGCGGAAGGTTTCAATGTTGCCGAGGAACTCCCTGACCTTTTCCATGGTCGCCAACGAGACCCGAACCCGAGGAGGATTGCTTTCTCTTGAAATTCCGTCCCCGCGATTCCATTGGCCGGTGAGTGTGGCGGCCTCGAGGCTGATGGCGATATCGATGGGATCCCGGTTGATGATGACGACCCGGGCAAACATCTCATGGAAACGATTGGCGATGACCGAGTCCGTCCGATTGGCCACCAGCTTGATTCCTGCAATCCCGGACCTTTCTTCCAGCCAACGACCCGCCTTTTCCGGCGCGGGGTCCGCGCAATCGCTGCCGTAAGCCTCGCGCGCCGCGGGGTAAGGATGGAAGGGCTCGTTGAACACGCGGAAACCCTGAGGAACCCGGGCATCGAGTTCATGGCACAGTCTTGTCGTTCCCGAGCGTGGGGATCCGTAGATCAGAAACATTGGACCTCGAGGTCTCGCCTGGCGGGAGCCGCCGGCTCCCTCCGCCGGAAGCTGGATCCAATGATCGGGGCAGATGTTCCAGGGCCGTCCCGCGAGAAACCTTGAAGGCGCGATCACCGGGCGGGCATCCGACAGCCATGCTCCCCACCAGCCGAAAGTGCTATTGGAAAGGATGAATGCCTCGCACGAGCACATGATCCGAAGGGTGGTCAGCTCATCGACCGGACCGATCACCCGCGTTCCGGGCACGTCGGCCAGGGTTTCGCGGCACCACGCGGGATCGTCCGAGACAACAATGAAGTAGGGATCTGCCACCAGCGCGCGCATCAGGAGAATCGCGTCGAGGTAGTATTGCGGGCGGCAAAGATCGTGCAGCCCGCTTCTGACGAAGTCGCCCCGGCGGATATGGATGCAAACTGCGATACCATTGGGTTTCAGGTAGTCATCGAGCGGCGCGATCTTGAACCGCTCGCGGACCTCCGCCGCGACCCGTCGGAAGTATCCCTCGTTCTGAAAGTAGCCGGCGATCTTCACGGAACTCGCGGTGGTCGAGCGAAGCCGGACGAGGGTGGGCCACTCGGCCGTCTCGTCGAAGTCACCGTCATGACGGATGACTTCCGGCTTTCCATGCGGAGCCGGATCGAGTGTGAGACCGAAGTGGTGCAATCCGAAGGGCCGGCCGTAATCGGCGAAAACGAGCTTGAGCTCCACCCCCATCTCGCGAGCAAGCGCGAGACCGTGTGCATACTGGAACATCTGGTTGCCGAGGCCGCCGGCTAGTTCGACGGCGAGGCTTTCGACGGTCGATCTCACACAACGGTAACGCGGAATGTTTCGGGAGTCGGTGTCGGATGCCGGCTCCGGCACCAGCGATTCCTCGGGCCACGAGAACCATTTCAACCGGATGACGCCATCGGCAACGGCGGTCCAGGTCCCGCTGCATTCCGTCGAGCACCGGGTGAACGAGCCGCTGGGGAAGAGCTTGATCCGGTCCCTCCAGTGGCGATGGACCGCCTCGACCTCGGACGCCTCCGAATGGCGGATCCCATGAATCACCCGCAACCGCTGCGGAGAACACCAGTGCGATGTCACGACGTCGTTCTCCGCTTGCGGGAAGCGCGCGGTGTTCCAGCAAAGGCGACGGGTTCCCTTGAGGCTGGCCCCCATCACGCGGGCGGCATCACCCACGATGAGATCTTCCGCTCCGGTTTTCGGGAGACGTTGGTCGGCGGCCAACAGCGCCGCCAGCCGGCGGGTGAGAAAATACCCCGCTCCGCCACTCGGTGCTCCCCGGGATTCGATGAACTCATTGCCCACGAGATCGTAGTCGCGGAAAGCCAACTCGTGGAGCCGGGAGAGATCAACGTAGGTGTCGTCATCGCACTTGAAAAGCCAGTCGAAGTCCCGGTCGAGCGCGACACGGAAGAATTCCTGCACCTTTTCAGGCAGGTGGTCGTAATCATCGCGTGCCTGGACCACGACAATGTCCCCGGTATCTTCGAGCGGGTGTTCTCCCTGTCCCACGAAGAAGACCACCTCGATATTCTCCGCCGGACGTGACATCCAGGTCTCACGCACCGCCTGCCGGCGCTCGGCATTCGAGCGCGCGCTGCAGACGCCGACCAGGATCCGCTGGCCTGAACCCGCTTCCGGAGGCGATGCGGAAGGCAACCGGGCAAGGGAAATCCCATGCTGCTCCATCAAGCCGGCAACAACGCTGTCCGCTGCAAGGTTCGCCAGTGCATCGGGCTCCCTGCGTGTCAGCTCACCCCACAGATGAATTGCGAAGGATTGCTCGAATGCCGGGGAATCCAACCGAAGCGTGCCATCATAGAGATGCCTCCACACTCCGTAGTGGACCGGATAAACCGACGAGTGAGCCGCAGCGTGACCCAACAAGCCAAAGTGCCCGAGCGCCCTTGTAAACTCCCCCGGCCCCGCCGACCCCCAATCCACAGCCATCCGGCGTTCCGCAACGCCGGGCATGGAACGCATCAATTCCGCCTTCACCCGTGCCTGCTCGTCGGTGTCCCAGGGCATGACCGCGGCTGGATCGGCAGCCAGACGCTCCATCTCGCGAAGAAGCTCATGCCCCGGCGGAAACGCGAGAAGTCCGATGGCGACCGTGCTGCCGTTCTCCCGGGCGAACCAAGGCACGCGCTGGATTCGGAACGGCTTGAGACAAATCAGGTCCATGTCCACCCACACGCCCCCGTTCCGGTGGAGGAAGCGGTATCGGAACCAGTCCGCGGCGGGTGCAAGGCTCCCGGTCTTGTGAACGAAGGCTTCGTTGGCCGGCAGGATCATTCCGGCGTCGAGAATCGCGACACCATCGGGCACGTTTTCCACCGGGCCGTAGGTGAACAGCTTGAAGCGGAACCCATGGTAGAGGAACGAGCGGATGCAAAGCTCCGCCAGAATGGAGAGCCGCTCGCCGATCCACAGCCCGTGGACTTCGCCGGGATCCAGAGGGTCGAGATCGACCCCCGTGTCATCGTGTGCGGCGGCATTCATTCCGGCAGCTTCGACATTTGCTCAAAGACTTCCGCCCATGAGGCGCAGGACTGCTCAAGGCCGCCCAGGAGCTGGCCCCGCTCGCGCGCCGCCTCCGCCATGTCGGCCCTCAAGTTCGGTTCGTAGGCCATCTTGCTCGCATGGTAGATGAAGTCCCTTTCGTGGTCGCAGAGCCAGCCGGTCTTACCGTGATCCACCATCTGTTGCCAGCCGCCCCGGTTGTCGACGACCAGCACGCTGCCGCTGGCCATGGCCTCGAAGCCGATGCGCGGCCAGTTTTCGGTCGTATCGCTCGGCTGGAGGATGATCTCGCAGTGGCGGTAGAACTCCTGCTGGGAAACCTCGTGGTGGTCCCGCGCGCAGCGGATCCAGTCGTAGGGCTTGCCGATCTTCTCTTCGCTGCGGTGGTCGAACCCGAGAAAAATCCCCTTCTTCCACTTCGGAGAGACGAAGTATTCGTAGATATGGAGCGTGTTCCGGGAGAATTTGTCCGCATCTTGCCGGGAGATCCGGCCACAGCCGAAGTGGTCCGAACTTCTTGCTTCAATATACGGGAACCGCTCGGCCGCGAAGTAGGGCTTGAAGGAGGCGAACGCGATGGCGGGATCGTCATTCAGAGCACGCAGTTCAGAGCGGTGCTTTTCAAGGACGGCGGGATTCTGGTAGAGAAACATCGCGATCTGTCCGCGTGCCATCGCTTCGCGTTCCTTGTCGAAGAGCCAGGTCATGCAGTTGAGAAACACGGTCCGGCGGGTGCGTCGGCGGATTTCCGGCAACGCCTGCAGGAACTCCGCGTTGCAAAATCCAAGGACCGGGTCGCCGGCTTCGACCGCACCAAAGTCGTTGGGGCCGTGGATCTTGACCCTCCTCTCCTGCATCTCCGGAAACAGTGGCTCGTTCCTGAATCCGTCATTGGTCGGAACGAGATGAATCTCAATTCCCAAGTGCAGCCAGGCGATGATCTGATGATGCAGCTCGGTTCCCGCACCTCCGTAGAGGCCCGGGAACCCGTGAACGTAGAGTCGTGGAATGGGAAGGGACACGGCGTTTTCGGGAGAGCTTCTCCGGCGGTGATTCCACTACTGCACGAGCGCGGGCTGGGGTGGCAAGCGGGAACTCGGACCAGCTTGCCGTATCCCCGGCGGTTCTGTGACGACGTCGTGAAATGCGCGTCTTATGGTCGAAATTCGTTGACGGCTTCCGAGGTGTAGGCAGCCTTGGAGATAAGCTGCCACTGTTGTTTGGGGGTCATTTTTCCGCCCTACCTTCCACTCCTGATCGCCATGGATTCCTCTTCCTTCAGTTCGTCCTCGTCCGATTTCCCGGGCTCCTCATCGTCGAGTTCCGACCCGAGCAGTTCCAGTTCGTCCTCGTCTTCGTCGGGCAGCTCAAGTTCGTCGAGTTCGTCCTCCTCCTCGTCGAGCAGCTCCAGCTCCTCCTCGTCGAGCTCGTCCTCCTCGTCTTCCTCATCGAGCAGCTCCAGTTCATCATCCTCTTCGAGTTCGTCTTCCTCCTCATCGAGCAGCTCCAGTTCATCATCCTCTTCGAGTTCGTCTTCCTCCTCATCGAGCAGTTCCAGTTCTTCCTCGTCCAGCAGCACGCCGCCACCGGTTCCTCGCTGCATTCCTTGCGAGGAAAGCTGCGACTACGGGAAGAATCCAACGGTTCCCGAGTCCGGCGACACGCCGGGTGTCAGCCCCTCAAGCGGCATGCCGGATGCCTCTGTCGGGGGGATTTCAAGCAACAGCTTCAATCTCCCCTTCGACAACGGCCTCGACTACGATTCCTCGAATGCCGGAACCTCCAACGGCTTCGGCAACGGCTGGCTGCCGGGTTCGCTCGCCGGTTTGGGCGGCACGGTTCCGGGTGGCGGACCGTCCACCGGACCGGTGTCCTACACGCCCGCACCCGACCGGACCCTGACCTTCCTGCCGGATGGTGCTCCCGGCACCTATAAGGCGGCGTACTTCATCAAGGACCAGCTTTCCTTCAACAGCGGAACCGGGCACTACAACCTGCTCAAGGCGGGCGGTTCGATCAAGGAGTTCGACAGTGACGGGCTTCTTCTCGCGACAAAGAACCCCGGCGGCGACCAGGCGGTCTATAACTACGACGGGTCTGGAAAGTTATCCTCGGTGGTCATGACGGTCGGCGGGGTCACCGTGTCCTACGGTTATACCTGGTCTGCCGGGCTGGTCAGCGAGATCGTCTACACGGTGGCGGGCCGGGCGGTGCTCAAGACGACCTACGGATACTCCGGGGTGCTGCTGGAGCGGGTGAAGACCTGGGAAAACTCCACGGCGGGAACCGGCACGCCGGACTGGGGCACGAGCCCGATCTCCTCCACCCGGTTCTCCTACCACTCGTCGAGCGGCCTGCTCCGTCACGTCGTGCCGCCGACGCAGTACCGGCAGATGGCCCTCAACGGGATCGACCCCGACACGGCGACGATGGCCCAGCTCGACGACTACGCGGCCTCGGAATACGAGTATGGTGCCTACAACCGGGTGTCGGTGCTGCGCACCCACGGCCGCCGTTACACCTACACGTTCACCTACACCGCGAGTACGACCGGGGGCGGCGGGTTCAACACCTGGTGGGCGCGCACCGATGTCGTCCAGCCCGACGCCTCGCGGCGGATCTATTACTTCAACCGCGGCGGCCAGCTCATGCTGGAGCGGGTGAGCGACTCCGCGACCAGCCCGACCAAGACCTGGAACGTAGTTTATCAGCAGTTCGACAACACCCTGGCGAGGCTGCTCAAGACCGCGGACGCGTCGGCTATCGCCTCGGTCAACGAGTCCGACCCGGCGCTCGTAACGCTCAACGCCTCCGCGGGCCGCATCGAGGTGATTTCCTACGATGCCAGCGGATACCCGGGAGCGGTGAGCCTCCAGCAAGGCTCGGCCGGCACCCTTCACAAGCAGCGTGAATGGACCTACACGGGCCGTACCTTGACCGGGCTCGGAACCATCTACAAGCCGGCGAGCGAGATCATCTACCGCAACGAGGGCAACACCGGCGCGATCACCACATCCTTCGCGTACCTTTGGCATGGGACCACGGCGCAGATCAGCCGCCGGACGACCACGCTCCCGGTGGTGAGCAGTTCGGAGAACGGCCGCGGCATCACCTACACCCGGGTCTCGGACTTCGACAGCGGGGGCTACCTCACCAGTTCCACCGACGAGCGCGGCACGGTCACAACCTACCACTACGACAAGGCCCGCGGCGGCATGACGCAGCGGATCGCCGATGCCGGAACCGGGAAGTTCAATCTGCAGACCGACTACACCCTGGACGATCGCGGACGTGCCGTGAGGGTCATCGGCCCCGCACATGACGCGATCCTTCCTGACGGCACTTCGGCGAACATCCGCACCGCCACCTGGACCTACTACAAGGATCGCGAAGGGAGCCAGGTGAACTTCCGAGGCTACGTCAAGGTATCGGGCGGCACCGAGCATGCCATCGGCCCGGTGACCGTCACGGAGCCCAACCTCGCGCCTCCGTCCGGCTACAGCGGATGGAAGATGGCTTCCAGCTTCGACGCGAAATGGACGGCTGGCGGCATTCCGACACCGACCACCACCTACGCACAAACGGACTGGGTCCGCTGGAGCCTCTCGCTCACCGACCAGAAGTCCGAGCTCAAGGAGCAGTGGAACTACTTCCTCATCCCGGCAACCGGTCAAGGCACGCAATCAACCAACTACGGCAAGAAGCTCTTCGCCTATGACAGCGCCGGGCGGCAGAACCAGACGACCTGCGCCGGCGGTACCGTCGACAAGACCACCTACAACGCGATGGGCTGGCCGGTTCAGGAAGAACTCGGCACCAGCGCCGGTCTCACCGTCACCCGCGTCAACCAGCACGACGACGACGGGAACCTGACGAAGGTCACCCTCCCGGTGGACGGGATCAGCGGCAACGACCGGGTGACCGACTACCGCTACGACTGGCGCAACCGCCAGTCCGAGTCGGAAACCACCGTGCAGAAGGATGGTGGCACCACGACGCTCATCCAGAAGCAGGAATACGACAACCGCAACCTCGTGGTCGCCTCGACCGGGTACAAAACCTCCGTCGCAAGCGGGAACACCATCTCCCGCCAGACCACCGACCATGACGTTCTCGGCCGCCAGTACCGGACCAGCGTTTACGCGGTGAACAGCAGCGGCACCGCCTACAATCCCCAGGTGTCCAACGTTTATTACGAGGCCGGGGGCCAGGTTGCCCGCAGCGCGCCTTCCGGCAGCGCCCTTTTCACCGCCTCGACGTTCGACGCGGTCGGTCGCACGCTGAAGTCGTTCCTGGCCTACGAGCCCTCCGGGTTCACCCCCGGATCCGATCCCTCCAGCATGGCCAACGCCATCGTGATGGAGCAGCAGGCCATGGCGTGGGACGCCGCGGGCAACCTCCTCTCCACCACCTCCCGTGCCCGCTTCGACGACACTTCCACATCGGCCACCGGCGAACTCGGCACGCCCTCCACCTCGCCCCAGGCGCGGGTCAGCTATGCCGCGAGCTACTCCGACGCCATCGGCCGCGGCATCGCCACCGCGAATTACGGGACCAACGGCGCTTCCGCCTGGACCCGCCCTGCCACCGTGCCCGCCCGCGCGGACGACGTGTTGGTCAATACCACCGAATACGATTCGGCGGGCAACGCCACCAAATCCATCGATCCCGCGTCGATGGAAACCGTCCGGGCCTACGACTCCGCGGACCGGCTGGTCACCCAGACCGATAACGCGGCGGGGAGTGGCAGCGCCGTGCGCGTCACCCGCTACGAATACACCGACGACGGCTGGCTGAAGAAGCTCAAGTGCGAAAACTCCAGCACCGGCACGCAGGTCACCGAGTGGGTCCATGGCGTGGGGCCCGTCACCTCGCCGGCCTCCGCGCTCCACAGCAACCGTCTTGTCCTGAAAAAGATCTTTCCCGGCGGCGGCACCGACGAGGTGACCTATGCCTACAACCGGCAGCTCCAGGTCACCGGCATGACCGACCAGAACGGATCGGTCCACGCCTACGACTACGACAAGCTCGCCAGGCTTCTCGCCGACACCGTCACGACCGTCGGCAGCGGTGTGGATGCCGCCGTCAGGAGACTGGAGAGCGGCTACGACGATCGCGGGCGGCTGAGCCGCTCCACCAGCTACAGCGACACCGCCGGCACCACGAAAGTCAACGAAGTGCTCAACGCCTACAACGACTTCAACCAGGTCAAAACCGATTACCAGGAGCATTCCGGCGGGGTGAACACCGGGACCAGCCTCAAGGTCCAATACAGCTTCGCCGACGGCAGCGCGAACACCGTGCGGCCCACCGGCATCACCTACCCGAACGGCGCGGTGGTCGGCACCGCCTATACCTCCGCGCAGGCCGGCTTCCTCAGCCGCCCGGACGAGGTGACCGACGTCGCCGGCTCGACCACCGTCGTCGCCAGCATGCGCTACCTCGGCCTCGGCACCCTCATCGGCCTGACCTACGACGGGGCCTCCGGCCTCAACCTCACCTACCAGAACGGCGGCACCGGAACGGCTGGCGACAAGTACACCGGCCTCGACCGCTTCGGTCGGATCGTCGAGACCATCTGGATCAAGGGGACGGGAGACGTGGTGCAAGGAGTCTATGGACGCAACCGCTCTTCGGGCATAGATTGGCGGCGCGACGACGAGGCCAGCAGCACCATTGCCATGGACGCTTACTACGAATACGACGGGCTCCAGCAGGTCACCGTGTGGAAGCGCGGCAACCTGTCGCCGAGCGGCGGCCCGCCCTACACCGGGGTGACCAGCCAGAAGCAGGGCGAGGACTTCACGTATGATCAAACGGGCAATTGGCTGGGCGACGTGAGCGACAACCCGAACTTCACGCAGAGCCGGACCCACGACGTGAAGAACCAGATCACCTCGATCACCGGGCCGACCGGCGTGATCCAGCCGGACTATGACAATGCCGGGAACACGACCCTCGCCCCGAGCCCCGGCTCGTGGACCACCGGCTACATCTACAAGTGGGACGCTTGGAACCGCCTGGTGGAAATCAAGCAGGGCGGCACCGTGATCGGCAGCTATGCCTACGACGCTCTGATGCGCCGGACCCGCAAGACCGTCGGCGGCGTCACCCGCGACATCTACTACGACCGCCAGTGGCGCTCCGTCGAGGAACGGGAGGGTGCCACGGTCAAGGTCCAGCACACCTGGAGCCCGCTCGACCGCTGGACGCTGATCCGCCGCAAGCGCAACGCCAGCGGCAGCACGCTCAACGAGACCCTATTCTGCCTGCGCGACTACCTCGACCCGGTCGCACTGGCCAACACCAGCGGCGTGGTCGTGGAGCGCTACAACTACGATGCGTTCGGGACCGTGCGGATCATGAACGCCGCCTTCGGTGTCCTCGGCAACAGCGCCTACGACTGGGAGTTCCTTTACCACGGGGAGTTCCGGGACAAGGAAAGCGAACTCTACAACTACGGGTACCGCTACCTCGACACCCAGCTCGGCAGGTGGCTCAGCAGGGATCCGATCGGGGAAAGGGGTGGAATGAATCTGTACAAGTTTGTGTCGAATGATCCGACAGACGTCGTGGATGTATTGGGCTTGGAAGAAGAGCAAGAAAAGAAAGAAAAGAAGCCTGAGAAATTCGGAGAGCCCGAATGCACAAAACTAGAGCACGAAGGGAACGTTCGATATGCGATTGTATCTTTCGGACACCCACCTCTTGGAGGCAACTTTGTCATCCCCGGGGAAAAACTGACAGCAGGACTAGCGGCTGGGTGGGCGCTTAAGAAGCTTCTTATTGAAGCACTTCGGAAAATTCCGAGTGTTTCTGGACTGGTGAGAGCTGGTATCGGCGCTTCAACGACAGGGTCCGCAAAAATCACTACTATGGGAATTTGGCAGTGTTGTATTTGTGAGAATGGATTGACAGTAAAATGGGGGGAGCTGCATCAACAAGCAGTCACTTCTGATGACATTTTCACTTTGGACGATGCAGGGATAAGGGGATCCATCTTAGAGCAATCCAATCAAGTTGACGAAATTCTTGACATCATAACTTCATCATGCACCAAAAGCGATATTGCACCCGAAACGGAATCATGAGCAATTTAAAGTCCACATTTAAGGTGGTTTTCGTCGTTATTTTCTCTTTTGGGAAAATTGCTTCTTGCGCTGAGATCGATTCAGGAAGGAATGCTATCGCAACACGATATCTTAATCTCTTGAATTTTGTTTCCCGCGAGGAGGGGAAAGTCCCTGAAGGAAAACTTTCCCGGGAAGTATTGTTATCCCTCATGATCAACTACTATCACTTGCGTGAATCTGACCCGGAGCTTTCAAAGGTAATGAGGACTACGGTAAAAGCAATTGGACTTCGGGTAAAAGGATACGATTTCAATAAAGAGTTGAAGTCGTTCTTCGAGAGCTTGAAAGCAGCCCCACCTAAAGATGGAATCTTCATTTTGATGACGCATGGATTTGATGAAGAAAAATCGAAAACTATTCTCGCGAAAACTACAATTGCAGATTTTGAGGATTTTTCCCAATGGGTTGCGGAGGAACGCTGACTCGATCCAAGTGAACGGTACACGCCAACCAATGGCATTGGCCGTGCCAACCCAATTGGAAAACGAAGCAGATTCGGCATCTCGGCGGTTGAACTCCCTTGGACTCACAAGGAACAAAGCTCGCCGGACATCCCACGGGCGCACCCTCCGCTCCAGATTGCTCGGTCCCCCATTATGTCACTTCACGGGAGAAGGTCGCCTACATCTTACTGAACACCCCAACGCCTTGCCCTCCTCCCAGCGCTGTTCCGGTCAACCGCGGGAAACCCTGCTGCGATGCCTGGGCGGATCTCCGGCAAGAACTCGGTACGGAATGCGACTCGAACCATGCGATGCGGGAGAGACTGGAGCGATCCGCTCGACGTGGCAGTCCGATCTTGATCCGACTCGCCGATCTGGCAAAGGTGTGACAGATAGAGAAGCCCTTTGCCACCACTGCCAAGACTTCCGGAACACCGGAGGGCAGGTGGCGGACAGGGGCGGGAATCGATCCGAATTTCGCGACAAAATCCCTCCGATTCCACACGCATTTCACACAAATCGACCGTCCAGGACCGCACTCCGCGCGTCGCCTGGCCAGCCCCACAACGCACCAATGCCCATGAAATCGAAGAAAAGAGCAGCCCCGGCAGACCTCCCTGCCGATCCGCCATCTTCTGGGGCAACCTGCTGAACCGTCGGAGGGTAAGCCAGCAGAGGGGGCGGCTGAGCGCGGCACAATTTTCCTGGCATGGCGGAATTCGGGGTTGGGAACAATTTTCCCAGCCACGAATGGAGCGTTTGGAACCGCGTGGAAGCACGTGCCGCCCACGCAAGGGATGCCGGTATTCCCGCCCCTCTCAAAACCATTCCGCGTCTCTCCGGCCTCGTTGGCGCGCGGATTGAACGGATGGCTCAGGAGTCCGTCTGGCCGGGCAGCGTGACAATCCTCGCGCGGTTGTCCCACTGGTAGGTGTTTTCCCACTGGCCCTCCTTGGGCAGGATGCCGAACCACTCGTCCGCCTGCTCTTCGGTCGCCAGCTCGCGGTAGTTCTTGAAGATGACCGACGGCGAGTTGCCCGCTTCGAGGGCCACCTGGTCGGCGCTCTTCACCTTGGCCACCCGGTAGGTGATGAATGAGTGCCGCAGCACGTTTCGCGGCCATTCCATGTTCAAGGCGCGGACGAGCGCGGTGACTTCTCGGTGCAGCAACTCCGTCCGGACCACCTTGCCCGAGCGCGGCAGCGGTTCGATCCAGGCCCGCAGGTTGTCGGTGATCGGAATGAGCCGGCGGGCGGCGGTTTTCGCCTGACCGGCCCGCAGCTCGATAATGCCCCGTTCCAGATCGACGGCCGACCAGCTGATCCGGTTCAACTCGGCCATGCGGATCCCGGTGAACGCGCCGATGGCGAGGATCGGGATGATGTGCGGCGGGGCGGCGTGGAGGATCTTGCTCATCTCCGCCGGGGTGAAGGTCGAGATGTCCTCGTCGTTCTTGACCTTCATCTTCTTGATCTGCTCGGCCGCCGTCATCTGCTCGGCGGGCAGGCAGTTCCGTGAGCGGGCGAAGGAAAACAGCACCTTGACGCAGATCAGCATGCCACTGCGGGACTTGGGCGCGAGATTGAGTCCGCGAAGCCAGCCGTCGATTTCCGACGAACTGATGCCGAGGATCTCCCCGGGAAACGCCACACCGAAGCGGGTCAGCACCGTCTTGAGGTTGGCGACATAGGCCTTGCTCGCCCCGTCCTGCTTCTTTGCAGCGAGCAGCTCCGTGACCAATTCCGGCACGGTGGCTCGGCGGGTAAGCGGCTTGAACACCCGGCGGTAGTCGTTGGCCATCGAGGTGAGGGACTCGCTCTCGGCCAGCTTGCGGGCCTGCACGTAGTCCTCCACCGCTGCGACCAGCGGGATTCCGAGTGAATCGAGCAGCTCGACCGCCTTCTTGTAATTGTCGCGCTCGTGCGGCTTGAGGTCGGTCACGTGCTGCATGCCGGACTGGATTCGCTGCGCCACGAACATCGCCTCCTTCTTTGCCGCTGCCAGATCCGAGAAGCTCTGGCGCAGTCGCTTGCCGTCCCGGTAGTGAGCGATGATGAAGCGCTTCCGGCCCTTGGACTCGGACAGGTAGATTGGCACGGACGCCGACCCGAACTTCACCGTGGCGCATGGCCCGTTCTTCCAGCCGCCTTTCCGTGGACGGGGATTGCTGGTTTCCGCACCCGTTGTCACCATTTTGTCACCACCCGCACTCATACCGCGGTTTGGGTGTCAACTTGGGCACTTTCCCGGACTCCTAACCCATTGAAGGGGAATCGGTTGAGAAGAAGTACGAGGACTGGGACTCGAACCCAGGACCAATTGGTTAAAAGCCGAGCAGGCGTAGACAGAACTAATTGATCATCAATTTCTCCCATTTCACTCATTTCACCGATTTCGCCCATTTTCGTGGAATTCGGGCAATTCGGGCACATAGTGAGGTCGTTCCGCATGGCACGAAAAGCATCCTTCAAATTCACCAAAACCTCCCGGGGGTGGAAAGTCGAAATCCCGGCCAGCATGGCACCAGGTGGCGAACGCATCCGGTGCTTCTTCAAGACCCGGGATGAGGCGAAGGAAGCCGCCACCAAGCTCCGGAACCAGCAAGAAGCCCACGGCTCCTCAGCCTCGATGATCCGGCCTTCCCTTGCCGACGAAGCACTCCGGGCTGAACTCCTCCTTGAGCCCTACGGGATCTCGATCTTGGAGGCGGCTCGCAGGGTCGCCGGCATCGAGGAGGCGGCCCGCAGGAGTTCCCTGGTCGAAGCCGCCTTCGAGTTGTTCCTGGCGGCCAAGGAGGGGCGGAGCGATTCCCAAGAGCGAGCGTACACCCACCTCTCGGCTGGTATGATGGGAGATTTCAGCGGACGCCCTCTTTCCTCCCTGACGGGCGCGGAGCTGCTTGAGCATGTGGAAGAGCGCACCGGCACCCCGTCGTCCTTCAATCGGCGGGCAGAGACCCTGAAGACCTTTTGGCGCTGGTGTGCGCGCTCTCCTCGCGGCTGGTGCGATTCCAAGGTGATCGAGGTCCTGGAATTCAAGGAGACGATCAAAGGTCATACCGAAGTCCTCTCGGCGGCCGAGTGCAGGAAGCTCATGCTGACCGCGGAGGAGCACTACCCTGACTGCGTCCCTGCGTTCGCCATCGCCCTGTTCACCGGCATGCGGAAGGCGGAGCTTGCCCGGCTCCAGGTCGAGGACATCCGCGCCGACGGTATCGAAGTGCCCGCGCTCTCCTCCAAAACCAAGCGCCGGCGCTTCATCCAGATGCCCGACCCGCTCGCGGCGTGGCTTGATTCCTATCCCGTCGGGGAAACCGTCACCCCGGCAAACTGGACCCGGAAAGAAAAGGCCGTGCGGCGCCTAGCCGGGTGGAAGGTCTGGTGTGGTCTGGTAGATCCCGCTGAACCACCCGAGGAGCTGAAGCCCTGGCCCGACAACGCCCTCAGGCATACCCACGCATCCGTCCACATCGCTCTCGGTAAGCCGCTGGACAGCCTCACCTTCGAGTTCGGCCACTCGGGAGGGGCGCAGGTCCTTAAATCACATTACGTGGGGACGATGCCGAAAGCTGAGGCCACTAAGATCTGGAACATCGGCCCCCACGGCTCGGATCTTCGAGGTCGGGATCAAACTGAAAAGTGAGATCCGCTTTCGTCACGGCTCCGAGGATCTTCCGGGCTGCGGGAGCTGGGTTCGCGGTGTCCCTACCCCCGAATGCCACAGGCGGAGATCGCCACCCTCAGCGGGCACGTCGGCGACATCAGCACCCAGAGGGCCTTCGGGCGGAAGGACGTGCCCACCTGGTCTTCTCCGGCGGACGCCGGAGGTGACCAGGCCGGAACTCGCCGACATCAAAGCTGGCACCTTCCGCAGCTTTCTCGGCCTGCCCTATCACCGGCGTAGGGGTATTCCCCGCCTCGACAGCCCGGCGGTCTGATTGCTAGGGATTTCGACTGATCATGGCCCGCTCACCCCGCCCCCCAGCTCCGCCCACCTCCTCCACCCTCGCGGAGATTGCCGCCGAACTCGGGCGCGACCGACTTCACCTGCTCGGCTGGATCAAGCGCTTCGAACTGCCGCCCGGCCACGGCAACCGCTACCCGGCGATCTACCTCTCGTTTTTCCGCACGGCCGTCTTTCTCCGGCTGGCACAGATCCCGGAGGAGAAGCTCGTCGAGCTTTGGACCTTGGAGAAGAAGCTCATGAACCTGCTGCACGTCGATACGTCGACCTCGCCGACCTGGATGATCGACGGGCACGCGGCGGCCGGGAACGATTCCCGCAGGCTCTTTCTCAGCCGCTTCGATATCGGTACCGACTTGCAAAGCGCCTGCGTCCAACCGGGATTGGATTTCTCGCCGGCACCGGCGGAGCTTTTCGGTGGTCGGGACATGGGAGAGGACGCCTTGAGGCTGCTGGGGATCTACCTGACCGAGTTGAAGCCGGTGCTCGCCATGGTTGCCTCCCAGTCTGCCCTGCTGGGGGAAGCGGCGCGGTGGGCCGGCCGGATGGGAAAGCGGATCTGAACGAGGCTCTGTCTCCGGTCGGCGAAACATTTCCACATCTCGCCCCGTCCTTGTCCTACCCCATCGCGTAATCTCCAGGTTGAAGATCCCGATGGACGGCCACTTCGCGAATCTGTTAGTTACTCCTCAACGTTCATTCCCGCGATCTTCAGCCTCATCTCCGCCTCCCAGTAGACTGCCAAGCGCTAAAGTCATGGCCACTCCTCTTAACCCTCTCCAGAAGTTCTTCACGGACCTACCGCCCAAGGACCGTGATTTGCTCGTCCTCTGCCTGGACCTCCAGCTGACCATGTCGAAATCCAGATCCGACGAGGAGAAGCAGGACCTACTGGAAGCCCGCATTCTCAAGCAGGTCGACTGACCCACGGCCGCCATGATCTTCGAGCGCATCACCCTCCATAACTTCCAGCGGTACCGCGGGGAGAATTCCATCGAGTTCCCAGCACCCGGCAAGGCCAGTTCGATCATCCTCGTTCTTGCACCCAACAACAGCGGGAAGACCACGATCCTTTACGCCCTTCGTTTCCTCTTCTACGGGCACCTGGCGGGCTATGACAGGGAGACCGCCTGGAATCTTGCCACCGACCTTTGCCGATCAACGACCCCGCTCGGCGAGGACATTGAAGTTTGGGTCGAGGCCCGGGTATCCATTGGCGGCGAGCCTCCCATCACCCTGCGGCGGAGTCTCCAGACCCGCCAAATCAGTGCCGGACGTTGGAAGACCGAGGGGCCGTTCCTGTTCCACAAGAAGACCGACCGGCCAAATGAGAAGTTCCAGGTCGACGCCGACGGCAGCCTCCAGACTCAAATCGATGCCGCCGTCCCGCAGGAACTATTCTCGTGGTTCTATTTCGCCGGCGAGCCGGCCGAAGGGAAAATGTCCCACGGAAACAGCCGAGCCTTGGTGGAGCCGCTGAAAAAGGCCATCCAGCTCCGCCGCTGGACCGACGCCATCCATACCGCGAGTGCTGTCCACACGAGCCTCAAGGCCAAGCTTCAGAAGGAGGCAAAGAATCACGGGGAATACGCCAACCTTCTCAACAAGAAGGATTTGGTCTCGCGCTCCAAGAGCGATGTTGTCAGTGGTCTCGCCACGGTTCAACGGGAGATCCAGGATCTCCAACGGAGCTACAGCGACATCGACGGGGAGTGCCTGCGCACCAGCAAGAAAGCCGAGGAATCCCAGAAACTGTTCCAGCGGCTGAAGGACCAGGAGCTCAAACGGGACCGCGCCGCAGGCACCTTGGACCAGGCGAACGCTGAGATCTCCTCCTTGATTTCGAAGAGCGCCGGCATGCCGCTTCTGGCTCCGGTGTTGCCCGCGATCGAGAAGCGTCTCGAAGCCCTCAGGAAAGCGAACCTCCTTCCCGCCGACATCTCCAAGGGCTTCATCGAGCGGCTGCTCCGCGCTTCCAACTGCGTGTGTGGGCGGGTCCACGACCACGGAGCCAAGGAGCACCTTGAGGCCTACCTGAAGAAGACCCTCGCCACCCACACCAACAATGACCTCGTCAACCTGGCGAACGCCCTGGAGGGTGGCCAGGATAGCCGGGTGATTTCGCTGATCGCCCGATACCCCGGAGACCTCAGCCGCCAGCTCGGGAAGAAGTCCGATGCGATCAGGGCGCTTGCAGATTCCAAGGCGGCTATCGAAGAACTCACCCCGCAGGTCAAAGCGTCGTCCATCGAGGAGTTCAACAAGCTCGTCCGCCGGCGAGAGGAAATCAGTCGTGAATTCCGAGCCAAGGAGAAGAGCCGGGACGAGCTGGAAGGAAGGCTCAGGACGCAGGAGGACAGCCTCAAAACCATCAACGCCGACCTTGCGAAAGCCCGCCCCAAACGTGGTGCCGAGGAGGCGTCCAAGCTTGAAAATGCCATCGCCATTGCGGAGCGCCTCGTGGCCAACCTCCGCAAAGGCCAGCAGCAGTTCCAGGATGCGGTCTATGAGCTTCTTCAAGAGCGGCTCCGGCAGCACTTCGACTCCACAGTCACCGGCGGGAACCGGGCCAAGCTCGACCGGGATACCCTGCTTCCCGTCATCGTGGATCCTGCGGACAACATCGTGAAGAACCCAGGAGGTGGCGAAATGCAGGTTCTTTCCATCGCGTTCGTGGCCGGTCTCGCCGAGCTGCGGACCAAGATTAACGCTGACCTGAAGAAGGCGGGGCTCGCAGGGCGGCTCCTCGGCGAGCAGTCCTTCGTGCTCGATTCGCCGTTCACGTCCGCGGATCACAATTACATGCGGGCCATCGCGGATTTCCTCCCAAACAAGGCGCCCCAGCTCCTGGTGCTGCTCGCGAAGCAGAATTGGCCGGACACCGTTCGCGAGGCCCTCGAGCCCCACATCGCCTCCGCTTACGGGGTCACGCTCCACACCAGCGCCGACGCCCACGATGCGTCCTCGTTCGAGTTCCAGATCGGAAAGAAATCGGTCAGCCTGCGCAAGGAGCTGCGCGCCGGGGAGACCGCCTACACCACCTTCGAGAAAATCTTCTGAAATGGCCGCGATCCGAGTTCCCAGCAACGCCACCGACCTCCTCCCGTTCTGCCAGCGAGATGAGCACGCGCGCCCCGACGCTTGTTTTGAGACCTACGCCCACATGCTGGCCATCGCGGCTTGCCTTGGCTACCGTTTGGCTTCCGGACCCGCCAGCCGCTCGTGCCAGAGCTTCCTCAAGACTCCTGGACCGATCGATCTCGGGATCTTTCGATCGCAGGGACTTTTTTCCCAGTTGCTCATCATCAGCATGATGTGCCATCCCGACAACGATGCCGCGCTCGACGAGGCGAATCTGGTCCGCTCCATCGAGGACCTCGCCGAAGCGGGATTGGAGGAAATGTGCATGGCCCTCACGTCAAAGGGAGCTTCCTCATTCCCGGAAGTTCTAGCAGGCTGGATCGCGGAAGGTCCCCCGACGGGGATCTGAAAACTCCTGCATTATGCTGAAAACCCTTTCCAGCCAACTGAAGCCCTCCTACCGGACGGGCCGTGATGATTTGGTGAATGGATTCTACACACCGTGCCTTGAGCAGAGCAGTCTCTACCGCAGGGCGGCAGGCTATTTCACAAGCAGCGGTTTGGCGCTGGCGGCGCGTGGTGTGGCCTCGCTGGTGAAAAATGGCGGACGGATGCGGCTGGTCGCCAGCCCCGTATTGGAAGAGAGCGACGTGGAGGCATTGCGGGCCGGTTCGGAGGAGCGCGATTCAATCCTGCGCCGCGTCGTTGCCAGGAACCTAGGTGAAATTGAGGAACTGATCGTTCGCGACCGTTTGGCGGCATTGTCATGGCTGGTGGCCAATGGATCGTTGGAGGTGCGGCTCGCGATTCGTTGCGGCGTGGATGGCGCACCTGCGGCCGGTATCTATCACGAAAAGATGGGGATTTTTTCGGATCGAGCCGGCGACCACGTCGCATTCAGCGGATCAGCCAACGAAACGGCCGGCGGGCTGGTGACGAATTTCGAGAGTATCGATGTCTTCTGCTCATGGGACGATCCTCAGCAGCGGGTTCCGGCCAAGATCACCGATTTCAACGAATTGTGGGAAAACGCCGCGCCCGGTGTCGAGGTGATCGAGTTCACTTCCGTTTCACAGGACGTGCTACGCCGGTATGCGACACCACCGAGAAATTCGGTGGGCGATGAACCATCCCGGCCCAGAGGCCCGCTCGATTTGGTCAAGAATCCCCGCGATTATCAGGAGGAAGCTATCCAGGCCTGGTTCGAGGCCGGGTGTCAGGGAATCCTCGCGATGGCCACCGGCTCGGGCAAGACGCTCACCTCGCTGCATGCACTCAACCGCGTCGGTGAGCGGGGGCCGCTCGTGGCGGTCATCGCCTGCCCCTACATCAACCTGGCCGAGCAGTGGGTGCGTGAATTGAAGGAGGCGGGAATCTACCGCCCCATCCGGGCCTATGGCAGCACCGCCCAATGGCGCAGCCAACTGGAAGCCGCCATGACGGCGATGCAGTTCGGCCATCGGAAATTCCTGCCCATCGTGGTGGTAAACCGCACCTTCCTCAGTGGACCGTTTCAAGCCCTGTTGTGCCCGGATGCCATCCCCCACCTGCTGATCGCCGATGAAATGCACAACCTAGGGGCGACTCAGCTTCGCGAGCACCTGCAACCCTCGATCCGTTACCGCCTGGGCCCATTGGCGTCAACCTAAGATGATGAACGTTGATTCCACAAGGGATTTCCTGCCTTTGCGGCGGCCGATCTGGATGTGCCTCGGGTCCGGCGCGTAGTCGCTGAAGCTCTCCAATTTCTTCACG
>Ga0247843_1003910_pt1 | contig 23235 bp, 24 predicted proteins | sample LaCruzMarch2017__FD_192420 | JGI IMG/M metagenome (GOLD analysis project Ga0247843, IMG submission 192420) | Freshwater microbial communities from meromictic Lake La Cruz, Castile-La Mancha, Spain - LaCruzMarch2017_8m | ecosystem: Environmental > Aquatic > Freshwater > Lake | place: Spain...
GGAGTCGTGGAAGAATTGTGCATCGCCTGAAGCTTCCGCCTCTCCATGATCGAACCCCTCCTCTGCGGCATCGTGCTTGGCCTGATTCCCGTCACCCTGCTGGGGCTGTTCGTGGCGGCCTGGAATCAGTACCGCCGGGGCAGTGCCCTCGGGGGCTGATCCGGGGCCTGGATCCCTGGCAGTGCAAGGGAAGGGATGGTCAGGGGAGTGAACCGTCCTGGAGGGAGGTTACGGCTATGTCAGGCAGTTCATGGAGTAACACCAGTGTAGTGCCGCCATAGCGTCGACAGTCCCGCCGTTGCCAGCCCGGCGGGTCCGGCGGAATCCCGTCCGAGGCGCATTCCCAGATCAGGGTGCCCCCCGGCGCCAGCCATCCTTCCGCTCGAACCGCTGCGGCGATCGGCCCGTGTAGCCCAGCCGCGTAGGGAGGATCCGCGTAGATCAGGTCGAAGCGGATGGGCGGGGGTGCACTTGGCCCCGTTGCCAGCCAGCGCAGAATGTCGGCCTGCACCACCTCCCCCCGTTGGGCCGCCCGGCCGCCGAGGGTCGCCTCCAGGTTGTGTCTGGCCACCGCCGCGATGCGGCGATCCCGCTCCACCGCCACGACCTGTGAAGCCCCTCGCTGCAGGGCCTCACAGGCCATCACACCGCTGCCACAGCACAGATCCAGCCAGCGGCTGCCGGGGACCTCGGCAGCCAGCAGGTTCATCACCGCCAGCCGCACCCGGGCGGCGGTGGGCCGGGTAGTGCTGCCTGGGGGGCTCTGCAGCCGACGCCCCCCGCTGACCCGCAGAGTCACAGCTCAGCCACCCAGTCGAGCCAGCGGCGCAGCATCGCCTCCCCCACCGGCCCCGATTTTTCCGGGTGGAACTGGCAGGCGGCGATGGTGCCGTGCCAGACCGCCGCCGTGACCAGGGTGCCGGCGTAGTCCACCCGGGCTGTGGTGGCGGCGGCCTCGGCCGGCTCAGCGGCAAAGGAATGCACGAAGTAGACCCAGGCCTCCGGGGTTTGGCCGTCCAGCAGCGGACTGGCGGTGGCCGGGATCAGGGGGGCCCAGCCCATGTGGGGCAGGGGGTGGCCGGCCACCCGCGGCAGGGTCGTCACCCGGCCGGCCAGCACCCCCAGTCCTTCGGCCTGGCCCTCCTCGCTGGCTTCGAACAGCAGCTGCAACCCCAGGCAGATCCCGAGCAGCGGTCTGCCGCTAGCGCAGGAGCGGCGCAGGGCCGGCTCCAGCCCCGCCGCCCGCAGCCGCTCCATGGCCGGATCGAAGGCCCCCACCCCCGGCAGCACCAGGGCGTCACAGGGCTCGAGGTCCGCCGGGCCGTGCACGCTGACCAGCTCGGCGCCGAGCCGGGCAAAGGTGCGTTGCACCGAGTGCAGGTTGCCCATGCCGTAGTCGATCAGGCCGATGCGACTCATGGCTGGCTGCCCGTGGGGACCCGCTCGGCCGGATGCTCCAGGGCCGATGAGGCCGGCAGATCGAGGCCGTTGAGGTGATCGATGAACTGGTAGAGACGGCCGACGCGGCGTTTGTCGAAGCGCAGTTGCAGGCAGGGCCGCAGCAGGCCGTTGTCGTCGACCCCCTCGCCGCTCTGGATGGCGCCCTGGTCCAGCAGATCGGCGAAGCTCCGATTCAGCTCCGGCAACAGGGCGCGCGGCACCTCGGCGTTGAGCAGCAGTTCGATGCGGTCCTGGCCCAGCTGGGCGCTGTGGAACACCCGGTAGAAGCGGCAGATCTGGGCCACCGCCTCCTCGGCGCTCGAGGCTTCCACCATCAGATCCACATCCTCCGGTGAGATCAGTTCGCGGCTGGCGAGTTCGTTGTGCACATTGCGCTTCCAGACCTTCCAGAAATCGTCCCCCGGTGGGCAGAGCAGCACCAACGGGATCGGGGACGTGCGTCCCGTCTGGATGAGGGTGAGACACTCGAACAATTCATCGAGGGTGCCGAATCCCCCCGGCATCACCACGAGGGCATCGCTCTCCATCAGGAAGAACAGCTTGCGGGTGAAGAAATAGCGGAAGTAGAGCAGGCGGTCGTCGCAGGCACTGACGTACGGGTTGGGATGCTGCTCGAAGGGCAGATCCACGTTGAGGCCGATGCTGTGTTCACAGCCGGCACCGCTGTTGGCGCCCTCCATCACGCCGGCCCCCGCACCGGTCATCACCTCAAATCCGGCTTGCACCGCCAGGCGGGCGACCGCTTCGGCCAGGTGGTAGCAGGGATCGCCCTGGCGGGTGCGGGCCGAGCCGAACACGCTGATCTTGCGGGCGCGGCGACGGGGACGGAAGACCTCCAGGGCTTCGCTGATGTCAGCCAGGCAACCGGCGATCAGGCGCCATTCCTCCTCTTCCTTCTCCTGGCGAGCCACCTGCAGCAGCGACACCACCGCCCGCTCAATCTGGCGGCGCTGGGGGTGGCCTTGGAGTTCGTCGGCGAGGGCCTGAAGGGGGCTTCTGCCCGCCTCCGGCGCTGGGTTCGGGGAGAGGGGCGGCGTCAGCGGAATGGAATCAGAGGTATTTGGAAATGGTGCCGGAGAGGGTGTTCTTGGGGACGGCACCGACGACGGTGTCGACCTTCTGGCCGCCCTTGAACAGCATCAGGGTGGGAATGCTGCGGATGCCGTACTGGCTGGCGACGTTGGGGTTTTCGTCGGTGTTGAGCTTGTAGACGCGGATCTTGCCTTCGTATTCCTTGGCAATCTCATCGACGATCGGCGCCACCATGCGGCAGGGGCCGCACCAGGGGGCCCAGAAATCAACCAGCACGGGCACATCACTCTTGAGCACGTCTTGCTCGAAGGAGGCGTCGGTGACGGCAGCGGAGCTGGACATTCCTTGCAGACTCGGGATGAATTGAATCTAGCAACCGGGTTCGGCTGCTATCCCCTGGGATCGAGTCAGCGTTGCAGGCCGTAGCGGAACCGGTCGCCCCAGGCGGCGGGGCTGCGCATGGAGGGGTGGGAGAAGACAAAAAGCCCGGACTCGCCGGGCCGGGGGGTGTGAGGAGTGTGCGAGCCGGAGCCCCCACATGCAGAGGTTAGCCTCCATCTCGCCTTGAGGCAGTGTTGTCCAGGCCTGCGACAGCTTGGTCGGATCCGTTGCGGGCCGCGCCGTGCTATTTGCCCATGCCCAGCTGCTGGGCCTTCTGGTACACCTTGCCTTCGGTCAGCAGGGACGGGGCCACCACCACCTCCACCTCCCGCATCTCCTTGAGGGTGCGGGCCCCCAGGGTGCCCATCGAGGTGCGGATGCAGCCCAGCAGGTTCTGGGTGCCGTCATCGAGGCCCGCCGGACCGCGCAAGATCTTTTCGAGGCTGCCGGTGGTGCCCACCTTGATGCGGGTGCCCCGGGGCAGCACCGGGCTGGGGGTGGCCATCCCCCAATGGAAGCCGCGGCCGGGCGCTTCGGCGGCCCGTGCGATCGGGGAGCCGATCATCACCGCATCGGCGCCGCAGGCCAGGCATTTGCAGATGTCCCCGCCGGTGACGATGCCGCCATCGGCCACCACCGGCACGTAGCGGCCGCTTTCACGCTCGTAGTCGTCCCGGGCGGCGGCACAGTCGGCCACGGCCGTGGCCTGGGGAATGCCGACACCGAGCACGCCCCGGGAGGTGCAGGCGGCGCCGGGGCCGATGCCCACCATGACGCCGGCGGCCCCCGCCCGCATCAGCTGCAGGGTGACGTCATAGGTGACGCAGTTGCCGATCACCACGGGCACGCCCAGGTCGCGGCAGAGGACGGCCAGGTCGAGGGTCTGGCGACCCTCGGGACCGATGTGTTCCGTGGAGACCACCGTGGCCTGCACGAAGAACAGGTCGGCGCCCGATTCAGCCACCGCCGCGCCGAAGCGCAGGGCCGCCGCCGGGGTGGCGCTGACCGCCGCAATGCCGCCGCCGGCCTTGATCTCAGCAATCCGCTGACGCACCAGGTCTTCGCGCACCGGCTGGCTGTAAAGGTCCTGCATCAGGCCCACGAACGCGTCGCGGCCCACCGAGGCGATCCGGTCCAGGATCGGTTCGGGATCGTCGTAGCGACACTGGACGCCCTCCAGGTTGAGCACCCCCAGGGCCCCCAGCCGGGTGAGTTCGATGCACATGCCCACATCCACCACGCCGTCCATGGCGCTGGCGATGATCGGAATCTCCCGCTGGATGCCCCCCAGGCTCCAACTGCTGTCGGTCACTTCCGGGTCGACGGTGCGACCGCCCGGGACCAGGGCGATTTCGTCGATGCCGTAGGCGCGGCGGACGGTCCTGGAGCGACCGAGCTGAATGTTCACCGTTGGACGGACACAGTGGGCACAAACTATCAACCGGGCCGCGAGTGATAGGGCCCGATCACGGTCGGGACATCACTCCCTGCCCCGGAAATCGTTCCAGCGGCGGCTCCAGTCAGCGAAGACCTGCTCCCGGTCGCTCTTGCGCACCAACTTGGTGAAGGTGAAACGGACCGCGGCGATCAGGCCCACAAGCTCCAACAGGCCGCCCACCAGGGGCAGGCTGTCCAGGGTGCCGATGAGGGACGCGTAGACCCGCAGCAGCAGCACGGCGCCGATGAGGATCGCCACCCCCTTGAGGGGTCCGCGGAACCGCTGCCACTGGGCCTGGAGCTCGCCGCTGCCGAGCCAGTCCCTGATCTTCTGAAGAAGGAGTTCGAATTCGCCGCCGCCGTCCGCAGCGGAATCAGGGGAACTCTCCAGGGGAGGCACCTCAAAGGTGGCCACGATGCCGGGCTCCGGGGCGCTCACTGGCTCCATGAACGGCTCAGGGGCCACCGCCTCAGGGGCGTCATCCTCGGGATCCGGCCCGGCCAGGAGCGGTTCCTGCGAAGGGGTGACGGGCTCCGGCGTTGCCTCGGCCGCGTCAGTGGGCCAGGGTTCCGGTGCCGCACCGTTCTCCTGTGCCTCGGGGCTGGAGGGGGGCTCGAGGCTCAAGGGGGGCTCGGGGTTGAAGGGGGTCTCGGCCATGGCTGGCGCCGGTAGCTTACGGCGGAGCTTACGGCCGTTTTCCGCCCCAGCTCCAGAGGTGTGCAGGGATTTCAGCTGTCGAGGGGAATCAGGCCGCCGCGACCCGAGAGCGGCCGGACCGGCAGGCCCAGGGGAAAGCGACCGTCCTGGAGCCAGGTGATCAGCTCCGCGGCGATCGCTGCGGCCAGCCGCGGGCTGTGGGCAGGAGCGGCGGTGACGCGGCGCCCCTCCACCTGGATCAGGCCGGATTTGAGCCGGGCATAGCTGACGGAGCCGAAGCGGGGCCGCAGGCGCCGCGGAATGGCCATGTCCAGCACGGGCGCCTCCAGCTCTCCGTCGCCGCAGGCGGCCTGGCGGGCCACCGCTTCGTTGATCAGGGGGACCGGGGCCGCCAGGCCCACCAGCAGGCCGGCCCCGTGGCCCTCGAAGAAGCAGGGCCGCAGCCATTCGGACCGCAGGCCATGGAGATCCACGCTCACCGCTGCCACCGCCCCCGGACTGAGGGCGTGGCCGCTGGCGGAGCGAGGCACGCCCGGCTGGTGGCCGCTGCCGCTGCCCACCACCCAGCCGATGGCCCCCGCCACCAGCACCGGCGAGCCCGGCCCCAGCAGCGCCAGCCCCGGCATGGTGAGGCCGATGCTGCCGGCGCCGCCGCAGCCGTAGAGCGCGTTGCCGAACGGCCCCAGCACGGGCCCCCAGGGACTGCGCAGCACCCCTTCGGCGCTGCTCACGGCCACGACGCCGTTTTCGCTGATGGCCCGGTGCAGCAACAGCCGGCCGGAACCGATGCGCTCCAGGTCGAGCTGGGCCTGCAGATCCCGCCGCGGGTGCAGGGCGGTGATCTCCCCGGTGGCGGTGAGGGTCAGGGAGTCGCCCTGAAGCAGCCGGTCGAGCAGATGGGCTCCCCCCTGCCGCTGGGCTTCCCCGAGGCCGCCGCCGATGGGCAGCACCAGGTCGCCGCCACCGCCGCCGCCCTGGGCGGCGAGGCCCTCCAGCTGGGCCTCCCGCAGGCGGATCGGTGGATCGCTGGGGCCGATGTTGAGGTGCAGCGAGCCCTGATCGGTGAATTCGGCGTTGGCGGCCACCACCACGTCGGTGTTGTCATAGGCCTCCGCCAGCCCGGCCTCTGCCACCAGCGCGCGGAAGTCGGCGGCGGCCCGCACCCGCAGCAGCCCCTTGCGCTGACGCTGGCGCAGGGCCGATTCACTCCGGGCCGGCAGGGTCTTCATTAGAGTGGGCTGTGCCCCATACGGTCTTGCATGGCGGATCCAACCGGACCCGGTGAATCCGACGGACGGATCATCCAGACCGACCTTCGCAATGAGATGTCGCGCTCCTACCTGGAGTATGCGATGAGCGTGATCGTGGGCCGGGCCCTGCCCGATGCCCGCGACGGCCTCAAGCCCGTGCACCGGCGCATCCTGTACGCGATGTACGAGCTCGGTCTCACCAGCGACCGGCCCTACCGGAAATGCGCCCGCGTGGTGGGGGAGGTGCTCGGCAAGTACCACCCCCACGGCGACACGGCCGTCTACGACGCCCTGGTGCGCATGGCCCAGGACTTCTCCATGCGCATGCCCCTGATCGATGGGCACGGCAACTTCGGCTCGGTCGACAACGACCCGCCGGCTGCGATGCGGTACACCGAATCACGGCTGCAGGCCCTGACCACCGACAGCCTGCTGGAGGACATCGAAGCCGAAACTGTCGATTACATCGACAACTTCGACGGCTCCCAGCAGGAACCCACGGTGATGCCGGCCCGGGTGCCGCATCTGCTGCTCAACGGCTCCTCCGGCATCGCCGTGGGGATGGCCACCAACATCCCCCCCCACAACCTCACCGAGCTGATCGACGGCCTGCTGGCCCTGATCGACAACCCGGAGATCGAGGACCGGGCACTGATGGCGATCATTCCCGGACCCGATTTCCCCACCGGTGGCCAGATCCTCGGCCGCCGGGGCATCCGCGAGACCTACACCACCGGCCGCGGCTCGATCACGATGCGGGGCGTGGCCTCCATCGAAACGGTGGAAGCCAAGGGCCGCCCCGACCGGGACGCGGTGATCATCACCGAGCTCCCTTACCAGACCAACAAGGCCTCCCTGATCGAGCGCATCGCCGAGCTGGTCAACGACAAGAAGCTCGAGGGTATCGCCGACATCCGCGACGAAAGCGATCGCGACGGCATGCGGATCGTGATCGAACTGCGCCGCGACGCCTACCCCCAGGTGGTGCTGAACAACCTGTTCAAGCTCACACCGCTGCAGAACAACTTCAGCGCCTACATGCTGGCCCTGGTGAAGGGGGAGCCGGTGCTGCTCACCCTCGGCCGCATGCTGCGGGTCTTCCTCGAGTTCCGCATCGGCACGATCGAGCGGCGCACCCGTTACTTCCTGCGCAAGGCCGAAGAGCGCGACCACATCCTGCAGGGTCTGTTGCTGGCCCTCGACCAGCTCGATCCGATCATCGCCCTGATCCGGGCCGCCCCCGACACCGCCACCGCCCGGGCCCAGCTGCAGGAGCGCCACGGCCTCAGCGAGATCCAGGCCGACGCCATCCTGCAGATGCAGCTGCGGCGCCTCACGGCCCTGGAGGCCGACAAGATTCGCCTCGAGCACGACGATCTCGTCGCCAAGATCGCCGATTACCAGGACATCCTCGGCCGCAAAGAGCGGGTGCTGGGGCTGATCCAGGAGGAGCTCCAGGTGCTGCGCAGCCGCTACGACTCCCCCCGCCGCACCGAGATCCTCGATCTCGAAGGTGGGCTGGAAGACATCGATCTGATCGCCAATGAGCGCTCGGTGGTGCTGCTCACGGAGAACGGCTACCTCAAGCGGATGCCGGTGAGTGAGTTCGAGGCCACCAGCCGCGGCACCCGCGGCAAGGCCGGCACCCGCAGCCAGGGCGAAGAGGCGGTGAAGCTGTTCATCAGCTGCAACGACCACGACGCCCTGCTGCTGTTCAGTGACCGGGGCGTGGTGTATTCCATTCCCGCCTACCGGGTGCCTATCTGCAGCCGTTCCGCCAAGGGAACTCCGATCGTGCAGTTGCTGCCGATTCCGCGCGAGGAGGCGATCACCTCCCTGCTGGCGGTGAGCGCCTTTGAGGACGACGTGCAGCTGGTGATGCTCACCAGTGGCGGCTACATCAAACGCACCCGGTTGTCGGCCTTCAGCAACATCCGCTCCAACGGTCTGATCGCCATCTCCCTTGAGGACGGCGACGCCCTGCGCTGGGTGCGCCTCGCCTTGCCTGGCGACAGTGTGTTGATCGGCTCCCTCAAGGGGATGACGATCCACTTCCGCCTCAGCGACGAGGAATTGCGGCCCCTGGGCCGCACCGCCCGCGGTGTGCGGGCCATGAACCTGCGCCCCGGCGATGAGCTGGTGAGCATGGATGTGCTCACGGCGGAACTGGCGGACCGTGTCGCCAGCTCCGCTGACGCCGCCGGTGCCGACGAGGAGGAGGGTGACGAGGTCGCCCCCAGCGAGGGTCCCTGGGTGCTGGTGGCCAGCGCCAGTGGCCTGGGCAAGCGGGTGCCGGTGGATCAGTTCCGGCTGCAGCGCCGCGCCGGCATGGGTCTGCGGGCGATCAAGTTCCGCCGCGACGGCGACGTGCTGGTGGGCCTCAAGGTGCTCGGCGCCGGTGAGGAGCTGCTGCTGGTGAGCGAGCGGGGGGTGATCGTGCGCATGAAGGCCGATGCCATTCCCCAGCAGTCCAGGGCGGCCACCGGTGTGCGGCTGCAGAAACTGGATTCCGGTGATCGCCTCACCGAGGTGGTGCTGGTGCCGCCGGCGGCCGAGGAGGAGGACACAGCTCCAGCCGCTGACGAGACCCCAGGCACGGACGACTGATTGCGTCCAGGCGGGGATCGGCGCTCGCAGACCGGGCCGTGATGCAGGATGTGCCTTCACCGTACCGGCGAGATGGCGAGGGACGTGCTGGTGCTCGGAGGCGGCCCCGCCGCCCTCTGCATCGCGGCGGCCCTGGCGGCGGAAGGGCTCCAGGTGGCCCTGCTGGCGCCCCAGGATCTGCGCGCCCCCTGGCCCAACACCTACGGCATCTGGGGGGATGAGGTGGATGCCCTCGGCCTGGGCCACCTGCTGGAGCACCGCTGGAGCCACACGGTGAGTTACTTCGGGGCGGGCGATCCTGACCCTGCGGCTGAAGCCAACCGCCCCACGCTCCATGGCCGGGATTACGGCCTGTTCAACCGCGAGGCCCTGCAGCAGCACTGGCTGGAGGCCTGCGGGCGTGGCGGGGTGGAGCTGCTGCAGGGGCTGGCCACGGGCTGCCAGGCCGTTGGTGCCCTCAGTGAGGTGGTGGGGGCGGTTGGTGGCCCGTGGCAGGCGCGGCTGGTGGTGGACGCCACGGGCCATCAGCCGCGGCTGGTGCGGCGGCCCGACCGGGGCCCGGTGGCGGGCCAGTCGGCCTATGGCGTCGTCGGCCGCTTCTCGGCGCCGCCGGTGCAGCCCGATCAGTTCGTGCTGATGGACTACCGCGGCGACCACCTCAGCGAGGCGGAGCGGGCCGAGCCCCCCACCTTCCTGTATGCGATGGACCTGGGCGGGGGGCGTTTCTTCGTCGAGGAGACGTCGCTGGCCCTGGCTCCGCCGGTGCCTTTTGAGGTGCTCCAGCAACGTCTCCACCGGCGCCTGGCCCAGCGGGGCGTGCAGGTGCTGGAGGTGGAGCACGAGGAGTTCTGCCTGTTCCCGATGAACCTGCCCCTGCCGGATCTGCAGCAGCCGGTGCTGGGCTTCGGCGGGGCGGCCTCGATGGTGCACCCGGCCTCGGGTTACATGATGGGCGCCCTGCTGCGCCGGGCTCCGGCGGTGGCCGCGGCGGTGGCGGCGGCGATGGCGGCGGCGGAGGCTCCCTCGGTTCTCCTGGCCCAGGCGGGCTGGCGGGCCCTCTGGTCCCCGGAGCTGCGCAGCAAGCACGCCCTCTACCAGTTCGGGCTGGGCAAACTGATGGGCTTTCCCGAAGCCGAGCTGCGCCAGTTCTTCGCCAGTTTCTTCCGCTTGCCCGGTCCGCAGTGGGCTGGCTTTCTGGCCAACACCCTGGAGGTGCCGGAGTTGCTGGCGGCCATGCTGCGCCTGTTCGCCCTTTCCCCGTGGGCGGTGCGGGCCGGCCTGCTGCTGCCGCCGCGCCGGCCCTAGCCCGGTGCCGGCAGCCCCAGCACCTCGGCACTCTGGCTGCGGATCCGCCGGCAGAGCTCGGCATCGTGGCGGAGCGATTCGCCGTAGGAAGGCAGGATCCGCTTCAGGGTCCGCTCCCAGCCATCGGGCAGCTTGTCGCGGAAACAGGAGCGCAGGATCTCGAGGCTGATCGCCACGGCGGCCGACGCGCCTGGTGAGGCCCCCAATACCGCCACCAGGGAGGTGTCGGCCGCATGCACCACCTCGGTGCCGAACTGGAGCACCCCGCCCCGGCTGGGGTCGCCCTTGATGATCTGCACCCGCTGGCCTGCCACCGCCAGTGACCAGTCGCAGGGCCGGGCGTTGGGGTAGAAGTCGCGCAGGGCCGCGAAGCGTTGCCCGGCGCTGGCGAACACCTGGCCGATCAGGTATTCGGTCAGGGGCAGGTTGTCCCGGGCCACCGCCAGCAGCGGCAGGAGGTTGCCGGGCCGCAGGGAACCGGGCCAGTCGCAGAGGGAACCGCTCTTGAGGAACTTGCTGGAAAACCCCGCATAGGGCCCGAACAGGATCCACTGCCGGCCATCGACAAGACGGGTGTCGAGGTGGGGCACCGACATCGGCGGCGAACCGGCGGCCGCCATCCCATAGACCTTGGCGTGGTGGCGGCTGGCCACGGCCGGATCGCCGCAGCGCAGCCACAGGCCGCTGACGGGGAAGCCGCCGTAGCCCCGTCCTTCGGGGATCCCCGCTTTCTGCAGCAAGGTGAGGGCGCCGCCACCGGCCCCGAGAAACACGGTGCCGGAATCGATCAGGCGGGTCTCACCCCTGGCTTGATCGCGACTCTCCAGGCGCCAGCCCCCCTGCTGCCGGCGCCGCAGGCCCGTCACCGCCGTGGAGAATCGTGCCTCAAACGGCGGGCTGGCCCGCAGGTGAGCCAGCAGCTGGCTGGTGAGGGCCCCGAAGTTCACGTCGGTGCCCGACGCGATGTGGGTGGCGCCGATCGCCTGGGCCGGATCCCTCCCTTCCATCAGCAGCGGCACCCAGTCCGCCACCTGGGCGGGGTCCTCGCTGTAGGCCATGCCCCGGTAGCAGTGGTGGGCGGCCATCAGCCGGTGGCGTTCCCGCAGGAAGGCCCGCCGCTCCTCCCCCAGCACGAAGCTCATGTGGGGGACGCCCTGGATGAAGGCCTGCGGGGAGCCCAGGGACCCGGTCCGCACCAGGTGGGTCCAGAACTGGCGCGAGAGGTCGAAGGCCTCGTTGATGTCGAGCGCCTTGGTGAGGCTGATCGACCCGTCCGCCGCCATCGGCGTGTAATTCAGCTCGCAGTTCCCCGCGTGGCCCGTGCCGGCGTTGTTCCAGGCGCTGGAGCTTTCCTGGGCCTCCATGGGGAGCCCTTCGAGCAGGAGGATGCGCAGCTCCGGCCGCAGTTGCTTGAGCAGGGTGCCCAGGGTGGCGCCCATGATCCCCGCCCCCACCAGGGTCACATCGACGGTGGTCAGCGTCACGGGGTCTGCGTTGGATCGGATCGGCGATGGGGCCGGGCGACACGGTATCCGATGGCCTCCTGGACCTGACAGCATGGGTCCTGACGCGCCCCTTGCCATGGCCGATGGCCCGATCGCTGCTGCCGGCGACGCCCCGGTCTGCCGGAAGGAACTGCTGGGGTTGCTGCGGGCCGGATCCCCCGGCGCTCCAGCTCCGGCCGCCAGTCGCATTGAGGCCCTGATCGAGCGGCTGGAGCAGCTGCAGCCCGCCGATCTCTCCGCCCAGACCGCCCAGTTGGCGGGGGTATGGGAGTTGCGCTGGAGCAGCAGTTCCCAGCCCTACCTGGCGGTCCAGCCCTGGCTGGAGAATCTGCAGCTGCTCGATCCCGCCGCCGGCCGGGCCCTCAACCTCCTGCGCCTGGCCGGCCCCCTTGGTCCGCTGGCGGGGATCGGGGTGCAGGCCCGGATCACCGTGGAGCCCGCGCCGCCCCACCAGCGGGTGTCGGTGCGCTTCGAGCGCGGCGGCTGGCTGGGGCCCCAGATCGGAGAACGGCGACTGCAATTGTTCCGGGAGGTGCAGCAGAGCTTTCCAGCCTGGCTGGATATCACCGTGATCGATGACGAGCTGCGGATCAGCCGCGGCAATGCCGGCACGCTGTTCGCCCTGGTGCGGCGGCCGGACCTCGCGCTGGCGGCGTTCCTGGCCTGAGGTCACCGGGTCCGTCACCAGCCGCCGTCACCAGCCGTCGTCTTCGCCGTCGGCCGCCTCCTGCGGCGGCCAGGCCAGGTGCACCATCACAGGCGCATGGTCACTGGGCTGCTCGTTGCCCCGCACCCCCTTGTGGATCACGCAGCCCGTGGCGCAGGCCAGCAGCTCTTCAGAGAGATAGATGTGGTCGATGCGCCAGCCCCTGTCCCTATCCCAGGCGCCGGTGCGGTAGTCCCACCAGCTCCAGTGCCCGCCCTCCGGTTCGAAGACGCGGAACACATCGCTGAGGCGATCGCCGAGGGCGGCGCTCAGGGCCTGCCGCTCCGGATCACTGGCCATGATCCCGCCGCTGAGGCGCTCCGGGTCGTGGATGTCGCGGGCCTCCAGGGCGATGTTGAAGTCGCCCACCATCGCCAGGGGTTCGCCTTCGGCGTCCTGGGCCTCCAGGTAGCGCCGCAGGCAGGCCAGCCATTCCAGCTTGTAGGGGTATTTCTCCGAGGTCAGGGCTGATCCGTTGGGCACGTAGAGATTGAGCACCCGCACCCCCTCGATCGAGGCACTGATCACCCGTTTCTGCTCGCCCAGCCCCTCGGCCGCCGGATCGTCCGGCAGCAGGGCGGCGAAGCCCACCCGCACGTCCTCGATCGGCAGTCGGCTGAGGATCGCGACGCCGTTGTAGGCCTTCTGGCCGCTGATCACCGCCCGGTAGCCCAGGGCCTCGAAGGCGGCGTGGGGAAACAGCGCGTCGGCCACCTTGGTTTCCTGCAGGCAGAGCACGTCGGGCCCCTCGGCCTCGAGCCAGGCGGCCACCTGATCGAGTCGGGTGCGTACCGAATTGACGTTCCAGGTGGCGATCCGCAGGGCCATGGCAACGGGCCGGTCCACCGGCTGGGGGCCCTTATCATGGGCCTACTGGTAAGACGTCCCCTAGCCGGCAGGAGCCATGAACCGTTCGATCTCTCTTCGTGCTTCTGTCGCCCGTGTGGGCTCCCTGGCGGCCATCGTCCTGCCTGCGGCGCTTGCTGTGCTGCCGGCCGGTGGGGCCTCGGCCCAGCAGGCCGGCTACGGCCAGACCCTCGGCACCAGCACCCAGGAGCGCCAGCTCTACGACTACGGGCCGGGTAAATCGGGATCTGGCAGCGGTTCGATCATCGACAGCACCAACCCGCTCGACCTGCTGAACAAGCTGAAGCGCAGCACGGCTCTGGACGACGCCACCCCCCCCAGTTCCGCCATCGATCAGGCCCTCAGGGACTTTGACGCGAAGGCGCCGAAGCCTGCACCGGCGGGGACTTCGGGGCAGCTGAAGGGGATCTGAGCGGTTCGAGCCCCCAGCTCGCCGCCAGCTTGTCGAGCCTCGGGTCGGGCTTGTCCGGATTGGGGGTCCGCAACCGGGCCTGGGCCAGGGCCTCCTGGGCCCCTTTGCCATCCCCCTGGTCGTGGCGCAGCATCGCCAGACCCAGCAGGGGACGCTGGTCCTGGGGGAAGAAGTTGGCCAGCTGCAGATAGGTGGCCGCCGCTGTGGCGGCCTGGTCGCGCTTGAGCTGGAGTTCCGCCAGGAGCAGGCCGATCCCGAGGGCCTCCGACTGGACGTCGGGTTTGATCGCCAGGCCGTAGGCCGCCTTGACGCGGGCCTCGGCGGCAGCGCCGCGACCCTGCTCCAGGTTGAGCAGGCTGAGCAGTTGCAGGGCCTCCACCTGGGTGGGGCGCAGGTTGAGGATCTGGCGCAGTTCCCGCTCGGCGCCGCTGCGGTCGCCCTGATCGCGCCGCAGTTCGGCCAGCATCAGCCGCAGCGACCAGCGCTCGGGTTCCCGGTCCGCCATCGGCTCCAGCAGGCCGATGGCCTCCGCCTTGCGATCGAGGGCCACCAGCAGCTCCAGCAGCCGCTGGCGGTCGGCCGGACCCGCTTCGTCGGCGTCGAGCCGCAGTCGCAATCGGGTGGCCTCCTTGCTGAGCAGCGTCAGCTTCGGGTCGGCGCTGGCCTGGGTGGCTATCTGGCGCTGGCCCAGCCACCAGCCTCCCCCGAGGGCCAGCAGGCCCACCAAGCCGGCCGCCAACAGCGGCCAGAGGCCGGGAAGGCTTCGGTTCGGGGAGGGCATCCGCTGACGGAGAGAGCTCAGGGTCGCGTCCGAGTCTGGCCTGGGCATCACGCTTCCGCTGCTGCTTACATTGACCCGGGCCATTCCAGGCACCGCCACGGGGTTTTTCCTTTCACCATGCGCCAGCATCCCATTTCCCCGGTCACCGAGCCGATGCAGTACCGGGCCATCGGAGTGGTGCGCGGTTGCTACGTGCCCGCCGATCCCGACCAGCTCACCCGGGGTCTGATCCGCACGGAGGATGGCACCGAGATCGAAGCGGTGGTGCTCGGGCGCCTGCTCACGCTCATGCGCCGCCACCTCGACCTGGCGACACCCCATCTGTGGGTCGTCTACCCCCGCTCCCGGGAGGAGAACCAGCTCCACCTGCAGATGGTGGGCGTGTGGGAACCCAGCACCCTCGCCGCACCCACGGACTCCGAGGCCACGGAACAGGAGACCTCCTCCGCTGACACCACCGACGCCCCTGACGCCGACCAGCTTCCCGAGGGCGATGACTACTTCTCGATCCGTGGCGAACTGATCTTCACCCGCCCCGAAACCGGCGATCTGGTCATCAAGGTGCGGCAGCAGCCCCGCCCCGACGGCAACCGCCCGGTGCCGTTCAAGCTCCAGCTGCGGGGCGACATTCCCCTGGAGCACCTGCGCCACTTCGTCTCCCTCGACCTGCGCCGCCAGGTTCAGCAGCTCGCCGTCGAGCGCTTCGAGGTCATCGGCCCGGTGGCCGAACGGGGCAACCGCGGCGGCAAGGCCCGCCGCCCCGGCGGTGACAAGGGCGGCCCGGCCAAGCCCAAGGGCCATGGCCGGGCCGTGACCCGCCAGGGCCGCTGAGATGACCGGCGGTGCCCTCACGGCCGGGGTCGTGGTGCTGCTGGTCAGTCTTGGCGCCGTGGCGGGCCCGCTCGTCGGGCTGTCCCCCTGGTGGCTCACGGTGTTCGTGGCCCTGGGCCTGGGATCCCTCACCCTGGATGCGGCCCGCTACGGCGGCCGCGGCGGCCATCTGCTGGCGGAAGTCCTGCCGGGCGGGCAGGGGCGCCTGCGCCGTATCGCCATCCATGAAGCCGGCCACGCCCTGGCGGCGAGCCGCGATGGTCTGGTGGTGCAGCGGGTGCTGGTGGGCAGCCTGGCCTGCCTGCGGGCCGGGGTCGACAGCGGCGGCTGCACCGAGTTCGCCCTGCCCGAGAGCGTGAAGCTCTCCGCCGAGGATCTGCGGCGCTGGAGCCGGGTGCTGCAGGCGGGCATGGTGGCCGAGTCGCTGGTCTACGGCGGCAGCGTCGGCGGCGATGACGACCGGGCCCTGCTGGGCCGCCTCTGGGGCCTGTCGGGTTTCGATGTCGCGACGGCCCGCATGGAGCAGCGCCGGGCACGCCGGGAGGTGGAGCAGGACCTGCGGGCCCGCCGCAGCGAGATGGAGGCCGAGGCCGAACGGCTGCTGCAGGCGGCCCCCCGTTTCGGCCGGCGGCCGCTGCCATGACCCTGGCCCTGCTGGATTGCCCCACCGGCCTGGCCGGCAACATGCTGCTGGCCGCCCTGCTGGATCTTGGCCTCCCTGAGGCAACCATCGAAGCGCCCCTCGCCGCCCTGGGGCTGGAGGGGCGCTACCGGCTGCGCATCGAGGAACGGCGCAGCGGGGGGCTGCGGGGCCTGCATCTGGACGTGGAAGCCCTGGAGGCCCAGCCGCACCACCGCCCCTGGGGGGCGTTGCGCCAGCAGATCCAGGCGGCTCGCCTGGCGCCGGCGTTGCGGCAGAAGGTGCTGGCGGTGTTCGGCCTGCTGGCGGAGGCGGAGGCGAGCGTCCACGGCCAAGCCGCCGAGGCCGTCGCCTTCCATGAGGTGGGGGCGATCGATGCCCTGGTGGACATCGTGGGGGTCTGCGCCGGCCTGCTGCACCTGGGGGTGGAGCACTTGGTCTGCGGCGTGCCGCCAGCGGGCCACGGCAGCGTGACCACCGCCCACGGGGCCCTGCCGCTGCCGGCCCCGGCGGTGCTGGAGATCGCCCGCTCGCGGGGCCTGCCGCTGGCCTCCAGCCAGGGGTTTCCCCCAGGCGAACTCACCACCCCGACCGGGTTGGCCCTGATGGCCTGCTGGGCTGACCGTTTCGGCCCCTCCCCTGGGGCCGTGCCGCTGCGGGTGGGGGTGGGTCTGGGCACGCGCCAGCTGGATCGGGCCAACCTGCTGCGCCTCACCCTGGCCCGCCCCCTGGGGGACGATGGCGCTAGCGGAGCTAACGAAGTGAGCGAAGTCCTGTTGCAGCAGCAGGCCCAGATCGACGACGCCAGCGCCGAAGACCTGGCCTACCTGGCGGAGGCCCTGCGTCAGGGCGGGGCACTCGAGGTGTTCAGCCAGCCGGTGGCGATGAAGAAGGGCCGCACCGGCACCCTGCTCACCGCCCTGATGCCCCCGGAGCTGGGGCCGGCGCTGCGCCAGGTGTGGTGGTGTCACGGCACGACGCTGGGGGTGCGGGAGCAGCTGCAGAACCGCTGGATCCTGCCCAGGCACAGCGCCACCCTGGCCACCGCCCTGGGTCCGGTGCGGATCAAGTGGGCCAGCCTGCCCGACGGTCGCCGGCGGGCCAAGGCGGAACACGCCGACCTGGTGGAGCTGGCCGGACGCCTGGGTCGCTCCATCGAAGAGGTGCGCGACGAGGTCCGCCGCGCCCTGGCCTCAGAGGGTGAAACGCCATGAGCCCCTGGTCCCCTCCCAGCCTCGAAAGCCTGCGGCGCCGACTGCCGTCGCCACCGAAGTGGCTGGCCCTGCCGGCCCTGCCGGGCGGTCTGCGCCCCTGGATCACCCTAGGCAGCATTGGTTTTGTCATGGCGGCCCTGCTCAGCCACGGCCGCCAGCTGGTGCAGCTGCGCCTCGATGGCCAGGGTTGGCTGTGGCTGGTGCTGGGCGTCGGGGTGAGCCTGCTCAGCCTGCTGATCAATGGCGTCGCCTGGGGCGTCGTGCTGCATTGGCTGGGCCTGCGGCCCGCCTGGGCTGGGGTGGTGGAACTGCACGTGGCCACCAACCTGCGCAAGTTCCTGCCGGGGGGCCTCTGGCACCTGGCCTCCCGGGTGCAGCGGCTGCGCAGCGAGGGCGCGCCCCTGGCGGCCCCCGTGGGCACCAGCATGGCCCTGGTGGCGGTGCTGCTCGATCCCCTGGTGGCGGCGGTGGCGGCCCTGGCCCTGGTGCCCCTGGGTGGCTGGCAGGGTGGGCTGGGCCTGGCGTGCCTGCTGCCCCTGGCTCTGCTGCTTCCCCGCTGGCTGGATCCCCTGCTGGGGCGGCTCGAGCGGCGTCGGGCCCGCGACCTGGGCCTGGAGGAGGAGCTCCAGCAGGAGCTGGCGCAGGGGGCGCCCCTGGGGCGCCTCAGCGGGCTGCGGGGCTATCCCTGGCAGCCGCTGCTGGCGGAACTGGCCTTCGTGCTGCTGCGCTTCGCCGGCTTCTGCTGCTGCATCCGGGCCTTTGATCTGCCCCTGGGGAGCGACGCCCCCCTGTGGCTGGCCGGATTCGCCCTGGCCTGGACCGCCGGCCTGGTGGTGCCGGGGGCGCCGGGCGGGCTGGGGGTGTTCGAGGCGGTGCTGCTGCTGCGCATGGGGCTGACCCTGCCGGAAGCACCGCTGCTGGCGGTCGCCCTCAGCTACCGCCTGATCGTCACGCTGACTGATCTGCTGGCGGCCGGCCTGGTGGCCCTCGACCGGCGCCTGGTGCGGGAGCCGCTTGTGGCGACACCGCCATCAGGCACTCCTTCTCAATAGGTTCTAGTTTTGCGACCATCTGGGATCGCGTGGTGAACACTCCCCCCACGGGTCTGGCGAAGCCCAGCAGCCTGCGCACCACCCTCAACGATCGGGGCCAGCGGCTCACGCCCCAGCGCCAGCGGGTGCTGGATCTGTTCGAGCGGATCGGTGAGGGCAGCCACCTGAGCGCGGAGGAAGTGCACCTGCGGCTGGTGCGCGGCCAGGAGCGGGTGTCCCTGGCCACCGTCTACCGCACCCTGCGGCTGTTGAGCTCCATGGGGCTGCTGCAGGAGCTTGAACTGCCGGAGGGGGGGCGCCGCTTCGAGCTGGCCGGTGACGCCCACCGTGACCATCACCACCTGCTCTGTGTCCGTTGCGGCCGCACCGAGGAATTCGAGAGTGGCCCCGTGCTGGCCGCCGGCGAAGCGGCGGCCGGGGCCTTCGGTTTTCGCTTGCTGGAGTGTGTGCTCAACGTGCGGGCCCTCTGTCCGGCCTGCGCGGCTGAGGAGCAGGGTTGATCGGCCCAGCCGCCCGGCGCCCCGCCGCTTCGCAATCCCCAGCTGCTATTGAGAATCGCTTGCAAAAGGGCCCCTTCGGCGTCTAGGTTGCGAGCAGTTCGCAATAAGGGCGCTCCTCTCCGATGCGCTACCGCTTCCTTCCCGACGACCCCGTCAGCGCCGTGCGCATGCCGGCCGGCCAGACGGTGCTGCTCGACACCACCCCCAGGCCCGGTGGTTCCTGCCTCGAAGTCCTCGATGGCATTGCCCGCGTCTACTGCCCCTGCGAGGAGACCGAGGGCATGACCCTGGCCTTCCTCCAGTCCGGCGACCAGCTGCGCACCGACCGGCTCTGCAGTGAAGGCGTCTGCGTCGAGGCCCTCACCCCCCTCTGTTTCCGCAGTGATGCCGAACCGATCGAGGGCCATGGTTTCGATCCAGTCAACGAGTGGACCCTGCAGTTGCTGCGCATCCGCCATCTCGGCAGCGCCGAGCAGCGGCTCCATGCCCTGTTCTCCTTGCTCGTACGCCGCCTCGGCCGCCGTTGCGGGCCCTGGTGCGATCTGCCCTTCCGCCTCACCCACGAGCGCATCGGTGAACTGATCGGTACCACCCGGGTCACCACCACCCGGCTGATCTCCCGCATCCGGGCCGCCGAGCTGCTGCAGGTCCCCAGTGGTGAAGCCGGCCTGCGTCTGGCGCCGGCCCTGGTCGATGGCGCTCCCCTGGCCGCCTGAAGCCTCTCCTTTTTCTCCCCGCCCGTTCTTCGTCGCCCCTCCCATGGCCCCCTCCCTCGGCAGCCTCCCCGACAGCCCCGCCGCCATCAGCGTCCGCGGTCCCCAGCCCCAGGCCAAGAAGAAGGGCTGCCGCCAGAAGAAATGCTCCAAGTGGAAAGGCGGCAAATGCTGCTGCGGCCGCGACTGAGGCCCCACGCCCGCTGGCGCCGCTTCAGCCCCCCTTGCCCTGGCGCTCCAGGCTGGGCATCAGGGCCACCGAGGCCGCCAGCCCCAGGGCCAGGATCAGCAGCGCCGGCACCAGGGCCGCCCCCACCCGTTCGTCGCTGGCGTACTGATAGACCCGCACCGAGAGGGTGTCGAAGTCGAAGGGGCGCAGGGAGAAGGTGAGGGGCAGTTCCTTCACCACGTCGACGAACACCAGCAACGCCCCCACCAGCACCGGACCCCGCAACAGGGGCAGGTGAACGCGGCGCAGCACCGCCAGCCAGCTGCAGCCGAGGCTGGTGGCGCATTCATCGAGGCTGGGGGGGATGTGCTCGAAGGCGGCGTCGAGTCCCTGTTTTGAGACGGCCAGGAAGCGGTCGCCGTAGCCCCAGAGCAGAAGCAGCAGGGGGCTGAGCTGCAGGGGGCCGCCGATCAGCATCAGGGCCAGGGCCAGCACGGTGCCGGGCACGGCGTAGCCCATGCCGGCGAAGAAGGTGAGCCGGCCCAGCAGGGGATGGGCGAGCCAGCGGCGGCTGATCGCCAGCAGCAGGGCCGCCGCCACCGTCAGCAGCGCGGCGGCCAGGGCCAGGCCGAGGCTGCGCGCGGTGAGGGCCAGCAGATCCTCGAGCGGATCGCTCTGCAGATGGTCACGGCTCAGCACCAGCCAGGTGAGCGGGATCCCCAGGCTGGCCAGGGGCGGCAGCAGGGTGAGCAGCTGGGCCAGGTGGCAGCGCCAGCCCCGCAGGGGCCACTGCAAGGCGTCGGCACCGTCCTGGCCGATGGTCCAGCGGCGGCTGCGGTGGCGCATCCAGCGTTCGGCCCCCACCAGCAGGCTGACCAGCACCAGGGCGATCAGGGCCAGGCCCACGGCCCCCTGCAGGTCGCCTTCGCCTTGCCAGCGCTGCAGGATGCCCCGCGACAGGGTGGGAACGCCCAGCAGTTCCACGGCGCCGAGCTCATTGACCACCTCCATGCCGCTGAGGGCGACGCCGGCGCCGATGGACGGCAGTGCCAGGGGCAGGGCGACGCGCCGGAAACTGCCCCAGGGGCCCACGCCCAGGCTGCGGCAGGCCTCCAGCTGGCGCTGCCCACTGCCGGAGAAGCTCTCGGTGGAGAGCAGGAACACATAGCTGTAGGTGGTGAGGCTGAGCAGCAGCACGGCCCAGCCGATGCCGTGCACGCGAAAGCCCCAGCGGCTGCCCAGGTCGACCAGCACGGCGGCCAGCACGAAGGCAGGCGCCGCCAGGGGCAGCACCTGGGCCAGCCGCAGCCAGCGGCGACCGGGAAACTGGCAGCAGGCGGTGAGCCAGCCGTTGGCGGTGCCGAGCAGGGCCCCGATCAGGCCCACGGCCAGCACCAGCACCAGGGTGTTGGTCAGCTGCTCGAGGCCTTCGGCCCCCAGCCACAACTGGCTGGAGCCGGCATCCCGCAGGGCAAAGCCAGCCAGGACCAGGAACGGCAACAGGGCCAGTCCGCAGACCAGGAGCACCGCCGCCGCCAGGGGGGCACGCCGCAGTGGCGGCCCGCTCCTGTTGGCTGTCGCCCGCTCGGCCGTTGCCAAAACCCCCATCCGGTGACCTACTTCCAGCCGTTCGATTCCATCATCAAGGTGGCCGCCCTGCTCTTGGATCCGATCTGCTCCACCGAGACGCCATCGGCCCGGAAGGGGCCGAACCGCTTGAGGATGGGATTATCCCCGAAGCCCTTGAGGGGGTATTCGTTGTTGGCTTCGGCGTAGCCGCGACCGCCGGTGGGGGAGGCCAGAAATTCGATCAGCTGGATCGCCGCCTGCGGATGTCTGGCGTGGCGGGTGACGCCGGCCCCGGTGATGTTGACGTGGGAGGGGTTGAGGTAGACCACCTTCAATTGCTGGGCCAGTTGCTTGTCCTGCGCGCCGGCTTCACCGGAGAGCATGCGAGCGATGTAGTAGGAGTTCACCACACCCACGCCGCACTCTCCCCTGGCGACGGCCCGGGCCAGGGGGGTGTCGGAGGTGAAGAAGGGCTGGCTGACATTGGCCACCATGCCGCGAATCCAGGTGCGGGTGGCGGCATCACCGTTGAGGATCATGCGGCTGGCCACCAGCGACTGGTTGTAGGGACTCTTGCGTTCCCGCAGGCAGAGCTTGCCTTTCAGGGCGGGCTTGGCCAGGTCGGCATAGGTGCGGATCGTGGCGGGATTCACCAGCTTCGGGTTGACCACCACGGCCCGCACACGCCGCGTCAGGCCATACCAGCGGCCCTGGGAATCGCGCAGGTTGGCGGGCACGTCCCGTTGCAGGGCGGCGGAACGCACGGGTTGGAACAGGCCCTGGTCGGTGGCGGCATCAAGGCGGGCGGCGTCGACGAGCACCAGCACATCGGCGGGGCTGTTCTTGCCCTCACTCCTGAGCCGCTCCAGCAGGGCGTCATCCTTGGCCTCCAGCAGGTTCACCTTGATGCCGGTGCGGGCGGTGAACTGGCGATAGAGCTCCTTGTCGGTGTTGTAGTGGCGGCCGGAGTAAACGCCGATGGTGGTGCCGGCCTGGGCGATGGCGGCAGCGTTGCCCTGGGACTGGCCGCTGGCCGGCAGGATGCCAGTGGCGCAGAACGCCATGGCCGCGCCCCCGACAGCAACGGACCCCGCGGCGGCAAGCCAAAAACGACGAAGGGGGAGCCTGGAGCTGGGCATCGGGAGGAACGGGCGTGTGCCCGGACCCTATGAAGGCCCCCCGGTGGCAGACGGAACAAACGACGCGAAGGCGCGTATCAATGCTTACGTCTCAGTAGGACGTGGAGCGGCGCACAGGGATCAGGGCGGGCTGCATCAGGCCACCGCCGCCGTTGTCGTCGTCGGAATCCATCGCCATCCACAACACCAGACCGAGAAGGGCGAGAACGCCCATCATCAGGAGGAACTCGGTCATGGGAAAGGGTCGTAGGACGTCACCTTAGCGGCGCCAGCCGGTGGTTCCGTAGTGGTTGCGGCATTCCAGCCGAAAGGGCCGGGGCGATCAGGCGAAGCCCTTGCCTGCCTCCCTGGCCACACAGGCCTGGAGTTGCTGGCGCAGCCGCTTGTGGTCGAGGTCCTTGCCGATCAGCACCAGCTGGTTCTTGCGCTCCCCCGGCCAGTCGCTGTCGTCGATGGAGAAGCGCTTGCCGGCCAGGTGGAAGACGTGGCGGCGCTCGCTCTCGTTGAACCAGAGGATGCCCTTGGCGCGGAAGATGCCGGCCGGCATCTGGTTGTCGAGGAAGTTCTGGAACTTGCGCAGGGAGAAGGGGCCGTCGCTGCTGAAGGACAGGGAGGTGAAGCCCTCGATCGCCTGGTGATCGGCATGGCCGCCGTGGTCATGGCTGTGGTCGTGGTGATGGCCCGCGGCCTCCGGTTCGTGCTCGCAGTGACCGTGGTCGTGGTCGCAGTGGCTGTGGTCCTCGCTGGCGTGATCGTGGCTGGGGGCGGGGGCCTGCTGCTGGGCCACCACCTTGTCGGTCTCGAACAGGCCCACGCTGAGCAGCAGCGGCAGGGGCACCGCCCCCTTCACCGAGCGCAGGATGCGGGCCTCGCTCTTGATCGCCCGCAGTTCGTGTTCGAGGGCCTCCAGCCGCTCCTCGCTGACCAGGTCGCACTTGTTGAGCAGGATCATGTCGCCGTAGACGATCTGGGAGCGGCCCACCTCCCCCTGCAGCGTCTCGGGGCC
>Ga0247843_1003911_pt1 | contig 23233 bp, 23 predicted proteins | sample LaCruzMarch2017__FD_192420 | JGI IMG/M metagenome (GOLD analysis project Ga0247843, IMG submission 192420) | Freshwater microbial communities from meromictic Lake La Cruz, Castile-La Mancha, Spain - LaCruzMarch2017_8m | ecosystem: Environmental > Aquatic > Freshwater > Lake | place: Spain...
AAAATGAATCGGATCCAAGGAATTAGATGAAACCCGAACCCATTGATTCCAATTGACCGACTTTACTCCACCCGTGCCGGTAACGTTCGCATACCTCAAGAACGATGAATTAAACAAATGGCTCGTATCCATTTCAAAGCGATACGAATTCGCAGGAGCCAAGGGATCAATGGTTGAGGCAAACACGGCGAGTGTATCTCGCGGAACCACAGCAAAATCGATGGGTAAGACGGGTTCAATGCCATCTACTCGAATATTAAAAGACTTTACAATGCGATTATTCGTGATTTCGTCGTAAACCTCATCATTAAAATTGGGAATATCCACTGTAATCGTGAATTGGTTCAAGCCTACGCCGATAAGGGGATAAAAGGGAAGTTTAACTGCTATATCTTTTTCGTAATCTATGCCATTGACGGTGAAAACATAACTAGAATCCGCCGTGGAACCCGGGAAATCTCGTAAAATTTCTAGCGCAAAATCTCCTGGAATGGACTGCCCTAAATTGCGCAATTTTATTTGAATTTCCAACGAGTCTGTCGTTAAGGAAATGTCATCCGGACCAAACGAAACGCGATCTTCAGTTAACTCCAATTCCGGTTTTGTATGTGGATTTAGGCGAAGCATCGGGTCACCGTGGAGCGTCATTTGTTGGAATACCGATTCCGTGCTCAACGGTTGAGAAGGATTCATGATGGAATCAATCGTATGCTTAATATGCTCCCCAATGGTTCCTCCGTAATTGTGTTTACTAAACTGCCGATAGAATTGATTGGAATAGTCATTAAGTGCTCCAGAAAAACCATAATTAATGGTTCCTAAGTATGCAATTACTCCTGCGTTTGGCGTCAATACGAATTGTTCCGATTTGGTAGGGACGCTGTAGAATATGTTTCCATTGTAGCATGAGTTTGCGATCAATAGGGGGTATTTACCTTGATTATTCCAATTCTGGGGGTCATCAATATTTAAATCAAAACCACTTTGCGACGAAGAAGCGTGTCCGAAAAAATTCATAACGCTAACCCCTTCCGATAATCGATCAGAAATGCCTTGAATTTGCGCCGGCGTCAAGGGGTTGGCAGATTCCTTAACAATGCGTGTGGTGGTTCCAGCGAAAAAATCCTCCTCGGCAATATCTGCCATTCCATTTAAGTAGGTTTGAAAAATAAACTGTTCATTGGCATTGCCCCCGCCAGCAAAGTGAATCAGATGCTTTTGCCAATCTTTACTTGGCGAATCATACATGGACGTGGAATCTTGTGCCAGCTCAAAGGCCTTTACTTTATCCAGATAAAGTGCCAGCTCTAAGAGGCTATTTACGGATATTCTGCCTGTTGGAATGAGGGGAGTCCACTTATCTGTACCAGGTAAATTGGAGGTCATGCTTTGGTCGCTAGAAGGTTGGCCAAATGACGGAACCAAGTTCATGGAATAATTCAGAACATTGGCGCGAGCACCCGGACCGGTAGCCAAGGTAGTAGCTACATTCGCCTCACGGATACCTTTTCCGATAAGAAATAACCCAACTGGTTTTTGCTGACTTAGGCTATGGGTGTAATGTGCGTAGCGACGTATGCCATTGACATGCTTCGGAATACCTCCTCCGAACTGGTCAAACAACTCTTCTACCTCGGATAAAATAACGTTGTAGTTCCCTCCCGCTGGTGAACTTCGGTAAGTTGCATACTGGAATGCGCCAGAGGCGAGTTTTTTTGGATAAACAAACAACAAGGCGTCTTGTAAATTTGGCGTAACAGAAAAATCTGTAAAGGTAGCGGAAGGTGTTACGGGTGTTAATCCAGGGATTGAATTAATGGTCGATGTTGCTTGAATGACTACTTTTTGGTTCGTATAAACGGGGTCATTTGGTACAAGTAATTGACAGGTGTTCCCTGTAAAAACAGCATTAATTACCTTTGGATTTGAACCAAACACAAAGGCTATAGGATTCGTCATGCTCACCCCACTCAGCGCCAATTTAATTTTGGGTTGATTGGATGCATTACTCACTTGAAATTCAGTTTTATTACTCCCCAGCAAGGCCATCGTTCTTGGGTAGAGAAAATTCCAATAATTAACGCTTTGATAATCCGTTGCCACCCCAAGATCGCCTATGATATTGATCTTGAAATTTGTAGCGCCATTCGCGGCAAGGGTAGAAACCGGAATTTGTTTAGTCACATTGATTGCATTGTACCCAATGGTAAGGGTGTCGAGCAAGACGCTATTGTTTGGGCCAATAGTCAGTCGGGTATGATGGTTATACAAATTCGGTGAATAGGCATTGGAGCCACCAACAATAACCGATTTTAATTGAATGGGCGGCGCATCCAATCCCGTGTATAAATTATCAAGGGTGGTTGCGGAATAATTCCAAGTATAACCCGAGGCACCGTTTTGCATCGGACTCCCCCACCCTTCTCCAGGCACAAACAAGGAGCTTGCGGATTGAGAACTAATTTCTCCTTCGTTGTAGGCCTGGGAATTTACAAGACTCTTTTCAAATAAGAGGTGTGATGCCGTTTGATAACTCGAAAAGTCGATGTCATTTTCTGGAGTGAACCGTAAACCGGGTGTTCCATTTGTCCAACTAAAAAAATAGCGAATGGTATCATTGTACATGCTGTACTTTGGATTTCCTAACCAGGAAGGATTATCATAGAGCGTTGAATCCAGCCAACCGTCGTTCTTTTCGGCGTAGAAATAGATAAACTCGTAGGGATCCAGGAAATTACTTCCATCGTCGATGATATATAGAGGCTGCTCTTTCTGTTTGCCAAAGATCTGATACTGATCAATCGGAATGGTTGCAACAGGAATGCCCGCATTCTGCAAATTCTGATAGGTTATCTTGTAAATCCCTGATTGTAAAATTGGAAAGGCGTAGTATTTTTGGCTGTAATTAATCCATTCGTTTCCAAACGTTTGGGCTAATCCCGAAAAATGAAGGGTAAAAAAGAGTATTATGATGCTTAAATACCGAATCATTGCTACTTTTTCTTGGGTTGAGTTAATTTGAATTTCAGAGAAAATACATGGGTATAGTACCCTGCCTCTGCGGCGCCTAACCGGGTAAATGCATAGTCTAAATTAAAGCCTTTGATACCTATTCCCAATCCTAAATTGGGTTGTACGCCCCACTCCTTCGTTCCGTCAATGGCCTGAAATTGCTGAATCGAAGAAACCCCACCTCTTACATGAACGAGTTCTTTGTAAGACACCTGAACCCCCATGTGTGGGTCGAGTGAAAAGGTATTGGATTTAATGAGCGTGTTCCTCATTCCATCGCTAGTGGCATCGATGTCCAATTCAGCCGCGATGTTGAATCCTTTCTCTTCACTTCCTATGGCATGAGTGTAGGCAACCCCTGCGATGAACCTAGGAAGGGAAAGTTCAAGTCCATTGGTTGGGATTTCATTGCCGGTTGATAAAAATACTTGTTGCATGTCTTGGGAGAGGTTAAAAATCCATGCATTAAAGGTAGAGGTTGCATCACGAGCCACTAAGCCCAATTTCCAATGGGAGTTGGGTCGATATTTCAGGCCAGCATCCAAGCCAAAGCCCCAAGATTTTGCGAAATCCCCCACACGGCGGTGAATTACTTTAACGGTTCCCCCGAGAGATAGCCCAGGTAAAGCCATCGCTTTTGCATATGAACCCATGAAGGCGTAGTCTCCTGCAGTGAATGTGGTAATGTTATCGTAATTGATTCTCCCATCATTATCAATAAGCTGCGTGGTATTCGGTATATCATCAACCCCAAATCGAAGGAAGGTGAACCCAAGTACACCTTTCTTTCCAAGTGAATGTGAAATACCCACGTAATCATATTTGGCGATTCCTGCAAAATACTCCGAGTGCATCGCAGAAACTTGAAGCCACTCGGTAGCACCTGTTAATCCTGCTGGATTCCAATAACCCGAGGAAACATCGTCCGAAGCAGCTACCACCGCATTGCCCATCGCAAAGGCATTTGCCCCTACACCCAGGTGCAAGAATTCATTGGAGTACTTGGGCGCTTGAGCCATTAGACAAAAAAACTGAACTAAAACAAGGGAGAGAATAAGGTATTTCATATAAAAGTTTGGTCCTCGTAAACTCTTTTTTAAAGCCATTTATTGTATAGGAATCTATTTTACCCGATAAATATAAGGGAATTTTGAATTACCTTCGCCTTAAATGAATGAAAAGGGCTTGAAGTTGTTTAATCTCCCCAACTTAATTACTGCTACAAACTTCCTTTGTGGAATTTTAGCCATAATTTTTGCTTTTTCTGGCCGCATTGAGTGGAGTTCATTATTGCTCGTCATTGCCATGATATTCGATTTTTTTGATGGGTTTATCGCAAGAAAACTAGGCATAAGTTCTCCGATTGGCAAAGACCTTGATTCCTTGGCAGATTTGGTTTCTTTCGGACTTGCTCCCGGCATTTTGATGTTTATTGTGATCGAACTGAGACTAAACGGTAACCTAGGGGCCACCTTTTTAAAATTTCATAATTTCCAATTTCACGAACTCCGAGATTGGTTGAGTTTGTGTGCCCTTAGCATCCCATTCTTTTCCCTGTTTCGTTTGGCGAAATTCAATAATGACACTCGACAAAGCAATCGATTTATTGGGGTTCCCACCCCGACCAGTACCATCTTCTTTTTGTTCTTTCCCTTGCTGTATTGGCAAATCGGATTTGAAAATACTACATCTTTTGAACCGTCTTACCCATGGGTACTAGACCCCTTAGTCATGGCAATAACTGCATTGACATTTCCCTTATTATTAATTTCTGAAATCCCCTTATTGTCCCTTAAAATTAAGGATTTTGGAGTTAAAAATAATCGGTTTCAATACCTCTTGTTAGGAATTTCGTTGATAACAATTTTTGCTTTTCAGATCTACGCACTGCCAATAATTGTAATTTTGTATGTGACTTTATCCATTATCGAGTACAAAACCGCGAAGCACCATGAAATTCAAAGCTGAAATCGACGTTATGCCACACGACGCCTTACTAGACCCTCAAGGCAAAGCAGTTACCCATGCCATGGCATCTATTGGTATGCATGAAATAGAAGGCGTAAGAATAGGAAGGCATATTCGTTTGTTCGTTGATTCAGATTCTATGGAAACCGCGAAAGAACGGGTTGAAGAAGCCTGTAAGAACATGCTGGCCAATGCCATCATGGAGTCGTACACATATACCGTAGAAGCGGTTTAGTTCCTTGTCTTCTTTTATTGAGACATATAATTGTCGCCTAGGCAGTGTAAATCCACACAAATACCTGGTTTCTAACGGGGAAGACCTTAGCAGGTGCTTAGTTTCATCGGAGCTCGCCCATCACAGCGGAGCCTTACTTGACATCGAAACAAGGGTGGAATTTCTTTCAGAAATCCAAGCGCAAATCATTAATCACAAAGAAGCACTCTTTGACGTATATTCAACGGAAAGCAGCCTTGGACGCCTAAGGTTTAATGCCGAATTTGACCGCACCCTCAAGCAACTTAATGCCTATCTGGATGCCGCTATTGCTATCAGTATTCAAAAAAACCAAAGCATTTTACCAGATCGGACCATATCAAAACAACCCATGCCTCTTGGGCCGATCGCTGTATTTGGTGCATCAAACTTCCCCTTGGCTTACGCTACGCTTGGAGGAGATGTAATGGGCGCTTTGGCGGCAGGTTGCCCGGTGATTGTTAAAGGGCATCCACTTCACGCCGGCACAAGTTTACTGAGTGCCAAACTGATTTATAATGCGCGCGAAAAGCTCAACCTTCACCCGGGGGTTTTCGGTCATGTGCTGGATGATGGATTCGAGATTGGCCAAACCTTGGTTCAAGACCCTCGAATCAAAGGTTGCGGTTTTACCGGGAGTTTTTCGGGCGGAATGGCCATCTATCGGCTTACCCAAAAAAGGAAAGACCCAATTCCTTGCTTTGCCGAGATGGGCAGCATTAATCCGGTAATTATTCTTCCAAATGCGCAAGGGCTGAGCATTCACCTGAATTCCTTAGTGCAATCCATAACCACCGATGCCGGGCAATTTTGCACCAAACCGGGAGTTATGTTTTGTCCGAATTCGATGCTTCCCGAGGCCTTAAAAACCCTGGGTCATGCGTTTAAAAAAGCAGCACCCCATCCGATGCTACACCCATCAATACAAGAGCGTTATCATAACAGACTTGAAGAAATAACCCAGAACTTCGATGGTAAGTCCTTTTTATCAACGGAAAAGGAATTTAGAATAACACGTGGGTTTTTTCAAGTTTCAATCGAGCAATTCCTAAAAAACCCGTCCCTTCAACAAGAACTTTTTGGTCCGGCGGCAGTCATTGTGGCTTACGATACATCCGATGAATTATTGCGGGGTCTTGCACCCTTGAAAGGACAATTAACCATGACCTTGATTGGTGAAAACCCCGAAACATCTGTGTTTTTTAAGTGGGCATGTACGAACGTAGGACGCGTGATATTGAACGGCGTTCCAACAGGGGTTTCTGTGGTAGCGGACATGCATCACGGAGGACCTTTTCCCGCAAGTACAGACGATCGATTTTCTGCAGTTGGAGAGGCATCCATCCTAAGATTTATTCGTTATGTATCTGTTCAAAATTTTGTGAGCACATAACTTGAAATGTTTTACCTTTGTTAAAAATTACTCATGACTGAAAATCAACAAAAATCATCTAACTTAATCCTTTACAGTGTCGTAGGGATTCTATTAATTGGGCTTGCCGCATTAACCTTTATGTGGTCCGCAAAGCGAAGTGAATTGAATCAATGTCAAAATGATAACATCATCTTGAAATCAGACATGGAAGGGATGAATAAAATGTTGGAGGGCTATGTGGGGGGACTGTCTAACGATCTCAAAACTGATTTCAAAAACATGCTGGACACCTACGACCGCCTGATTGAAATGGATCGAAGCAAAGCCGACAGTTTAAACAAACAAAAAGCTCAAATTTCACAATTACTTACAAAACTCAACACGAATAAGAAATTATCAGCGCGAGAGCTCTTTAATTTGAAGAAAGAAAACGAAGTACTTCGCTCGATTATGCGCGGTTATGTAAAACAAATTGATTCGTTAAATACCCTGAATATAAAGCTCACTTCTGTGTTGGACGAAACAACCACTAAACTCACGGAAACAACAAGCGAACGGGACACTTACAAAAAGGACTCGGAACAAAAGTCAGAGCAGTTAAAAAAAGGTGCAAAACTACAAGCCTACGGGTTTATTTCAGAGGCCATGCGAATGAAGTTAAACAACACCACCGAGCCAACACCTAAAGCAAAGAATGCTGTACAAATGAGGGCTTTATTCACCATCGGAGAGAATCAGATTGCAAGCAGTGGTAAGAAAGCGGTCTATCTCCAAATCATTGCGCCAAGTGGTGCTATTTTGCAGAACAAGGCAACTCATGTCATGGAGACAGAGACTGGGCAGCAGGCGTATTCAGACAAAAAAGACATTGATTATAACAATCAAGCGATAGACCTCACAATCTATTATGATTTGAAAGGACAAGAGGTAGAGAAAGGTAATTTTAAGGTTAAGATTTACTGCGAAGGACAACTGATCGGAACCGATAGCTTTACACTAAAATAGCATGGGAAACGGATCTGTAGTAAGCAGTATTGGACAGGGCATTGCGACCATAACGTTTGGACATCCACAAAGCAACTCATTACCTGGAATAATCCTCAACAAACTAGCAGAGGAAATCAAAACCATTGGGGCAAATTCAGAAGTGCGCGTCATTGTGCTAAAGTCTCTTGGCGAGAAAACGTTTTGCGCAGGAGCTAGTTTTGATGAACTAGTGGCAATTAAAGATTACGAGAGCGGGCTGGAGTTTTTTTCAGGGTTTGCGAAGGTGATTAATGCCTGCCGAACTGTAAAGCAATTAATCATTGGTCGTGTTCAAGGAAAGGCGGTTGGGGGCGGTGTTGGAATTGCAGCGGCCGTAGACTATTGTTTTGCTACCAAGCAAGCCGACATAAAACTCTCTGAATTGGCAGTTGGCATCGGGCCATTCGTAGTTGGACCTGCCGTTGCCAGAAAAATAGGTGTTTCAGCTATGAGTGAATTAGCGATCAACGCGACAGCATGGCGAAGTGCCGAATGGGCCAAGAATAAAGGGTTGTTTGCTGAAGTATTTGAAAGTATCGAGCAGATGGATGAAGCGGTTGAGGGCTTAGCTCAACGTTTATCTCAATCGAATCCAGAAGCTATGAACGAATTGAAAAATATTTTTTGGCAAGGTACCGCAAATTGGGATCAGCTGTTGATTGAACGGGCCGGAATTAGTGGAAGATTAGTGCTGAGTGATTTCACTCGAAATGCTATCCATGCATTTAAATCAAAATAATTGCACTTTTTTTTCACTCGGGTTGGAAAATTAAAACATTCCTTCTATCTTTGCACCCCCTTAAAATAGGGTTTTACTGTTAAATTATTACGCTTGTGGATACGTTAAGTTACAGAACAATATCAGGAAACACTGCAACCGCAGATAAAAAGTGGTTTATTGTAGATGCATCAGGGCATCATGTTGGTCGTTTGGCCAGTGTGATAGCTAAGGTGCTTCGAGGTAAATACAAAACATGTTACACCCCTCATGCAGATTGTGGTGATAACGTAATTATTATCAATGCAGAGAAGGTTGCGTTTTCCGGCACAAAGTTGGAAAATAAAGAATACGTAAGATACTCAGGATATCCGGGGGGTCAGCGTTTTACTTCCGCAGAGGTTATGTTAAAGAAACATCCAGAGCGCTTAATCGAAAAAGCCATCAAAGGGATGTTGCCAAAAAATACGTTGGGACGTCAAATTTATACCAACTTGAAAGTATACAGAGGAACTGCTCACAAACATGATGCGCAACAACCTGAAGTGTTGAACTTAGACAATTTATTATAACCCATGGATATTACAAATGCTTTAGGAAGAAGAAAAACAGCCGTAGCGCGTGTTTATCTTTCAAAAGGTAACGGAGAAGTAACGATCAATAATCGTCCTGTATCTGAATTTTTCCCTACAAATCTTTTGTTAACAAAAATAAAACAACCGTTTGAACTAACAGAAACAGTAGGTCAGTATAATGTTAAAGCTACGGTGAATGGCGGTGGAATCAACGGACAGGCCGAGGCCGTTCGCTTGGGTATTTCCAGAGCCTTGGTTGAAATATCTGAAGATTTCAAGCCGGCGTTACGCGCAGAAGGATTGATGACGCGTGACCCGAGAATGGTTGAGCGTAAGAAACCGGGTCAGCCAAAAGCAAGAAAGAAATTCCAGTTCTCGAAACGTTAATCGAAAACCTGGAGGTTTAGTATCCAAATTGCTGAGCACCTTTATCCCTCAGCAATTGCTTTAAATTAGGAACGTAAACAATTATTATATGTCAAAAGTAACATTTGAAAGACTTCTCCAAGCGGGAGTACATTTTGGTCACCTTAAAAGAAAATGGAATCCAGCAATGGCTCCTTACATTTTCGAAGAAAAAAAGGGAATCCATATCATCGATTTAAATAAAACGATTGTTCATCTTGAACAAGCCTCGGCAGCAATGAAACAAATCGCGCGCTCTGGTAAAAAGGTTTTATTTGTTGCCACTAAAAAACAAGCCAAAGAAATCGTTGCACAACGCGTAGCTCAGGTGAACATGCCATTCGTTACAGAACGTTGGTCTGGCGGTATGCTTACGAACTTCCAAACCACAAGAAAATCCATCCGCAAAATGACACTCATCGATAAGATGAAATCTGATGGAACGTGGGATACATTAAACAAGCGCGAAAAATTGTTCAAATCTCGTCAACGGGACAAACTTGAAAAAACCTTTGGTTCTATTTCAGACATGACGCGTCAGCCTGCAGCCATCTTCATTGTTGACATCCTTAAGGAGCACATTGCATTAGCAGAGGCAAAGCGTTTAAATATTCCAACCTTTGCGATTGTAGACACGAACTCAAATCCTAAATTGGTTGACTTTCCTATTCCTGCGAACGACGATGCTACTAAATCAATTGCTTTAATTTTAGATGAAATTTGTAATGCAATCCAACAAGGGTTAGAAGACCGTAAAAACTCGAAAGGTGATGCGAACGATGAAAGCTCAGATGAACTTGTAACTGAAGCGCCAGCAGCTGAGCGTAAAGCAGTTAAAGCGGCTAAAACAGCAGTGGAAGTAGCTCCTGTAGCGGAGGAAGCTCCTGTAGTGGAAGAAGCTCCTGTAGTGGAAGAAGCTCCTGTAGTGGAAGAAGCTCCTGTAGTGGAAGAAGCTCCTGTAGTGGAAGAAGCTCCTGTAGCGGAAGAAGCTCCTGTAGCGGAAGAAGCTCCTGTAGCGGAAGAAGCTCCTGTAGCGGAAGAAGCTCCTGTAGCGGAGGAAGCTCCTGTAGCGGAGGAAAACTCTACCGATGAAACTGCAACGGAAGAAGCGTAATTATTAATTCTTTATATTTTTAAGTCATGGCAATTACAGCAGCAGACGTAAACAAACTAAGACAACAGACCGGTGCCGGTATGATGGATTGCAAGAATGCCCTTGTAGAAGCAAACGGGGATTTTGAAACCGCGATTGATCTTCTTCGAAAGAAAGGACAGAAAATCGCTGCAAAACGTGGGGGAAATGATGCTAAAGAAGGACTTATTCTTGCTCAATCTACGGAAGATGGCAAAGCAGGCGTAATTCTATCTTTAAATTGTGAAACAGATTTCGTTGCTAAAAACGAAGGATATGTTTCCCTAGTGCAATCATTGGTTGATTTAGCGATTGCTAACCTACCAGAAAGCGCAGAGGCACTTAAAGCATTGTCATACGATGGTAAGATAAGCGTAGAAGATAAAATTACAGAGCAAATTGGTGTAATTGGTGAAAAACTTGATCTTTCCACTTATGCAGTATTGCGCGGTGAGTGTGTAGTAGCCTACAATCACCCGGGCAATCAACTTGCGACCATGGTGGTATTGAATAATTCAACAGAAGATGCCGCTGAGGCTGGGCGTCAAGTAGCTATGCAAGTTGCTGCAATGAATCCAATTGCAATTAATAAGGACGGCGTTGATGCAAGAACCATTGAACGTGAAATTGAAGTTGGTAAAGAACTTGCTATTCAAGAAGGAAAACCAGCAGACATGGCAGAAAAAATTGCGATGGGTCGGTTGAATAAATTTTTCCAAGAAAACACCTTATTAAGTCAACAATTCGTTCGCGACAATAAACTGACGGTAGAACAATTCTTAAATACAACGGAGAAGGGACTTACAGTCACTGATTTCCGAAGATTTTCGTTAAGTTAATACTATAGAGCCTCGCAATTGTGAGGCTTTTTTTTATCATACAAGTTTGATTTTATTATATTTGAACGCGAATCATGAAGTACAAACGTATCCTTTTAAAACTAAGTGGTGAATCCTTGATGGGTTCTAAACAATTCGGAATTGATAATCAACGCCTCGCGAATTACGCTGCTGAAATTAAGGAAATCCATGAGCTGGGAATTGAAATTGCGATTGTTATCGGGGGAGGGAACATCTTCCGAGGGGTTCAAGCGGAAGAAGGAGGCATGGATCGAACCCACGGAGACTATATGGGTATGTTGGCCACGATGATTAATTCCATGGCCTTACAATCTGCTCTTGAAACTTCAGGATTACAAACCCGCTTACTTTCCGCAATAGAAATGAAAGCGATTGCTGAACCATTTATTCGAAGAAGAGCTGTTCGTCATTTGGAAAAAGGAAGAATTGTAATCTTTGGTGCAGGAACAGGAAACCCATTCTTCACTACAGATTCAGCGGCGAGCCTAAGAGCTATAGAAATAAATGCTGATGTAATTTTAAAAGGCACTCGGGTAGATGGTATCTATACAGCCGATCCATTCAAAGATAGCAGTGCCGTAAAATATGAGCACATTACCTTTGATGAGGTTTACCAGCAAAACCTGAGCGTTATGGATCTGACGGCATTTACCTTGTGTAAAGAAAATAACTTACCCATTATAGTATTTGACATGGATACCCCCGGTAATCTAAAAGACTTAATAAACGGTAAGAAAGTAGGAACCCTCGTACATAATTAGTCCGATGACAGAAGAATTAGATATGATCTTTGACGAGTTCAAGTCTTCCAGTGAAAAGACCCTCGTTCATTTAGATGCAGAATTAAGCAAGGTAAGGGCTGGAAAAGCCAGTCCGGGAATGCTCAACGGCGTAATGGTGGAATATTATGGGTCCATGACACCCCTGCAACAAGTCGCCAATGTCAATACAATTGATGCGCGAACTATTGTAGTGCAGCCGTGGGAAAAACCCTTGTTAAACGATATTGCAAAAGGAATTCTTAATGCAAACCTTGGATTAAATCCCCAGAGTAACGGAGAGCAATTGATAATTTCAGTTCCACCGTTGACTGAAGAGCGTCGTCGTGATTTGGTGAAGCGTGCCAAGGCGGAATGCGAACACGCGAAAGTTGGGATACGAAGCCAACGAAAAGATGCCATGGACATGATTAAAGACATGAAAAATGATGGCTTATCCGAAGATTTGGCAAAAGGTGCTGAAGAACAGGTACAACAAATCACGAATGTTTTCATTAAGCGCATTGATGATATTCTCGAAATCAAAGAGAAAGACATCATGACGGTATAAGTCAAAAGATAATTTTAACAAAAAAGGGAGGCTAGCCTCCCTTTTTTATTTTCTATGCCCTCCTTACAACGTCCCCCGATTTTCTTGCTCGCGCTCAATCGCTTCAAACAAGGCTTTGAAATTCCCCTTACCAAAGGATTGCGCTCCCTTACGTTGAATGATTTCAAAAAATAAGGTTGGACGATCCACAACTGGCTTAGTAAATAATTGCAACAAATACCCTTCATCATCACGGTCAATCAAAATCCCATGCTTCTTTAAGGTCGTAATATCCTCATCAATTTCGCCTACGCGCTCAATTAAATCCTCATAATACGTTTCAGGTACGTAAAGAAATTCTACTCCTCTATCTCGCATGGCAGAAACAGTCGTAACAATATCATCCGTTGCCACAGCAATATGCTGTACCCCTGGTCCGTTATAAAAATCAAGGTATTCTTCAATCTGCGATTTCTTTTTTCCTTCAGCTGGTTCGTTTATCGGAAATTTAATTCTGCCATTTCCATTACTCATTACCTTAGACATTAAGGCCGTATAATCCGTAGAAATGTCCTTATCATCGAAGGATACAATTTGAGCGAAGCCCATCACCTTGGCATAAAATTCTACCCAAGTGTTCATTTCGTTCCATCCCACATTACCTACCATGTGATCGATAAACTTTAAGCCAACCGACGCTGGATTGTAATGCGATTCCCATTTTCTATATCCCGGCAGGAATATCCCATCATAGCCTTTCCTTTCTACGAAAACGTGCACGGTTTCTCCGTAGGTATAAATCCCTGAACGTACTACATACCCATGAGCATCTTCCTGACGTGTAGGTTCCATGTACGGTTTTGCACCTCGTTTCACGGTCTCTTCAAACGCTTTAGTGGCATCTTCAACCCACAAGGCAACAATCTTTACTCCATCACCATGTTTTACGATGTGTTCATTTAATTCTCCTCCTTCAGTCAAGGGCGTAGTCAATACTAAGCGTATCTTATCTTGTCGCAATACATAGGAAACTCGGTCTTTCATTCCTGTTTCCAAACCTGCATAGGCTTCCGATTGAAATCCAAAGGCCGTTTTGTAGTAGAGTGCCGACTGTTTGGCATTCCCTACATACATTTCCACATAATCTGTCCCAAGTAAAGGCAAGAAATCCTCCGCATCTTCGAAGATTTTTTTCAGGCCATATTCATAGTTTGCAATGTCTTTTAAATTTTTTATATCTGCTCCCATGTTATCGTGTAATATTTTTTAGTGAATCCATGACTTTTCATAGCCATCAACTTTTAATCCCAGGGCTTGTTTAGTAACCTTTAAGGGCCTAAAGGTATCTATCATTACCGCTAATTCCTGTGTTTCGGTTTTTCCAATGCTTCGCTCATAGGCTCCTGGATGTGGTCCGTGCGGAATCCCCGCAGGATGCAAGGTAATCTGTCCTTGCTCGATATTGTTTCTGCTCATAAAATCCCCATCAACATAGTACAACACCTCATCAGAATCAATGTTACTGTGATTATAAGGTGCCGGAATTGAATCTGGATGATAATCGTACATCCTTGGCACGAAAGAACACATCACAAACCCCGTAGTTTCAAAGGTTTGATGCACTGGAGGTGGCTGATGCACTCTTCCGGTAATGGGTTCGAATTCATGAATCGAGAAGGCATAGGGGAAATTATATCCATCCCAACCTACCACATTAAAAGGATGATGTGCATACACGTAATCATATATTACATCCTGTTTTTTAATCCGAATTAGGAACTCTCCTTCTTCATCGTGTGTTTCTAATACATGGGGTGGACGAATGTCTCGCTCACAAAAAGGTGAATGCTCCAATAATTGTCCGAACCAATTCCGGTAACGCTTTGGAGTGTATACGGGATTGAATGATTGCACAACAAATAAGCGATTATTCGAATCATTAAAATGAATCTGATAAATCATTCCGCGTGGAATCACCAGGTAGTCGCCGTAGGAAAAATCAATATTTCCAAGTTGAGTCTTTAAGGTACCACTCCCCTTGTGAACAAACAATACCTCATCCGCATCTGCATTCTTGTAGAAATAATCCGTCATAGATTCCTGCGGGGCGGCTAATTCGATATAACAATCGGAGTTGACTAATACGGGAGTTCTGCTGTCTAAATAGTCAGCCGTAGGAGTTAATTGAAATCCCTGCAATGAGAACATGGTCATGTGCTTCTCCAACGCAACTTCCGGTGCAACATTCGTTTGGCCTTTTATTTCTTTAACCACCGTTGGCGGGTGAACATGATACATTAAGGTTGACATCCCATCAAAACCAACCGTACCGAATAACTGTTCATGATACAAACTGCCATTCGGCTGTCTAAACACCGTATGGCGTTTTGATGGAATTTGTCCAAGTTTATGATAAAAAGGCATTTCTCAACTGTTTAAAAAATCAAAAGTAAGGCTAGGAGTACCAAGTTACAAATGATTTTCATCAGTTTTTCTAATATGCATTTTTTTTGGGCAATTTCTTGGTTAAATTTGTGGCTATGGCAAAAACAATAATTATTGGTGCAGGGGGCCAAATTGGCACAGAACTCACCCTTACCTTGCGTAATAAATATGGGAAGGAACAGGTTGTCGCGGCGGATATTAAACCGCATGCAACTCCTTTAATACAAGATGGCCCATACGTCCAATTAGATATTTTGAACCGGGATTCGGTACGGAATTATATCATTGACCACCAAATAGAAACCGTGTATCTCTTGGCCGCACTGCTTTCCGCTACGGCAGAAAAGAACCCCGATTTCGCTTGGAAATTGAACATGGACGGATTATTCACAATCCTTGACTTGGCTAAAGAAGGATATGTCAAAAAGATATTTTGGCCTAGCTCTATTGCTGTTTTTGGACCTACCACTCCCGCCGATCAGACACCGCAACACACCATTATGGAGCCCAGTACCGTGTACGGAATTTCAAAACAAGCCGGTGAACGGTGGTGTGAATATTACTACAACAAATTCGGGGTAGATGTACGAAGTATCCGTTATCCGGGGTTGATCTCCTATAAAAGTCCTCCCGGAGGAGGCACCACCGACTATGCCGTAGATATCTTTTACCAAGCCAAAGCGACTGGAAAGTTTACGTGTTTCCTTTCTAAAGACACAGCCCTTCCGATGATGTTTATGGACGATGCCATTCGCGCAGCGATTCAACTCATGGATGCTCCCGCAGACCGTCTAAGAATCAGATCTGCTTATAATTTAGGGGGAATCTCCTTTACACCGGAAGAAATAGCGGCATCCATACAGAAGCAACTGCCTGAATTCGAAATCACGTATGAACCAGATTTCCGACAAGCGATTGCCGATTCATGGCCTAATTCAATTAACGACAGTTATGCAGTAAGCGATTGGGATTGGAACTTGGAATTTGACTTAGAACGCATGACCCATGAAATGCTGAAAAATATTTCATAATTACTCCGTTGATTTACAAGAACTTACCCGTTTATTAACACTTTTTTTTGTTTTGTTTAATCTTTTAATGAATTAGTTAAACACTTTTGTTTAACTTTACTTCGAATTAATTAAACAGTATGTCTACAATCGAATTCAACGAAGCCTTAATTGACCTGCAGGGAAACCTTTTTTCATTCGCTTTAAACTTCACTAAGAACCGTGAGGATGCGCGTGATTTAACCCAAGAAACCTTGCTTAAAGCGATAAATTATCGTTCATATTACACGCCAAACACGAATTTCAAGGCGTGGGTGTTTACCATCATGCGCAACATTTTCATTAATCAATATCGTAGAAATGCAAAAACACGAATGATTTTTGATCATTCAGAAGATTCGTATTTAGTAACTAATCACAAATCCACGATGGGTTCACCTACGGAGCGTATCGCTACCAAGGAAATCACTCAGAAGATTGAGGATCTAAGCGATGAATTAAAAACACCGTTCAAGATGCATTTTGAAGGATACAAGTACAAGGAAATTGCGGATTCAATGAAACTCCCTATAGGTACAATAAAAAGCCGTATCTTCATCGCAAGAAAGCGGCTTATGGACCAGTTGCCGGACTACCAATACTTAGACAACTAGTTTCATGAAGAAAAAAGCGACGATTTTAGGTGCTGGAATTTCCGGACTGTCTGCTGCTTCATTTCTCGCACAATCAGGCTGGGATGTTACGATTGTCGAAAAAAATCCAACTATTGGTGGTCGCGCAAGGCAATTTTCACATGAGGGTTTTGTCTTCGACATGGGGCCTAGCTGGTATTGGATGCCGGATGTCTTTGAACAGTTCTATCAGAAATTTGGATATACTGCTTCAGATTTTTACCAATTAAAACGTCTTGATCCTTCCTACCGGGTTTACTGGCCAGATCAAACGCATTCTGATATCCCCGCAACGATGGGTGAATTAGAAGCCATGTTCGAGTCTTTCGAGCCAGGCAGTGCTTTGAAGCTGCGTGATTTCCTGAAGGATGCAAAATATAAGTATGAAGTCGGCATGAAGGACTTAGTGTATAAGCCTTCCATGAAATTAACGGAGTTTATGGATTTCCGCCTATTGAAAGGGTTGTTTTCAATGGATCTCACAAACTCCTTTTCAACGTATATTAATCGATATTTTGCGCACCCAAAACTTCGTTCCTTACTCGAATTCCCAGTGTTGTTTTTGGGGGCAATGCCGCAAGATACTCCTGCACTCTATTCCCTGATGAATTACGCTGACATGGAATTAGGTACGTGGTATCCCATGGGTGGCATGTACAAGTTTATAGAGGCCTTTGAGAAAATCGCCAAAGAACAAGGGGTAAAGATTGTCACCGATGCTCAGATTACTTCCTTAGAAAAATCAAACGGATCAGTTAGTGCGGCAATAGACATTCACGGTAATCGCTATGAATCGGACGTATTTATTTCTTCCGCGGATTACCAACACACCGAAAAAGCGCTGTTGAACGGTTCATCCAACTATACCGACGCATATTGGGACAAACGCGTGATGGCTCCTTCTGCCCTACTTTATTACGTTGGGATTAACAAGCGTGTAAGCAACATTCAACATCACAACTTATTTTTTGATGAATCGCTTGAGGAACATGGAAAAGAAATTTATAAAAACCCACAATGGCCAACAGCGCCCTTATTCTATTTAAGTGCTCCATCGTTAACCGATCCATCCACAGCACCGGAAGGCTGTGAGAATCTATTCTTTTTAATTCCAATTGCTCCAGACCTTTCCGATGATGAAGAAACTCGTGAGCGTTATTTCAATATCTTATTGGAGCGATTAAAAAATTTAACTGGAAACGACATTAAAGACAACATCGTGTACAAGCGTAGTTTTTCAATTTCCAATTTTAAAGAAGATTATCATGCGTTTAAAGGAAATGCTTATGGGTTAGCAAACACCCTAAAACAAACCGCCATTTTCAAACCGCAAATAAAAAATAAAAACTTACGAAATTTTTACTATACCGGTCAACTTACCGTTCCGGGTCCTGGCGTTCCACCTTCTATTATCTCCGGAGAAGTTGTAGCGAAGTACGTCAACCAAAATACTAAGTAATGAAACAGTTATTTGATACCGTGAGTCACGAGATGAGTACGCTAACCACCAAGCGGTACAGCACTTCCTTTTCTCTTGGCATAAAAATGCTTAACACGGAGCTGCAAAAACCCATTTATTCCATTTATGGATTCGTTCGATTTGCGGATGAAATCGTTGATTCATTTCATGGGTTTGACAAAGAATGGTTACTGGAAGACTTTAGAAAGCAAACCTATCAAGCGATTAGTGACGGAATATCTCTAAATCCGATTTTAAACAGTTTTCAATGGGCTGTTAATACCTATGAAATCCCACTAGAGTTAATAGAAACGTTTTTAGAATCCATGAAGATGGATTTAAATAAAGAAAGCTACAATGAGGAACAGTACAAAAAATACATTTTAGGTTCTGCCGAAGTGGTAGGATTAATGTGTCTTAAAGTATTTGTTAATGGGGATCAATCCGAGTACCTGCGCTTGAAACCAGCAGCAATGAAATTAGGTTCCGCATTCCAGAAAATAAATTTTTTGCGTGATTTGAACGACGACTACAAGCATTTAGGTCGCGTGTATTTCCCCGGAATTGATATGCGTGAATTTAACGCTTCGGCAAAAAACGACATCGAACGCGACATTGAAGCAGACTTTCATGCGGGCTATTTAGGGATTCTCGAATTGCCCAAAAAAGCGCGATTTGGCGTTTATTTAGCGTACATTTATTATTATAAGTTGTTCACTAAGATAAAGAACACCCCAGCTAAGGTTATCTTAAATGAGCGTGTTCGCATTCCAAACAACCGAAAAGTGGGTTTATTGCTGTCCACATATGTTCGTCATAATCTAAACATGTTATGATTCAAGAGGTCATTTTAGTAAATAAACATGACCAAGAAATCGGCACCATGGAAAAGATGGAGGCGCATATGCAAGGCATGTTGCACCGCGCTTTTTCGGTACTGATTTTCAATTCAAAAGGCCAGTTGCTCCTTCACCGCAGAGCCTACGGCAAGTATCACTCTGAAGGTTTATGGACAAACACATGCTGTAGCCATCCATTGCCAGGTGAAACCATTTTAGCGGCTGCCAATCGAAGATTAATGGAGGAAATGGGTATGAAAACAACCCTTGCCCCACTGTTTAGTTTTATATACCGAGCAGAATTAGAAAACAACTTAGTTGAACATGAATTAGACCATGTGCTAATTGGGTTCACCGATGAACAACCGATGATAAACCCCGACGAAGTCTGCGACTACAAATGGAGTTCTATGAATAAAATTGAAGAGGACTTTGAAAAAAACGAATCGCACTATACCGCTTGGTTTAAAAAAATTATTCTAGAATACAAATCTGCCTTTGAAGATCTTTTAACCTTATGAAAATAGTTCGTCGTGCTACCTTCAACTCGGCCCATCGTTTATATAGAAAAGACTGGGGCCACGAGAAAAACAATGAAGTGTTTGGATTGTGTAATAATGAGAATTTTCATGGTCATAATTATGTCTTAGAGGTCGGTATTGACGGGAAAATTGATCCTGAGACAGGATACATCATTGATGTGAAAATCCTAAAAAACATCATTAAAACTGAGGTTGAAGATAGATACGATCACAAAAACCTTAACCTTGATTGTCCGGAGTTCTTTGAATTAAATCCCACCGTAGAAAACATCGCCTTGGTGTGTTACAATCGCCTATTACCACAATTACAATCCTACGGTAAACTATCCATTAAGCTGTTTGAAACAGAAAAGAATTGGGTAGAGTATGATGGGGAGTAACAGCTGTATCCCCCGCTCAAACATATTCTTTAGTTTCTTGTTGTAAATTTCATGAGTAAAGCAATCTTTTGGCACCGGCGGGATCTACGTATAGAAGACAACGCAGGATTATTTAAAGCGTGTCAAACAGCCACTAACGTTCAACCCATTTTCCTTTTTGATACGGAAATTTTAAATGAATTGGAACGCAACGATGCTCGGGTGGAATTCATACATCGAGAAATTGAGCGCCTTGCCCAGGAATATGCTGCACACCACATTCTTCTACGGGTAGAAATCGGTAATCCCATTGAGATTATTCCCGCCTTGGCTAAGGAACTTAATGTGAACCTCGTGGTTACCAATCGGGATTATGAGCCTTATGCCTTGCAACGGGATAAAACAATCTTTGAACTACTGCAATCGGAAGGAATTGACTTCCAAGGCGCCAAGGATCATGTGATCTTTGAGAAAAATGAAGTTCTTAAAGGCGATGGCACACCCTATACAGTTTTTACACCTTACTCGAGAAAATGGAAAGAGCGATTGAGCCAAGAACCTATTGTTTCTTTCGACACTGCAGGTGCGTTGGGCCTTGTTCAAGGCATTGATACCGCTCCAAAAATCCCGAGCCTTGCCGCGCTTGGATTTGAGCACTCAGGTCTTGATTTCCCTACAAACCACGTGGAAGACCTCCTCATCCAAAAATACAGCGATCAGCGTAATTTCCCAGCCAAACCAGGCACCTCGAAACTCGGAGTGCATCTGCGATTTGGGACCATCAGCATTAGAACCTTAGCCTTGAAAGCGCTACCCTTAAATGAAACCTTTTTAAATGAACTTATTTGGCGTGAATTCTATCAAATGATCCTCTACCATTTCCCCTACACGGTTACGGGCGCATTCCGTCCGGCCTATGATGCCATCGTTTGGGAGGAAAATTCCGAACATTTCAAACGCTGGTGTGAAGGCACCACGGGATACCCGCTGGTGGATGCCGGGATGCGGGAACTGAATGCCACCGGGTTTATGCATAACCGAGTTCGCATGGTAACTGCCAGCTTTTTAACCAAGCATTTACTGATCGACTGGCGCTTGGGAGAAGCTTATTTCGCTAAAAAACTCCTAGATTTTGAATTAGCCAGCAACATTGGCGGATGGCAGTGGGCTGCTGGTGGAGGATGCGACGCTGCACCGTATTTTCGGGTGTTTAATCCGACGGCACAACAAGAGAAATTCGATCCGAAATTTGAATACATTAAACGTTGGGTTCCCGAATATGGCACCCCATCCTACCCGCAACCAATCATTGAGCATACATTTGCACGCAACCGCGTACTTGACCGATTTAAAACCGCACTTAATAAAACCACATGATTAACATTGGCGACAAAATCCCTGCATTCACCTTACAAAACCAAGACGGAACCCCTGTGGACATCATGGAGTTTATTGGACAAAAAACCGTGGTCTTGTATTTCTACCCAAAAGACGACACGCCGGGATGCACCAAAGAAGCCTGTAGTTTCAGAGACCAATACACGGTATTTCAAGACCTTGGCTGCGAAGTGATTGGGATTTCCTCGGATGCGCCAAAAGCGCATAAGGAATTTGCGATTAAATACAAATTGCCTTTTCCACTCTTAGCCGACGAGAAAAAAGAAGTAAGAACCTTATTTGGCGTACCGAAATCTCTATTTGGCTTGCTGCCGGGTCGCGTTACCTATATCATCGATAAAACTGGGGTAGTTTGCGGTATTTTTAATTCGCAACTCAACGCTACACAGCATATTGAGGAGGCATTAAAGGTGGTTAAGGGGTTGTAGGGGGTATTTATGAAAGCGGCCCTTCGACAAGCTCAGGGACCGCTATATCGACAGGCTCAGGGACCGCTTTAGCTTAAAAAAAATATTTCTCCGGGTGCGGTCCCTGAGCTTGTCGAAGGGCGCACCCAAAATGATTATCAAGCATTCAACACCCCTCTCGAAATTACGATCTTCTGAACTTCGGATGTTCCTTCGTAAATCTGGGTGATTTTTGCATCGCGCATGAGGCGCTCCACGTGATACTCTTTTACAAAGCCATAACCGCCATGAATTTGTACCGCTTCAACGGTTTGTTCCATCGCAACTTTTGAGGCATATAATTTGGCCATGGCACTGGATTGATCGTAATTTCTTCCTTGGTCTTTATCCACGGCGGATTTATACACCAACAAGCGAGCAGCTTCTACTTCAGTTGCCATGTCGGCAATTTTAAAGGCAATCGCTTGGTGCTTATAAATTTCCTTTCCGAAGGCTTTACGTTCTTTGGAATACGCCACAGATAATTCGAGTCCCCCAGCAGCAATACCCAAGGCTTGTGCAGCAATACCGATACGTCCACCACTCAATACTTTCATGGCAAACTTAAATCCGAAGCCATCCTCACCAATTCGATTTTCCTTTGGAACTTTTACATCGTTAAACAATAACGTGTGGGTATCGCTTCCGCGAATTCCGAGTTTATCTTCTTTCGCTCCCACGATAAACCCTTCCATGCCCCGCTCAATAATAAAGGCATTGATTCCTTTATGCCCTAATTCCACATTGGTTTGTGCAATTACCAAATATACAGAGGCCGATGACCCGTTGGTAATCCAGTTTTTCGTTCCATTTAGTAAGTAATAATCTCCGTGGTCAATTGCTGTAGTACGTTGTGACGTAGCATCTGATCCAGCCTCAGGCTCTGACAAGCAGAACGCCCCAATTTTCTCACCCTTAGCAAGGGGAATCAAATGTTTTTGTTTTTGTTCTTCTGTTCCAAATTTCTCTAATCCCCAACACACCAAGGAGTTGTTTACCGACATACATACCGATGTGGAAGCATCAACCTTTGAAATTTCTTCCATCGCTAACACATAAGACAAGGTATCCATTCCTGAACCCCCGTATTTTGGATCAACCATCATTCCCATGAAGCCTAGTTCGCCCAATTGCTTAATTTCTTCTGCCGGAAATCTCTGCTGGTTATCTCTATCGATTACTCCGGGTTTAAGTACGTTTTGTGCAAAATCTCTCGCTGCTTCTTTAACGGCTAAATGCTCTTCGGTAAGTTCAAAATGCATGTGATGTAGTTTTGATTTTTAATTTTACAAAAATAAGCTATTTTCTATTCATTAATTCGAATCACGTGCAGGAAAAAAGAATAATTGGTCTCATGTCTGGCACCTCCTTAGACGGGCTGGACATCGCTTGCGTTCATTTTTCAGGGCCTGAAGATGCGCTAAGGTTCACA
>Ga0247843_1003912_pt1 | contig 23231 bp, 31 predicted proteins | sample LaCruzMarch2017__FD_192420 | JGI IMG/M metagenome (GOLD analysis project Ga0247843, IMG submission 192420) | Freshwater microbial communities from meromictic Lake La Cruz, Castile-La Mancha, Spain - LaCruzMarch2017_8m | ecosystem: Environmental > Aquatic > Freshwater > Lake | place: Spain...
GCAATTTTAAGACCTGGAAGAATTGATATTAATATGGAGTTAAAAGAATGCGATATTGATACAATGAGAGAAATGTTTTATAATTTTTATAAAGGAAGAACTGAACAGGATTTCAATAATCTATCGTTTGAGAAAATGGGAGGTATTTTTACTCCTGCTTATATTCAAAAGATATTATCCGATTTTTTTGACGATCCATTATTAGCATATAATAAATTATTTAATGAATCTAAATCTGATAATTCTCAAAATTCTGATAAAGAAATAGAAATTATCAAAATTAAAGAAGTAGAAGTAGAAGTAGAAAAAGAATCCGAATTAGAAAATAATAAAAAAGAAATAGTTAAAAAAGAAATAGAAGACGATGATACAGATGAGGACGATGATGAATTATGTGATGGAGATATTATAAAAACAATATTTATAGATGCAAACAAAGTTAATATAATTACAGGAAATATCGATGAATACGGATTAAAACACGTTTTAAATAAATCTTTTACTCAATTTAATAATAAATTTACAAGAAAATTCATAAAAGAAATATTAGAAAATAGTTTGGATTATGGAATGGCATATGATATGTTAGTTACAAGATCTGATAGTTTTATAAAACATTAAAAATTTTAAACTATGATAAGTTTAAAATTTTAATTAAACTTTAACCCATTTATATATTCCGTTTTTATCTGGTTTTGATTTATATTTTTGACCATCATTTCCCATCTTAGAAATATCTTTACAGTTTTGAGCTGGGAATGGAGGACCATTTCTGTTAATATATTTCTTTAAACTAGATTTTTCACACCTATCTTTAGAACTTGATCTTCTACTCTTTTTTTTAGATTTTTGCGGCTTTTCTACTCTTCTTCTAGATCTACTTTTACGTTTTGATTTACGAAGTTTTTCTACTCTTCTTTTACTTTTACTTTTAGATTTACTTTTAGATTTTACAGGTTTTACTACTCTTCTTCTAGATCTACTTTTAGATCTACTTTTAGATTTACTTTTACTTTTTGATTTACGCGGTCTTCCTACTTTTCTTCTAGATCTACTTTTACGTTTTGATTTACGTGGTCTTCCTACTCTTCTTCTAGATTTACTTTTACTTTTTGATTTACGAGGTCTTCCTACACGTCTTGGTTTACCTCCTAAATTTTTTGTACAAATCGCCCATGGATTATAACACCCTTTTCCTTTCCATTTTTTCTTTTCACAACTTTTTGGCATTCTTGATTTTACAGATTTTACACATTTTTCATATTTCTTGCTACTTACCATTTATTATATAAAAGAATTATTTCTCCTACAAAAATAAAAATATTTAAAGTTTTTAATAATAAATGGAAACTTTTCAGCTTATTACACTTATAATATTGGGATTATTCGTTTTAATATGTTATTATTTTTATTTAGTTAAAGATTCTAAATCCGGTTATATTGAACATAAATTTTGGTTCGGTATTCCTTCAAATGTCGTCAAAATGTTAATCGTATTTCAATTATTTGCAGTTATAGGATTTTTAACTACTATTATTAGTTGGATAAAATCTCCTCCGAAAAAAGGTATTATGTCAGACAATAACTTATTTTACGCACTTATTTTATTTTTAGTATCAGCATCTATATGGCCTATAGCAACATATCATAAAATACATTGGCTTGTTATCTTATCTCTGATATTAACTGCTATTTCATCTATATTATTATTAGCAGGTACAATCGAAGAAGCAAAAGAAGACATAAAATGGTATAAAGTTTTAGGAATGTTATCTCTATGTTTAGTAACTGTACTAGCAGACGGAGTTGTATGGAACGCAAATTATATTAAAAAATTAAAAAATTAATTATAATTAAATTTTTATATACAAGAGTATATAAAAATTTATATTTTATTAAAAAGATGTGATTTCGTATAAATAAGGTAAATTAATTAAAGTATTTCCAGCATATTTACCATAAACAATAGATTCATTTTCACCGAAAACTACAAACGAATCTATTGTTTGATTAAATTTTGAAGCATAATTTATAGTTAAAAGTCCGTTTGTATAATTAGTTATTTGTCCGTAAGTACCAGCTCCCTCAAAGCATTGATCTAAAACACCATTAGAATCAATTAATATACAACTAATATCTGAATTTGTTTGAAGTACCCATTTTTTTCTCATGTTAGGAGGTGCAAATGTTAAATTTGTTGCTATATAAGGTTGAATATTTATTTTAGTTTTCGATGAAGGAGGTGGAGTAGTAGTATTTGAATAATTAAAATATTCAAACAAATAAGAACCATCTACTTTTCCATCAATAATAGATTCATTTGCGCCAAATATTAAACTAAAATTTGTATGATTTGAACCTGGAGCAGCTGTAAAAATTACAGTTGTAGTTTCATGTCCTAAATAACTAGGCGCAATTCCATTATAAGTATAAGTTCCTGAACTATCTACTCTGAATATAGAAGAACCATCTCCAAAAAGATCCCAGCATTTATATCCATTAGTAGGATAAGTATTTACATTATCATTTACTATATAATACGGAATAGGAGTTGATGGGGATTGTGGTCCTAAATACGGTCCGGTTAAATTGGTAATATTTTGATAATTATCAAAAGTTATTGTTGTATCATTAGTAGCACTTGAACTTGCAATACCACAAGTCATCATATTGCCATTCCAAGTAATATTATATAAACCGCTGAAAACGCTGTTAGTCCAACCTCCAGATCCTAATTGTAGTTGTATAATTGCTGATGGATTCTTCGTGATATCAATATTTTGATTTGGAATATCCCAGCATTTAGTTCCTGAAGATGGAGTAGTAGGAGTTGTATTAGGAGCAGGAGTACCACCTTGAGATATTATGGTAGAATATTCTCCAGTCAAAGAATTCATACAATATGCCATTCTACTGTAATTATTTGCTTGCGAAGTCATATTTGCTTGATTTGTAATCATGCCTTGAAGTCCCATTCCGCAAGATTTTACTATATTTGCTGTAGGATCTGAACAAATTGAATTACTACTTAAATTACCCAAATGATTATCACCTGGAAGATTAAAAAGACTTGCATCAAAAGAATTTCCAGGTGAAATTGCATATGGTGACGTACAGTAAGTATTATAATTATCTAAACATTCAAAAAAAGCTTGAGGAGATGATGTTGCACCACAACCGTTATTTTTTGTATATTCTCCAAAACTTGGCCTATTTAATCCAAATGGATATGCTGAAGAAGGATCGAATACAATATTTATAGTTATTTGAGATGGAACTGTTAATGTTGAAAGTCCGTTAATTCCACCAGCTTTATTAATATTAGTATATATATAGTAAATCATGTTATTAAATAAATCTGCTGATGTAGCAGGTAAATTTGTAGTTGCATTAGTTAAAGTATTTCCGCACATTTGCATATAGATTAAATATACATCTAATGGAAAATTCATAAATTCATTAAAATAAGTCAAATATTTAGTTATATATGCAGTATTATCACTTTGCGTTGGTCCAAAAATGTTATTCCCGTATAATTTATCATTATATTTTTGGCTTATTAACTGATACCAGGTAGATTTTACTTTTCCATTTGTAGGAACAGTATTCAATAAACTACACGAATCTGTGACAAAAGTCCCTCCGCGTACACAATAAAAACAATCATCACAATAATTATCTCCACAACAGTACATTGCATGTTTAACTCCACAAGAATTACAACATTTTCCATTATCAGTTTGTGTTTTTATAGCCAAACAATTTTGTATGTATAATGTAAATATATTTTGAATATAATTATAAAACTGTTGTAATAAACAAGGACTTTGATTCATTTGATTTAAAGGCGATGCTGACGGATTAGATAAACTTTCTACTCCTGAATAAATAGGATTACTTTTTAAGCTGCTATAAGGAGATAAATAATTATTATTATTATCAGTTGAAATATTATATAATGACTGTTCTTGTAAATAAATAATATTATATTGAATTATGTTTACATATAACGGATAACCAGATATCATTGTATAAAAACATCCATTCCTATTAGAAGTATTATAATTAGTATATATTAGATTAAGTATTCCCGTAGGAGAAATTCCGTCATTATAATTATTACTAAATAATAATGATAAAGGACTTGATGATAATCCTGTAGATACTCCTTGATTTTGATTTTGGGTATTTAATATATATTGGCGTCTATTTATGCTACCATTATTCATCATAGTTACAGCACTTGGATCGTATATATCAACACTTTTAGAAATATTTGTATTTTTATTCATACAGCTCGCGATATCGCATGGATTTTGACTAGAACCACATAAAGGATCTGGACATAGTACTCGAGAGTTGCTATATTTATTATAATAATTATAACCTGTAATTAAGAATGAATCGGCTATTTGATTTAGGTAACTATTTACATTTGTAATGTAAGTCGCTAATTGATTGTCTTGTAATAAAGTATTAATATCACCTAATAATTGACTAGCTATTTGTTCTCCAGTATTTTCAGTAGTACCTCCTTTTTCTCCTGTAAAAATTGATACAAATTTTGTAAAAGGACCTGTTAAAAATCCTAGACCAGAACATGCAAAAAAGATATTTATTAAACCTACTCCTACCGATTTGACTATTTCTTCTTTAGACTGTTCAGTAAAACCATCTTGAGCACCTTCATATATTGCACTTATAAGATCAACTGTTGCATCTCCTATTTGTCCACACTGTTCTGCTGCTTCATTTGTGTGGTTATCTGCTTTAAGCTCACTTAACATTTCTTCTAAAGCTTCATTACTAACTCCTCCTAATCTTCTTCTAGATTTTCCTGCAGGAACTATAGCATTACTCGATTTTAATAGATTTATAGTTTTTTCATAGGTTTCTCCGTATTTTTTAGCAAAATGCTTTGTCTTTGCTAGTTTAAATTTATTTTGTTTTTCTAAATTACTAATAACCATTTCTTTATCATTTAAAGATTTTTGTAGTTGTTGTTTTAAACTATTTACAGTAAGCTGAGTATCTTTTAAAGGTGTTTTGCATTTCTGTACTTCTTGATTGCATTGCTGTAACTTATCTTCATTTTCTTTATTTTTTTTATTACAATTGTGTATAATAACTATTATAATAACTATCAAAATAACGAATATTATAATTCCTGGAATCATTTTTTTATTAATCATCTTTTTATTATATAATAAATATTTTTAATATTTATTCGAAATAATTTTCCATAAATTTTAATATCTCTTTCTCTAAACCGACTCTTAAAAAAGATAATTTCGATAGTTTTTTAATAACTATATTATGTTCATTAATTTCCATTATTGAATAATGATTTCTATATTTTTCAATCGTTCTTATAAGGGCTTTTTTATCTACAATATTCGATATTAAAACATCTTTACCATTAAATACACTGCTTTGTAAAAATAAAAGTTTCATATCTTGTATAATTTCAATATTTCTAATTACATCTTTAATTGTATATTGTTCTTCTTCATCCATTTTATTATATTTTATAATCATTTTTTAGATTATAAAATACCCGGTGTATTATGTTTATATCGCAAATACTTTGATTCATTTCTATCAAATACTATATTATTTTTACTATCATTAATAAACTTTATATGTGTTCCATCTTTTTCTCCAAATTTTTTAGAATAGTAAGAACAAACTTCTGAACCTATACATGTGCACCAAGGTGTTAAAGTATTATCATCCGGTTTAAAATTGTAATTTTTATAAAAGGTATTTTCAGCTTCTTTTCCTATCGGATTTCCAGATTTATCCGCATATTCTCTAGCATTTTTTCCTAATAAACAACATGTTTGATGTGTAGAATCTTTAAAACAATGATTAGGTGAATAATTATAAAAACCGCATTCGCTTTGTAATTGCGAATTTGTATTCTTTTGTGTTACATTTCCCATAGGCATTTGATCGATAATTTTAAAGATATTTTTATTTAAGTTTGAAACATCGGTTGTACTCCATTTTTTGGTCCCATCAAATCCAAACAAAATAATTTCAAATCTATTAGATAACTTGTAAATAATTTGTATTTTTCTTAACTGAATATCATTAAAATTATCATATTCCCATAAATGCACAGGATATAATTGTTGAGAATTAACAAAATTTATTTCTAAAAGTCTAAACATATTTATTATATAAATTAAATATTTTTCATAACAAATTTAAATTTTTTTCTTTCTTCAAAAGTTTTCTTTTTAGTTCTTTTACCTAAAAATTCAAAATACTTTTTTGACAACTTATATTGTTTAGGTTTTTGTTTTTTTAATACTCTTAATCTAACATACATTATCATACCTACTTGCCATATTCTTTTATGTGTATATTTTTTACTTTTAAAAAGTTTCTCTAATTTTTTGATTGTATTTTTTACATCTTGTAATGTATTATATTTTATAGATATAGTATCTTTAGGATTTTTATCTATATAAACATCAAAAGATTTCTTTGAATTTTTACTATTAAAATAATAACTTCTTTTCTTGCTCTTACTTCTATTACTCTTTTTTATTCTCTTACTTCTATTACTCTTTTTTATTCTCTTACTCTTTATCTTACTTTTACTTCTTCTCTTACTCTTTTTTATATTACTCTTTCTTCTGCTTCTATTGATTCTACTCATTTATTTATAGAATTATCTTTTACTAAAAAACAAAATTGATTTTTATTTAAATAAAATAATTAATTATACAAGATGAAACATCCAGATGATTTTGAAGATAAAGAAGAACTCCGTGATTATGTTATTCAAATAATTATAAATACTGGTCCTACTCATAGTCTTAAAAAAACACACCTAGAATTATATAATTTCTTTTTATCTTTATTTCAAAGACATCCTGAAAAAGAAAGAAAAGAGGTATCTCTTATTACTGATATAAGTATTCGGAGATTTCCAAAAGCAAAACCGAAAAAAAATCTTGATCTTAGAGATCATCAGTTCTTTATTATTAAAAATAATGGTTCTGAAGATTCTATTTCATGGATTTCATGTGTAAATAAAGCAGGATTTTCTTTTAATAGACGCATGAATTGGGTCATGAGAGAAGCAATTAAAGACCAAATTGCTGAATTTAAAAATGCAAATAAAAATAAAGCATGTGAATTTTGCGGTACATACTCAGATATTACCGCAGATCATGTAATAAAATTTAAAAAACTTAAAGAAGATTTCCTTTTAGATAATCCAGAACATCCAACAGAATTTAGTAAAGATAAATTTGGATCAGAAGTCTTTAGGGATGAAGATATCGAATTTGTAAATTTATGGAAAGAATATCATAAGAAAAATGCAATCTTGCGAATTCTATGTAAAAATTGTAATGAAAAACTTGACGATTGGCAAATCTTTCGTAAAGATAGAAAAGATGTTTTAGAAAAATTAAAGTAAAGTACAAATTGCATTGTTTAATTTTTATTCCATATGGAATAAAAATTAATTAAACTTGAACATTAAACTTGAACATTATCTGTGCTAGGAAGTCCTCTTGCTTGATCATCTCTTATAAAATGTAAAAACTCTTTTGCTCTATTAATAATTAAAAAGAATAAAGCATGACGATTCCTATAAGGCGCGTAATAGTCTTCACACTCTTTAATGGAACGGTCTAAAATTCCAAGCATTATTTCTACATCGTCTACAGAAATATGCGTTGCGTAATGTCTTGTTATTTCTATACTAGATAATATATCAAACAAGCGTTGAATCGTATGTTCCCTAGGAGGATAAACATCCTGGGAATTGCTAAATTGATCTTGCTCTTGAGAAACTTCATATTGTTCTTGATCTTCTTGATATTCAATCTCTGGATCAAAGTCTGGATCAAAGTCATATTCATAAATTTCTGAAGGTTGGTCATAGTTAGTATCGTTATTAGAAGGAATTGGACTCATGTTATTGAAAAATACTTATTTATCGTAATAAAAAATCAATTTTATATCCTATATATGGAAGTTTTTAAAATTATTTTAACTATAGTTAAAATAATTAAATTTCATCACGAATATATTTTTTTGATTTTAAAATATTACGATATTTATCTTTCAAATCAATCTGACTTCTATTATTTTCAACTAAAATCGGATTATTTTTTAATATTTTCGACCACTTTGTTCCATAAGTTAAAACTGCTTTTAATAAAATTTCCGTTTCTTCTTTAGACCAGAAATGTTTTACACCTTTGATTTTAGTATATTTTACTTTTGCTTTTTCCATTTCTTTCTTTTCATTCATACATTTTTTACATGTTAATTTATACTTATCTATACCATGTTCTGAAAATTTAGTTAACTTTTTATCTATATTACATATATTACATTTTCTTAAAATAGAACAATCTGTATCATCATCTTCAATATCATCATCTTCTAAAACAAATTCTATTTCTTCATCTATATCTTCATCATCTATAATAAATTCTATTTGACAATTATTATCTTCTACTTTATCTTCTACTTTATCTTCTACTTTATCTTCTACTTTATTCAATAATGAACTTTCAATATCTTTATTTTTATTTTTTGTTTGAGAACTATAATTTAATATTAATTCTTTTTGTTTTGTTTTCTCTTTTAGGATTTCTAATTCTAATTCCATAATTTTTTCTTTATGTTTTATTGAAATATATTCATTTTCATCAATGCTAGCTTTTAATTTTTTTAATATAGTTTTTACATTTTCAATAGTAAATTGATTATTTAAAACGATTAATTCGGTTCTATTTTTTTCTTTAAAAACACGACTACATCTAACTTTTTTGATTTCTTTATGATCTTTTAATTTTTGCTCTAATACTATATTTTGAACACATTCTAAAACATATTGTAAATTAAAAGTACCATAATCATTTTTATGATCATTTGTTCTTCTTTGTATATCATCTGTCCATCCAAATTTATAATAATTTTTATCTTCAATTATACCTATAAATCCAATATAAACAACTGATTTTTTATTAAATTTAGTTATCCATGATAGTTCTAATTCTTTTTCTTTTAAAGATAATTCATGTTGTAATTCTTGATTTTTTTCTGATAATTGTTTCAATTTATATTCACCTGTTTTTCTTATTGTAGGTAATATATCTTCGCAAACAAATTCTTGAAATTTTAATGCAATAGGTTTATTTGAACGCATAATAAGTTTATATACTGCTGGTTCTGATATAATACACATATTTTGACTATTATAAGATGACTTTACATTTTGTAAACTCATCCATTTTTCTGGAATATTTCTTAAAGCATTTGTAACGTTAGATAATTGTAAAATATCACAAATATCTTTTGCAACGAACCACGGTTCATTGTAATTTACTAATACACGAATTGTATTATCATTAAAATTAAAAGTTTGATCTATTGTATTTATTAATTCTGTCATTTTATATAAAAAACATTCTTTTAAATGTGATTTAAAATATTTTAAACCATTTTGTAATAATAACACATTGAATACACCTAAACTTCGTAAAAACAAACCTAAATTTTTCCAGTACAGATATTTCGTATAAATCATACCCAAGTTTTTTCCCGACTTTAATAAGGCAGAACTAGGTTTCAAAAAGATCTCTTCGGTTTTTCCCTCACCCTAATAAGCAAAAACTAGGTTTCAAAAAGGAGACCTGGTTTTTTCCATATTTTCCAAAGGGAGACCAAAACTTGTCAAAGAGAGACCTAGTTTCCGCAAAGATACCCAAGTTTCAGAAGTTTTTCCCCAAGTCTAATAAGCGAATTTTCGCCAAACTTAACCTAGTTTTAGCCTTGAAATTTTTGACAAATTTTCGCAAATCTTAACCGATTTTCAGCCCAAGTTTTTCCCCGATTCTAATAGAAGAATTTTCGCTCATCTTAGCTTTTAAAATTGATATTAAAAAGCAATTGTTTTTGAATATATTCACCTATAACAGAAGATGGTTTACGATATTGAAATGAGAGGAAACACACTTTGTATTACAAATCAGGATGGAATCCTTTGTGAAATTATGGATTCAGTGCGTTTTTACGTAATCGCAAATGGTTACGTGTATTTTGAATGGTTGCATGGGTATAGTTTGTGTTTAAACGAGGTTGGAAATGACGGAGTTAGTACAAACGCTAACTCCAGAGTATGCGAGTTATTTAGTATAAATAATTTCATTTCAACAGGTTCTGTGACTTTGCTCTCTATTTCTCAGTATAGAAATAACAGATCATTTGATGTCGACACTTACGGTATCGGTAATGTTTCATGGAATGAAATTTGGAATCAAGAATTACAGTTCTAAGTGGTATAGTATTCGCGTAGTATTCGATAAATATAATTTTTTTACCGTTTGGTAACAAAATTTTCTCCCGATCCTAATAAAAGAATTTTCGCACGTCTTAGCGATTTTTTTCACATAATTTTTGCGCTGATTTCCCATAATAAAATTGATTTTTAAAAGCAATAGTTTGGAGTAAATTCACCCACTACAACAACAACGCTTACGAACTACTACTATGTCCGCTAAAATTATCAACGCTATTTCTGCTTTAATCGAGGAAAACGGTAATGAGGATTTCATTTCTCTTTGGAATGACGAGAAGAAGGAAGAAATTCTTGCCATGTTGAAGAAACTCGAAAAGTCTGAAAAGAAAGCAGCCAAGAAAGAGAAGGATGAAAATGCTCCCAAAAAGAACGTTTCCGCCTGGATTCTCTTCTCTAAAGCTGAGCGCCCAAAGATTAAGAAAGAATTCCCCAAAATGAAGCCTCAAGAAGTTATGGCTGAACTTTCCAAGAGATGGAAAATTGCCAAAGATGATGAGGAAGTTATTAAGGAATTCGCTGAAAAAGCAAGACAAGATAAGGAGAGATATGAGGAGGAGAAGAAGGATTACGTGCCTCCTCCAGCTGATGAAAACGACGATACTCCTAAGAAGGGAAAGGGAGGAAAGAAGGCAAAGAAGGAAAAGAAAGTTAAGGCTGAAGGAGAGCCTAAGAGAGCAAAATCCGCTTGGTTATTTTTCTGTGATGCTGAGAGAAAGAAGCTTGCAAAGGAGGAAAATGCTCCAAAGGGAAAAAATATCTTGGGAGAACTTGCCAAGAGATGGAAGGAATTAAGCGATAAGAAGAAGAAGAAGTACAACAAGTTGGCGGAAGAAGCGAAGGCGCAATATACTGAAGATATGGAAAAATTCAAGGCTGCAAAAGCTGCTGCTGAGGAGGAAGCTGAAGAAGCCGAGGAAGAATACGAGGAAGAAGCCGAGGAAGAATACGAGGAAGATGAGGCTGGAGTAGAAACTGAAGTAGATGAAGATTAAGTTAATGTTAGTAGTCGTATATTATAAATAAATTTTTTTACCAAATGGTAACAAAATTTTCGCACATCTTAGTACATATTTTTGAAACAGATTTTTCCCAACTCTAATCTAATAAAATTGATTAAAAAATTTAAAATATTGAAATAGATTTATAGTATACAACAACAACAACAATGAGTTACAATATATCTGAAGATATGAAGTCTATTGTATGTGATTTTGTCGGGTTTTTAATTTCAGAAGGAGATGTTTATTGGGACGATGAGGATGAAGATGAAGAGGCTGAAGAGGGTGAATCTAAGTGGAAAATCTTTGATAATCTTAAGAAGCTTCACGAGTTACTGACTGAGGGGCGAAGAGATAAGGAAAAAATGGATCATATTAAGAGATTTTTACATATGTATCTTTTTGATGACGAGGGATTGCTTCAGGGGAGTTTTGATGTGTTTTACGAATGGTATGAAGATGAATATGAAAAAGAAATACCATTTAAGATAACTATTAATTGGATGATAGGCTATATAAACTCAGGGGTATGGATTAAGGAACGCACTACAGCAGCGGCTTAGTAGGAATTGAGTATTTGCATATTGGAATTGGAATTATAGAATAATTTTATAAATAAACTTAAATTTTAACACCCATTAACGGGTTTTAAAATTGATTAAAAAATTTAAAATAGAACATAATATACATTATGAATAATTGCAAAGTTTATAAGAATAAGATATTTGATGATGATATGGAAGTTATAGCCGAGGGTTATAAAAATATTTTAACACATAAGAGAAGATCAAAGCCGGTAGATAAAAATAAAAAATATTTTGAATCTGTTGAACTTCAAGATAAAGATAGTTTAAGAGGTGGATTAAAAAAAGGATCTGGTTATCATTATGATAGATCGTATTAGATAAGAATGTAGTGAGTGTGATTGTAATATTTTGTTAAATTTTAACACCCAACGGGGTTTTAAAATTGTTATTTCGTGATAAACTTATCCACTTTCCACAGATTTTTCCCGACTCTAATATAGAATTTTCGCACGTCTTAGCGATTTTTTTTCAAACGCATTTTAGCCCAAAATAAAATTGATTTTTAAAAGCAATCGTTTGGAGTAAATTCACCCACTACAACAACAACGCTTACGAACTACTACTATGTCTGCCAAAATCGTTAATTATATTTCCACTCTTATTTCTTCATGCCAAGATGAAGAATTTATCAGTCTTTGGAATTCCGAAGAAAAAGATAAAGTCTTGGAGATGATTAAGGCTTTAGATAAGGATTCTAAGAAGCCAAAAAAAAAGAAGGATGAAAATGCTCCAAAAAAGAACGTTTCAGCTTGGATTCTCTTCTCCAAGGCTGAGCGTCCAAAGATCAAGAAAGAATTTCCATCTATGAAGCCGCAAGAAGTTATGGCTGAACTTTCTAAGAGATGGAAAATCGCTAAGGATGACGAAGAAGTTATGGAGGAATTCGCCGAAAAAGCAAGACAAGATAAGGAGAGATATGAGGAGGAGAAGAAGGATTATGTACCTCCTCCAGCTGAAGATGACGAAGAAACTCCCAAGAAGAAGGGAAAGAAGGGGAAAAAAGCAAAGAAAGTTAAGCCTGAGGGAGAGCCCAAGAGACCAAAATCTGCGTGGTTATTTTTCTGTGATGCTGAGAGAAAGAATCTCGCAAAGGAGGAAAATGCACCAAAGGGAAAGGAAGTTCTTGGTGAGCTTTCAAAGAGATGGAAGGTCTTAAGTGATAAGAAGAAGAAAAAGTACAACAAGTTGGCAGAAGAAGCGAAGGCGCAATACACAGAAGACATGGAAAAATTCAAGGCTGCAAAGAATGAGGAAGAAGAAGTAGACGAAGCGGAAATAGAGACAGAAGTAGACGAAGAAGTATATGAAGATGATGAATAAGTATGATGAATAAGTATAGAATAAATAAATATAAAATCGTATAATTTTAACACCCAATTAAGGGTATTAAAATTCATAAGTCCTTAAATTTTTCTGTAAAATAAAATTGATTTTTTATAATAAAATAATAGAAGTTATTCACGATACACAACACTGCATAGCTAAAATGAGTAAGAAAGTTACTTTCGCTGAAGATAGCAAGAAACACGATGGAGTTTGTTTACACCGTAAAGCTATCATATATTACCAAATTATGTGCAGTGCTTTCAGCATGAAACGTTTTTTGGATTACAAAGTCGGTAGAAAAATCAAGACTTACAAGGACATTTTGCACATTGCAAATTTCGATCAAGAAGCGTTGAAATACTGCAAAGATAAATTAGCAAGTATTATCAACCTATTACATCAAAAGGAGATTGAGATTAGTCAAGCACAAAATCACGCCGAGAAAGACGCGCCTAAGATTGCTGTTAATGTCGACGATAACGAGTATTGGGAGTCGGAAATGCTTGATAAAATAGCAGCTCAAAAGAAAGTGGGGCATAGCATTTCTGTTGTAAGAAGAGGTTGTAGAGAATTTGGATTGATGGTAGGAGTTCATCATATTAAGCATTTGACTAGTCTTTATGGTCTTATTAAAGAGGCCATAGAAGAAAATGAAACAGCTGATTTTTTAAAAGAATGGATTGAATTATAAAATGGATTAAAATAGAAAAATATATAAAATTTTAACACCCTTTTGGGTATTAAAATATAAAAGAATTTCCGCATGACTTAGACATTTTCTGACAGCATTTTTCCACGATTCTAATAATAAAGGAATTTTCGCACGACTTAGTACGGTATTTTTGTCAGTTTTTTACCATTTAAAATTGAGTTTTATTATTAAAATGGTGGAATAGATATACCAATACAAGTTAACATGTACGCTTCACCAAAAGAACGCTCATATGATCTCACTTACTATCATGGAGGTACTCTTGCGTCTCCAGCTGATACTGAGAAGAGTCTGGATTTGCCAAAATCGGTTTATCTTGCTAAGCCAAATCCGGTTGAAAAGAAATTCTCAATTAGACTGGATTTGCATAGCAAATACATTGAGATACCATTGAGCATGGCGCAATTGAAAGAATGGTTTGATAAAATTGAGAAGGAAGACGCAGTTGCTCTCGAAGAGGAACTTGCAGAGGAACGAGCTGAAAGGGAGGCTGAAAGAGAAGCAGCTATAGCTATGGGGGAATACGATATAGGACAAGAAAAAGGTATGCTAAATTGGTTGAATGACGACGCAAAATGGGCTGCACAGTATGATGATGCGTATAGCGATTGGGAAGACGAGAAATGCAAACAAAATTGCACGTTGACACCTTCCACATATGATCACGCCGGAGATTGCGTGCCATCTAAAGAAAAATGCGAGCTTTGTTACAAGTACTGGTGTGGAAAATGCGGAAATGGAGTATCTAACTACATGGTTAAATGCTGCTGGAAATAATGCAACTGGGATTTGAGTGAGTTGAGAAGTATAGAATAAGAATAAATATAGTTAAACTTAGTAAATTTTAAAACCTTTATTGGTTTTAAAATTGATTTTTTAAAATAGTTGAATAATAATACAGATACACATACAGTATGTTCACACTTACAGTTTCAGATAATATTGTTATCCTCTCATTTTCAAATGAGAATATGGAAATCAGGTGTTCCCCTGAGAACCCTGATAGACTTAATTCAAACTCATATAAAGCTGATACATGCGATGGACACTTTGAGTTTGTTTTTGATGATAGTAAAATTACGTTTCGCGCGGCAAAGTATGACTACGGGGGGAAGGAGGATCTTTTAGTCTTGTCGTAAAAATGACAACTGAGATAAAGAAAAGTTTAGATGTTGCCTTAGATGAATGGAGAGAGTATTTAAAAGAAAGAGATGATGATAGCGAATATGATAGTGATTATTGATTTAAAAATGTTAATGTTAGAGTAAATTGCGTATAAATTTTAGTAAATTTAAATTTTAAAACTAAATAAGGTTTTAAAATTGATTTTTTTTACATTTTTTTATAAATTAATTACCTTTATAAATGTTTTCCCGAGTTAATAGTATGATACATGTTAAATTATATAGTGATTCAGTTTATGACAATCCTGAATATGCTCGTGCTGTAAGTCGCGCGTCACATCAAGTCTCAACAACAAAAATAACTTGGAAATGTACAGATTGCGGTGGTAATCATACAACAGCAGCAAATAGGAAATATTACTGCCCAATACTTACTGGATTCTGAGTTAAAAGTTTAAAATTGATTTTTAAATTTAAATTACAAAATATAAAATATAACAACTACAAATGTCCTTTAAAGACGAATTAACCGCTGAAGTCAAATCTGTTAGAGAGAAAATAAAAACAGAAGCTATAAATCATTTTATAAATGTATTAAAAGAAGCAATGAAAAATACTGCCAGACTAGGAATGACAAATGGGTCTATTAGCTTAAGATTAGATTTCGACGAGTGTGAATACGAAGAAGAAGACTGTGATGAAGACCATACGGGAGATTTAGAACTATATAGACTTAGTGAACTTTTACTGATGACAAAAGAAAGGGAACCGGGAGTTTTAGAAATGTATGAATGGTTAATAAAACAAGTTTATAAAACAGATGTTTTCAAAGACATCTGTATTAATCTAAATACAGAAGAGTATGAATTGGATTTTTTTTGGGATATTGAGTAAGAACATGGATGAGTTGTAAGTAATTAAGTAATTTTAACACCCATTTGGGTTTTAAAATTGATTTTTAAATTTAAGTTATGTGTAAAAAATTACACTAGTTATCATGCAATACTGTGCCAGACCTCACTGCGCTATTAGAAGTCACAATCACGTCTTTACGTTTGCTGACTTTTTAGAACTTGATGAACACTATCGTGAAATTGCTCGTTCTTTTAAGGATGATACTTCCGAAAAGTACATTGAGAATTACAAGATTCTATCTGATAATTTATCAAAATATGATAGATATACTTGCTATGTTATTTTACTCGGGATGGTTAGATTTTTCGAATCTACCAATCGTCTGGACTTTGAGTTAAAAAAATTAGCAGCATTGTATGTATTTTCTATGTGTAGAACAATACACATGATAAAGTTCATGCATACTGAAAAGTCTACGCTCAAGGAGGCTGTATACGGAGCTTATTATCGCATGTTAGAAGGAGGAAAAAATGATGAACGTTTTGTTTCAGAGATGGAGAAGTTGGTACCTTTTTGATTGAAGCCTAGTTGAGTTATTGAGTATATTTTAAATAAATACAAATATTAAATTTTAATACCCATTCGGGTAATTAAAATTGATTTTTTTTTTCTATATTTTATTTATATTTCAATTATAAACAATGATGCTTGAAACTTTTCAAGATTTGCATTTTGATTTGGAAGTACTTCCAGATTTTGAGGAAATTGTCAACAACAGACCTCCTGCGTTTCTAGAACGTCAATACAGAAATATGTATGTTTTACAGGAAGACATTGACAGAGTAAGGAATAATAGAGGAGAACACTGCTTTGCTCCTGTTAGTGGATCAGGATATTGTAGTTGGTATTTTTATCATACAATGGATGATCGTCTTGTTTTTATCATTGAAACATGGCGGAATGAGCAAAAACAATGGACGTGGCAATATGGAGTTCCTCCTGAGAGAGAAGTTCCAGAAAATATTGTCCTTGACGATATCGTTCTAGATTATGATAATATTGTTGAAGATTTAGATCTTCCTCAAGAACCACCTGAATTGATTAGATCTTGTACAAGATTTGATTGTCATTGTCCAAATGAAGGAAGAAGAGCGTGTTCTACTTACTCAACATGTATTGGATGTTATAAAGAATTCGAGAATTGCGATTGCGACTAAATTTAAGTTCATAAAATTAAAATTTGATTCATAAAATATTTATTTGTACATATTTTATGAATTTGCATCAAAATAAAATTGAATTTTATTAATAAAATAGTTTAATAATACTATATGAAAGTTATCAGCGATTTGGAATTTTTATTTGAATATTGTCCGGAAGATGGAGAAGGAATAATGAATGCTTTCAAAAATACAGTTGATGATAGCGATAATTTATTTTCAACTGTTTTAAGTTTTATAAAACCGACAGAAATTAAGGTTGCATTGATCGGACATCAAGCGGTTGGAAAAACATGTTTTCTAGAACGTTTAAAAACCGGAAAATTCAATAGACAGTATAAATCAACAGAAGGGTATTGTATTCATGAATATGAACATGATTATATGCGGAAATTTGTATTTTATGATTTTTCTGCAGTGGAAAGATACGCTTACTCAGATTGCTACTATAAACCTGTTGATTTTAATATTATCGCTTTAATGATAGATTATAATCGAATGAGTTATGTAGAAGGCAAAAAATGGCTTAATAAACTATTGAAAATACATCCAAAATCTATGGGAATAATTATTAAAAATAAAATAGATTTGGATATTAAAGATGAGAATGCTAATGTTCGTAAGGCGGGTAAAATATCAGTAAAAAATAATGAAGGTATTGATACTCTTCTTGAAAAAATTGCAATATATGGTTCGTAATTACGTATAGTTAATATTAAATTTTAATACCCGTTTGGGTTTTAAAATTGATTTTTTTTTACATTTATTTAGTGTTATTTCAACTAATATCCGAACTGTTAAGAAATGTCATTCAAAACTTCTTCCCTTGAGAATCTTTCTTTAAAAGAGCTTAACACTCTTTTTAACACCGAGTTTGAGAAAGACTTAGTTAAAGATGAGATCAACCTGCGAATGAAATGCGGTGTGAATAACTGGTGGAATCCTGCAACCCCTCTTAAACCAAAGAGGACTAAGACTGCATTTGAGAAATTCAAGAGAGATGAGATAAAGCAAGTTGTTCATTTGCTTGGAAGTACCTACTTTTGCGGTACAGAACTTTTGGAAAAACATTGCGTGCAAACGTGGGATAATATGAAGGTATATGAAGCAGAGCAGATTAAGAAGTACAGACAAGAGGCTCATGAGGACAAGAAAAGATTTTTCTTTGAAAAGAAAATGTTTAGCGTATTAAATAAATAAATTGATTGTTAATTTTAATTTCTTATAATAATAAATATATTGCATGATACAATGTTTCATTTAATTTACGAATTGTATTTTTTTTTATATTATTTTCTTTTATCATTTTTTATGGTAATAGATCATAATAGTATTGAATCTTCTGAATCTTCTGACAGCTCCTCATCTCATTCTCTTCATTCTAAAAATATTGTAATTGAAGTACCTGAAAATGTTTATAGTAAAAAAAAAGATGATATAAACTGTACTTTGCTTGACTTAGATTATCTTGAAAATAATTACATTTTATGTGATTATAAAGAAAATTTAATCGAAGTTTAAAATGGAATTTTCATTAATTGCAGTTTGTTCCAACCCCAATATTTTAAAAATTTCCAAAATTATATAATAAATTATATCAGCATTTTTTTTCCATTTTAAAAATTTATTCATTCTTTCACACAAGTATAAACCTTGTATTTTAAATCTTACAGCTGGATTTGTTCTTCCGATTATAATTTCATTCATTTATTATATATCAAGTTTTTTATTTTTCTTTAAATTTTAAAACCTGTAAAATGGTTTTAAAATTTTTTCCAGAGTTTAAAGCGTTTCATTGGTTTAATATTACATTCAGTTAAATTTTAAAATTGATTTTTATTTTAAAATTATTATCTTATATTCACCTTTACCACTTTACCAGCCGAAAATGAATACTGAATTAGAAATTAACGCTACTAACGCTACTTTTACTTGGGGAGATATGGAAGAAACATCAGCCGATAAGAAATCGGATGATGGTTTCAAGAAAGTAGTAAACAAGAAAGATAAATACAACAAAAACAAGGACAAGATCAACGATAAGAAGAAAGAGAAGATGGTGAAGAAAGCAGAGAAGAAGATCGAGAAGCTTCAAAAGAAGAATGAGAAAGTGTTGGAAGTTCCATTTGCTTTTTCCAGAACCAATTCTACAGTTTCCGCGGAAACTATGAATTCTGATCCTTCTGTTGAGTACAAGTTTACTCGGCCTTGTAATTCTCTTGTTAAAGGGGAAAAATGCGAGAAAGGTTTGGATTGCACTTATGCACATTCTACAGGTCAATTGAAGTTGACTAAATGCCATTTCGGGAGTAACTGTAAGAATGTTATTTCCGGTAGTGATTGCATTGAGAATGCAAATACTGGGAAAGTTTGCAGTTTTCTTCATGAACCCATCGAGACAGTAAATATGTACTGTAAAAGAGTTTACGGTTTCGATGACGCAAAGCCTCACGAGGTTGTAAAATCTGAAGTAGTTCTAACTACTCCAAAGACTGCTCCAAAGACTGCTCCAAAGACTTCTCCAAAGACAGTTTCAAAGACATTCAATACATTCAAAACATTGAATGCGAATGCCAAGCCATTCAAGGAAATTATGGCTGATGAAAGCAAGGAAAGGGAAAGTAAAAATATCAAGACAGATGTGACTATTCCATCTTCGGTTACATCTTCCGATGATAAAATCGTGGTTGATGTGCCTAAAGATATGGCGATGCAAATGTTGGAAATGTTGGTAAAAAGTGGAAAGACAAACATAGAATTAAGAATTCATTAAATTAAACAACAAAATTAAGTAAAACTCTAAAAAAGAAACTAAAAAAACTGTATTCATAAAATATACTGTACATATTTTATGAATTGGAATCTACTAAAAATTAAAAAAAATATTTTATTAAATAATATAAATGGCAAAATCTTCATCGTCAAAATCAGAATACTTCTCGTACATATACTTATTTTTAGGATTGATTATAATAGTTAGCATCATTATTTTGTTTGGAAAAATACATTCGCTAAATTCTCAGACATCTAGAATTGATGGCAGTGTCTATAATAATATCGATGATTTGAATGCTTTAAAAAATTCTTTCAATAATTTGAATAATAATTTCAATATTTTAACAACTTCTTTAGAAGATTTAAACTTAAAAGAAGTTTTAAAAGAGTTAAGTACTCCAAGAGGTATATTTTATGCAGGAGAAGACAAAGATACACCTCTCACCCCTTCAGAAGTTTTTAATATTGTCGGTTCTGGAAAAATTGGTTTTATTCAACAACATTTAGATATAGCAGGAAATTTTGGATATTGTAATGTTTTGAATATGGTTCCAAATAGTGGATATATAAGCCAGATATTGTTATCGACTATTTATAATACAAACGCAACTAAAAATGTTTATATTAGATATTCTACAGGGACTGTTGCAGATATTTCAGCAACCCCTCCAAAAAATAACACATGGACCAGCTGGAATTCCACAAAAAGCTAATAATTTATTAAATAAATACACAACTTTATTTAGATTTTAACACCCTTTGGGTTTTAAAATTGATTTTTTTTATTTTTATTTTAAATAAAATTCACCTTATACAAAGTTAAACCCGAAACTACTCTATTACAATGTCAACTGGACCTTTTATCGTTTATGGTGTCGTAGAATTGTCTGAAAATCGCATTCTTAGCGATGAATGGATAAGAAAAAGTTTTGATATGAATGTGTATTTCGATTCTAATGGCAATCCAGTCTATGGCCTTGAGTGCTCTTTTGACATCGAAAGAGGTATTTCTTCTATCTCAAAAAAGAAGAAAGAAGCAGTTGGTAAATTTTTGAGAACGTACAATGAGAAGTACAAAGCAGCTAGAGCAGGATATTATATTGTTAAAATCTTAGAAAACAACGATAAAACAGTCTATATTTTTGATGAAGAAGAGAGCGATGCTGAGAGTGATGATGAAACAGAAAGCGAAGATGAGAGTGATGACGATGATAGTGAACCCGAAAGTGAAGATGATATCGAAAGTGAAGATGATATCGAAAGTGAAGATGACAGCGACGGGGATAGTGAAGATCATAGTGAAGATGATAGTGAAGATGACAGTGACAGTGAAAATGAAGAATGACAGTGAAGATGAAGAGTGATAATAATCAGTAATTTTTATAAAATAAAATAAATACAAACTTTTAATTTTAATACCTAAAATGGGGTTTTAAAATTAACTTTAATTAAGATTTTTATAAAAATCTATAGTATCTTGAAGATCTATTTTTTTATCAAATTCAATACATCTATTTTCATTCTTAACTTTATTATAACTTTCAATAACGTCATCATTTTTTTTATATTCATATATAATATCATAACTTTTCATAATATGTGTTAAGAAATATTTTATATTTTCTGTATGGTATGCACCAAAATAACCAATACTTATAAAAGTTTTTTTAGAACCTTGAGGTTTTTTGAAAGTTCTTAATAAAAAATATAAATCTAAAAATGCTGTATTTATCGATATAAGACGGTGTCTTAATTTATGTCTATATTTATTTTTAAAAAGTATTAAATCTTTTATGTCCTTTTTATTTTTAAATTCTAAACATTTCTCTATTTTATCTAAAAATTTTATATACTCGTTTTTTGTAATTTTTAATTTAGGTTTAATACGATTAATTATATATTTCATGTATACTGCAACCCAGTTTTCGAAATTATCTTTTATAAATGGTATGTCTATTTTTTTCATTTGTTTATAAACCGACGAATATTGTTTTATATAATCAAAAAAATCAGAATCAAATAAATGTCTTAGAATTTTTAAATATTTTTTATAAGTCGGATAAAGTATTTCTATATTAAATAATTTAAATTCAAATGTTTCTTCATCTTCATTTTTTTCAATTAATTCATATAAATAAGGTTTTAAAATTATAATTTTAACAGGGCCTGAAATTTTATTTATTTTTTTATTATTTATTTTCAAGTAACCTTTTGATTTAAAATCTTTTGGTGGTGTTTTAAAAGAATTATTAGACTTTTTAGGTGAGTTTTTTTTAATATTTTTTTCCCAATTGCACCTGTTTTAAGAACACATCTACCTGTTTCAGGATTTCTAATTTTATCTTTATCACATGGTTTTTCTTCCTTCTTCTTAGGTTCTTTATTATTGGATTCTTTCTTATTGGATTCTTTCTTATTGGATTCTTTCTTACCCTTTTTATGTTCCTTCTTTAATTTTTCTAATATTTTTTTCCAATTGCACCTGTTTTAAGAACACATCTACCTGTTTCAGGATTTCTAATTTTATCTTTATCACAATTATTCATTTATAATAAATAACAAATTATTATTTTGAAAAGTGTTTTAAAATTGATTTTTATTATCTAAATTACAATTTTTCAAATAAATGTCCGCAAATATAACTATAACACCTATCAACTTAAATGGTAAAATACCAAAAAATAGTAAATCTATGAAAGCAAGAAAGGATTATGTTCGAGAACAAGAAAATATGAAGAACGGAATAAATCCAAAATGGGATGATTCATCTTATAATAAATCACGTATTGGTGATTATTTTGCGTTTGTTCGTCAAACTGAAGATATTGTTGAGATTTTTAGAATTGAAAAAATTCTTAATGCAGAAGATCGACCAGATTATTGGGATATGCCTGAACATCAAAGAAGAAATGTGCTTTGTTTGTCAAAAATGATTACAAATAATATATCATGGACAGAGTTTAAAAAGTTAATTGGATACAAAGAGAATTATCTTTTGCGAGGTACTAGTAGGAGTAAAAATAAATTAACTTTATAATATTTATTATATAATAAATGCCTTCTATGAGTAGAAAATATTGTTTATCAACTCCAATTAAAAAAATGGGATTTTCACAGAAAGCAAGTTGTAAAGCACAAGGATTTTTAAAAAGAACCTCGAAAAAGTATAAAGGTAAATATGTAGTATCTTCAAAATATAAAAGAAAGAGTAAGAGTAAAAGAAAGAGTAAGAGTAAAAGAAAGAGTAAAAGAAAGAGTAAAAGAAAGAGTAAAAGAAAGAGTAAGAGTAAGAGTAAAA
>Ga0247843_1003915_pt1 | contig 23205 bp, 21 predicted proteins | sample LaCruzMarch2017__FD_192420 | JGI IMG/M metagenome (GOLD analysis project Ga0247843, IMG submission 192420) | Freshwater microbial communities from meromictic Lake La Cruz, Castile-La Mancha, Spain - LaCruzMarch2017_8m | ecosystem: Environmental > Aquatic > Freshwater > Lake | place: Spain...
GTCGGCCCTGAAGGCCCGACCTACAGGACAACCCGCAAGCCAACCCGGGTTCACTCGCTGGACTGCTGCATCGCCCACATGCTGGCATAGCGGCCTTGTTGGGCCAGCAACTCGGCATGGTTGCCGCGCTCGATGATTTGCCCGGCCTCCATCACCAAAATCTCGTGCGCATCGACCACCGTCGACAAGCGGTGCGCGATCACCAAGGTAGTTTTGTTTTGCGCCACATTGGCCAGTTCGGCCTGGATGGCGCGTTCATTGGCCGAGTCCAGCGCCGAGGTAGCTTCATCAAACACCAGAATCGGTGGGTCCTTGAGCAAGGTACGGGCGATGGCCACGCGCTGCTTTTCGCCACCCGACAATTTCAGACCGCGCTCGCCCACCGAGGTTTGGTAGCCCTTGGGCGTGGAAGCAATGAAATCGTGGATGCGGGCCGAACGCGCTGCCCCCTCAATCTCGGTCTGGCTGGCCCCGGCACGGCCATAGGCGATGTTGTAGGCCACGCTGTCGTTGAACAGCACCGTGTCTTGTGGCACGATGCCCAAGGCTTGGCGCACGCTCGATTGAGTGACCTGCCGAATGTCTTGCCCCGCAATGCGGATGAAGCCCTGCTGCACGTCGTAAAAACGAAACATCAGGCGCGCCAGCGTGGACTTGCCCGAGCCCGAAGGGCCGACCACCGCCACAGTTTTGCCGGCCGGAATCGTAAAGCTGATGTCTTTCAAAATCGGGCGATCAAGCTCATAAGCAAACGACACGCGGTCAAACACCACATCGGGTGCGCCTTGCAAGGCCAAGGCGTGGGCACCCGGCGCATCGGCCACTTCGCGCTCGCGGTCCATCAGCACAAACATCTTGTCCAGATCGGTCAGGCTTTGCTTGATCTCGCGGTAAAGGACGCCCAAAAAGTTGAGTGGAATGTAGAGCTGGATCATGAAGGCGTTGATCATGACCAAATCGCCCAAAGTCATGCGCCCGGCCACCACGCCTTCGGTGGCACGCCAGAGCATGGCTACCAAGGCAGACGCAATGATGAGCTGCTGCCCGGTGTTGAGCACCGACAAAGAGGTTTGTGCCTTTAGACGCGACAAGCGCAGGCGCTCTAGGCTTTCGTCGTAGCGACCCGCCTCGAATCGCTCATTGCCAAAATATTTGACGGTTTCGTAGTTCAAGAGCGAGTCAACCGCTCGCGTATGGGCAGCCGAATCGAACTCATTGGCCTGCTTGCGGAACTGGGTGCGCCATTCGGTCACGCGAACGGTGAAGAAAATATAAAACACCAAGGCTGTCAACGTGATGCCTGCAAACCAAGCGTCGAACTTGACGGCCAAAATGGTCAGCACCAGGCCCACCTCAATCAAGGTCGGGATGACGCTGTACAGCGAATAGGAAATCAGCGACTCGATGCCGCGCACGCCTCGCTCGATGTCGCGCGTCATGCCGCCGGTCTGCCGCGCCAGATGAAAGCGCAGACTTAAAGCGTGCAAGTGCTCGAAGGTTTCTAGGGCGATGCTGCGCGAAGCGCCTTGGGTGGCTTTGGCAAACACCAATTCGCGCAATTCGGTGAAGGCCGAGGTCAGCAAACGCAAAGCGCCATAAGCCACCAGCAGCGCCACCGGCACGACCAACACCGCTTGCGCATCGCCAGGCTTGAGGCTCATGGCGTCCACCAACTCCTTGAGCAGCAGGGGCACACTGACGTTGGCCAGCTTGGCACACACCATCAGGCTCAGGGCAATCACCACGCGCCATTTGTATTGCCACAGGTAAGGCAAAAGGCGCGAGAGGGTTTTCCAATCACTGCCTGCTGGGGGCTGGGCAGCCTTGCCGGAAGTTGTACCGGGCTGAGGTGAATGAGGGGAAGCAGAAGCGGCAGGTTCGCCGTGGTGGCGCATAAAGGACAATCCAGTTCAACGATAACCACCGATTGTGCCCATGTCTGAACCCCAACGCCCCAACACCGTGTCTTTGCCCACTGACCAGGAGCTGGTCCTCAAAGTCATCCCCATGCCTGCTGACTGCAATGCCAGCGGCGACATTTTTGGCGGCTGGGTCATGGCCCAGGTGGACTTGGCCGGTGCGGTCTTGCCCGCGCGGCGCGTGCGCGGCCGCATGGTCACCGTGGCGGTGAACGAGTTCATCTTCAAGCAAGCCGTCAAGGTGGGCGACATCCTGTCGTTTTTCTCGCGCATTGTGCGCGTGGGACGCACCTCGGTCACCGTCAAGGTCGAGGTTTTTGCAGAACGTTTTCAGCTTCAAGGCCAGTACATCAAGGTCACCGAAGCGAATCTGACCTATGTGGCGGTGGACGACCAAGGCAAGCCCAGGCCCGTGCCTGCCGAATGAATCGCTGGGGCGCTCAGGACACGATGTAGGCGGCAGCGCCTGTGGACATCAAGGTCCCGTCGGGCCCACAAAACTCCATGCGAGACGACCCCAAACGCGAACCCACGCGCAAGGCGTTGGCGGTGATGGTGAAGTACTCGCCAATGCCCGGGCGCAAGTAGTCCACTCGCAAATCGATGGTTCCCAGCTTGGCAAAGCGCTCCAATCGTTTGGCGGGTGGCTCGTCCATGTGCTTGGCGGCCAGCGCCGCCATCACGGCCGCGCTGCCAATGGCGTCGAGCACAGCGCTGATGACGCCGCCGTGGATGCGGTTGTAGGCAAAGTGTCCGACCAATGCGGGCCGCATGTCGATGCGGGCCTCAACGCCCTCGGGTGTGACCTTGACGAGCTTCAAGCCCAAGGTTTTGTTGAAGACGATTTTTTCTTCGTAGATCTGGCGAAAACCTTCGATGTACTCGGGTTCCAGAACAATGGGGGTGGTTGGGCGATGGGGCATGCATGAGATTCTAGGGAAGAACCTCGTTCGGCAGCCCCAAGCCTTCAAAGTTTGGAAAAATCGGGCTTGCGCTTTTCCATGAAAGCACCAAAGGCTTCTTTGGCGGCAGGCTCGCGCAGCATGCGTCCGAAACTTTGGCCTTCTTCGTCCATCTTTTGTAGCACGGCTTGGGTGTCGCCTTTCATGAGGCGCTTGGTGGCGATGAGTGATGACAAGGGCTTGGCGGCCAGCTTGCGGGCCTGCGCTTGGGCGTAGCCGTTGACTTCGGTGGGCGGCACCACGCGGTTGACCAAACCCACCTCTTGCGCGGCTTCAGCAAAGAAGGGCTCACCCATGAGCAGGGCTTCAGCGGCGCGATGGTAGCCAAACATTTTTGGCGCCAACAAACTCGAAGCCGCCTCGGGGCACAAGCCCAGGTTGACAAACGGCATTGAAAAAGCGGCGTTGTCACCGGCATAGACCAGATCGCAATGGAACAGCATGGTGGTGCCGATGCCCACGGCAGGCCCTGCCACGGCGGCGAGCAGCGGCTTTTCGAAGGTGGCGATGCCGCGCAAAAAACGAAACACAGGTGACTCTTGCGTGGTCGGCGGCTGGTTCAAAAAGTCGCCTATGTCGTTGCCCGCACTGAAGATGCTCTCGTGCCCCTGAAACAAGACTACCCGAACGGCTGGATCGGCCGCAGCCTGAGCCACCGCATCGGCCATGGCCGAGTACATGGTCGAGGTGATGGAATTTTTCTTGTCCAAACGGTTGAAGGTGATGGTCATCACCCCCGCGTCAATGTGGGTCAGGATGTCAGACATGGTGTTCCTTGTGGTGTGGGGTTACTGAACCCGAATCCAGGTTTGGGTGCGCCCCAGCATGGGGGAACCGATGTAGCCGCGCACTTCCAGCTTTTTGCCGCCATCGATCGGGGTCAGCCGCAGGCTGTAGTTCTTGCCGTTCTCAGGATCGAGGATTTTCCCACCTTCCCACACAGCCTTGCCGTCGCCTTGTTGACCGCCCCGGATGATCTCTAGGCCGATCTTGGGCTTGCCTTTGCGGTCGTCTGTGCACAGGGTGCAGATGGGGTCGGTGTTGGGGTTGTTTTGCAGTCCTTTTTCAACCACTCCAGACAAGCCCCCTGCCGCATTTTGGGTGATGCGGATTTCGGCTTTGGGCTGTTTGCTCTCGTCGTCGATGCTGCGCCACAGGCCCACCGGGCTCATTTGGGCTTGGACGGCCAAGCTCAGCAGACCAATGCTCAAGGTCAATGCGGTTTTGATCATGGTGTTCTTCCTTGTTCAACTGTCGAGGTTCAGATGCGAAGCATCACGCCAGTGCGGCGTCTGTGTCCATCAGCACATCGCTGCCGGCACGGATGCGGCGCATCAAGCTCGAGGTTTCGGGCATCAGGCGCGTGAAGTAAAAACGAGCGGTCTGCAGCTTGGCTTGGTAGAACGGGTCGGGGCGCTGGGCTTCCTCTTCGGCCTCGGCCAGTTTGGCCAGGGCGATCTGCGCCGAGCGGGCCCAGAAGTAGCCCAGCACCAAGTGACCGACCACGCGCAGGTAATCCACCGCAGCGGCGCCCACTTCGTCGGCGTTGCTCATGGCTTTCATACCCACTTCACCGGTCAGTTGCGTGAGCTTTTGACCCAGATCGGCCAGTGGTTTGATGAATTCGCCCATGGCTTCGTTGGCCATTTCGGACTTGACCAATTCCTCGACCAGTTTGCCGAACTTCTTGAGCGTGGCGCCCTGGTTGCCCAGCACTTTGCGGCCCAGCAAGTCGAGCGATTGGATGGTGTTGGTGCCTTCGTAGATCATGTTGATGCGGGCATCGCGCACGAACTGCTCCATGCCCCACTCCTTGATGTAGCCGTGGCCGCCAAAGACTTGCTGGCAGGCCGAAGTGGCTTCCCAGGCGTTGTCGGTGGTGAAGGCTTTCACGATGGGCGTGAGCAAGGCCACGACTTCGGCGGCCTCGGCGCGCACGGCCTCGTCGGGGTGGTTGAGCTCTTTGTCAAGCAGCAAGGCGCAGTAGCAAGCGAGAGCCCGGCCACCTTCGGCATAGGCCTTGGCGGTCATGAGCATGCGGCGCACATCGGGGTGCACGATGATCGGGTCGGCGGGTTTGCCGGGAGCTTTGACGCCGGTGAGCGAGCGCATTTGCACACGGTCTTTGGCATAGACCAACGCGTTTTGGTAGGCCACTTCGGTCAGGCCCAGCGACTGGTTGCCCACGCCCAAACGGGCTGCGTTCATCATCACGAACATCGCAGCCAAGCCTTTGTTGGGCTGGCCCACCAGGGTGCCCACGGCTTCGTCCAACACCATTTGGCAAGTGGCGTTGCCGTGGATGCCCATCTTGTGCTCCAGGCCACCGCAGTAAATGCCGTTGCGCTCGCCCATGCTGCCGTCGGCTGCCAAGTTGAATTTGGGCACGATGAAGAGGCTGATGCCTTTGCTGCCGGGAGGCGCATCGGGCAAACGGGCCAGCACCAAGTGCACGATGTTCGGGGCCAGATCGTGCTCGCCTGCGCTGATGAAAATCTTCTGACCACTCAGCTTGTAAGAGCCGTCGGCTTGGGGCTCGGCCTTGGTGCGCAAGAGCCCCAAATCCGTGCCGCAATGCGGCTCGGTCAAGCACATGGTGCCGGTCCATTCGCCGCTGGTCAGCTTGGGCAAGTACAGGGCTTTTTGCTCGGGCGTGCCGTGCGCGTGCAGGCACTCATACGCGCCATGGCTCAAGCCCGGGTACATGGTCCAAGCTTGGTTAGACGAGTTGAGCATTTCATAAAAGCACTGGTTCACCACAAATGGCAAACCTTGCCCGCCAAACGCTGGGTCGCAGCTCAGCGAAGGCCATCCACCCGCCACATACTGCTCATAAGCAGCCTTGAAACCATCGGGGGCTTTGACCTCGTGCGTGTCGCGGTTCAGTTGGCAGCCTTGCGTGTCGCCCGAAATATTGAGGGGAAAGACCACCTCGGCGGCAAACTTGCCACCTTCTTCGAGCACCGCATTGATGGTGTCGGCATCCGTGTCGGCGTGCTTGGGCAAGGCTTTGAGTTCTGCGCTCACGTTGAGCAACTCATGCAAAACAAATTGCATTTCGCGAAGGGGCGGGGTGTAGACGGGCATGAGCGAAATCCTTGAATCGGTATTGGGGGAATAGATCAGAAAAAATCAGGCCTTGTCCGTTTTGGGGCGGGCCTTGGGCACCGACACCAACGTGGGAGACTTGGCCGCATGGACTGACGCGGAAACGAGCGGCGTGCTTGTGTCGGAACAGCGAGAAAGAATGTGCTGAAAGCCTTGGCGGGCTCGGTCGGCAGCGCTGGGATTTCGCAAGAACCGGGCCTCGTAATGCAGCGCCAGAATCAAGCCATGGATCTCAAAGGCGATCTGATGGGCGTCAGACTCGCGGCTAAGTTGGCCTTCGGCCTGAGCCAGCTCCACAGCACGGCGCAAAGCGGTTTGCCAAGTAGCCCATGAAGAGGCCAGGGCATCGCGCACCGGGCCAGTGCGATCGTCAAATTCGACCGCACCACTGATGTAGATGCAGCCTGAGTCGATCTCAGCCGAGGTCTGCTCCATCCAGTTGTCAAACAGGGCCTGCAGGCGCGGCAAACCTCTGGGCTTTTGCATGGCGGCATAAAACACCTCGGCCTCAAAACGGTCGTGGTATTGGCGGATGACAGAAATCTGCAGCTCTTCGCGCGAGCCGAAGTGGGCAAATACGCCCGATTTGCTCATGCCCGTGACCTCAGCCACCGCGCCAATGGACAAGCCTTCCAGTCCGATTTGAGAGGCCAGGCCCAATGCTGCGTCAATGATCACAGTCTTCGTTTGCTGGCCTTTGATAAGCACGCGCCGACCTGCCTCTGGCGCAGGCAAGCTTTCAACTTTGGAGGGGGTTTTGTGATCGGTCATGGCGTTTCAAAAAAGAACGACCGTTCTATTTTGCATCAATTTTCCAGACACCGCGCAAGCACCCTTCCAAATCAGGGTAAATCGGGAGGCGTTGGGCGTTGAGCGGCGAACACTGGACCCGACACGTTTATAGCTAAACACTAGACACTGAACGCTACGGCCCAGCCTGATCTTTCAGCGGCAAATATCCTGCCAACTCCAGTTGCATGCAAATCATGTTGACCAGCATGGCGACCGAAGGGCGGCCGGTTTCGATGACAAAGTGCGCCGCTTCTCGGTACAGCGGATCTCGCGCCTCGAACAAGGTGCGCAAACGGTTTAGCGGATCGTCCACCTGAAGCAAAGGGCGGGCAGTGTCATGGCGCACGCGCCGAAATACATCTTCCGGAGTGGATCGCAAGTAGATCACCTGGCCACGTTCATGCATGTGCCGTCGATTGACTTCGCGCAAAACGGCACCACCCCCTGTGGCGATCACGCCCTGATGCGTTTGCGTCAACTCGTCGATCACCTGCTGCTCCTGATTCCGGAAACTGTCCTCACCCTCGCGGGCAAAAAACTCCCGGATCGAGCAGCCCAGACGGTGCTCGATCTCATGGTCGGAATCGACAAACGGCTGGCCAAGACGGCGCGCCAACTGGCGGCCAATGGTGGTTTTGCCCGAACCGGGAAGGCCCACAAAGATGATGCTCAAAGGAAGTCTCTTGCAGAAAAAATCAGCGTCAGCCCCCAAGCCTGGGGCCTGGGGTTCGCGGCCTGCCAGTGTATTCGACGTGGTTGGGGGCCTTGCCCCAGAGCTGCCCCACGAACAGCCTCAGACAGACCCCCGCTGACCTCAGGGCGGCACTGCTGCAGGACCATCGGCCATGACGCGGGGCGTCAAAAAAATCAGCAACTCGCTTTTGCGCTGCGCCTGGTCGCGGTTCTTGAACAACCAGCCCAAACCCGGCACATCCCCCAAGCCGGGCACCTTGGCTTCGTTGTTGCGGTCGGTCTCTTCGTAAATACCGCCCAGCACCACGGTACCGCCGTCCTCCACCCGCACCTGGGTCTTGACGTGTTTGGTGTTGATGGCAAAACCGGCCGGGGTGATCTGCCCCACGCTGTCGCGGTTGACGTCCACTTCCAACACCACCGAGCCGTCGGGGGTGATCTGCGGCGTCACCTCCAATTTCAGGTTGGCCTTGCGAAAAGTAATCGAGGTCGCGCCACTGGCCGATGCGGTCTGGTAAGGCAATTCGGTCCCTTGCTCGATCAAGGCCTTGGTTTGGTCGGCTGTGACCACCCGGGGGCGCGAGACCACCTTGCCCCGGCCATCGGCTTCCAGTGCGGAGATTTCCACGTTGATGAACCGATCAGCCGCCGCGTTGAACAAGGACACCGCAAAACTGGCAGGCGTGTTCAATGTCTGCCCCGCCGAGCCGGCAGGCAACTTGACCTGGTTGCCGGTCACCACCCCCGCGCCTGTCTCGGCATTGCCCGCCCCCAAAGCCAGGGTGTTGGCCCGCTGGTTCACACGCAAGGGCACCGCAAAGCCAGCCCCCAATCGCACGCCCAGCGATTGTCCGAACTGGTCATCGGCTTCGACAATCCGGGCCTCAATCAGCACCTGGCGCACTGGAATGTCCAGTTGGACCAACAGTTTTTGCACCTCGAGCAGACGCTGTGGCAGGTCGGAGACGAACAGCTGGTTGGTGCGCGGCTCGGCCAGCACACTGCCCCGACTGCTGAGCCAGCGGCCACCACCTCCCGATCCAGCCCCTTGCAAGCGCTGAGCGACATCCGTGGCCCGGGCATACTGCAAACGCATGCTCATCGTCTGCACCGGGCTCACGGACTCCAGCGCGGCTTGGGCTTCAAGTTGCATTTTTTCGCGCTGAGCCCATTCACCCTGCGGAGCCACCCACAGCACACGCCCATCCAGACGCGAGGCCAACCCCTTGGACTGCAACACAATTTGCAAAGCCTGCGGCCAGGGCACGTCGGTCAGGCGCACCGTCACCTGGCCTTTCACGCTGTCGGTGGCCACCAAGTTCAAACCGGTGAACTCGGCAAATACCTGCAGCAAGGTGGTGATCTCGACATTCTGGAAATTCAGGCTGATGGGCCGAAGATCATCGGCAGAGCCCGAAGCGAGGGCACTCTTCAAAGCTGGAGGCTCACTCCAAATCTTCGGGCTTGCCTGCTGAGGGGTTTGCGCCTCCACACCAGACGCCATGCAAAAGCTCAAACAACACTGTGCGGCATGCCAAATCAGGCTTTTGCCTGCTCTGAAATGAAGTGAACTGGATCTCATGGCGTTGCCTTTTCCAAACCGATCACCTGCACCGGACCTTGCGCAGCGCGCAAATGCACCTCCCGGGCATGAATGCTCTGAACCACATGGCCTTGAGTGCCGATGCGCTGCCCCACTTGGGCACGCACCCAATGCGGTCCAGCCATCAAAATGAGCTGCGCGTCATGCGCATGCTGCCAAATGCCCGCCAGACGAACTTGTTCCAAGGGCCAATCGGCAGGGTCAGGCAAAAGCAGCGCTGTTTGCAGAACCGAAGCCAAGTTCTCTTGCGGTGAGGTCCGCGACTGCACGCGAGCCACGGTTTGCGAGGACACCGGGTCCTTGTCCTTGAAGTTCGGGGCCGCCACCGAAGAGGCCTCCACCGGCGAGGGTGTCGTCACAAAAACAGGGCCACCTGCCCTGGTGCGCAATGCAACAGGGGCATGACTGGGAAACAACGCACCAGGCGCTGGCACTGCGCCCCCAACGGGTGTGCTCGTTGCCGCCGGAGAAAGCCACAGGCGCAACACGGCTTCGATGGCCACCTCGCCGCCCTGGGGGGTGATGCGCAAACGCTCAATGCCCCAAACTGGGCCGCGCGCGTTCATGGCGGCCCAAACGGCCACCCAATCGTCAAAACGAGCCTGCAACCGCAACGCCACGGCCTGGCTGGGCCAAGCGCTCATGGGGCTGACGGGCTCAGGTCGCAAAGACAACAAACGCACGCCGTGTTGCGCGAACAAACGCTCCAGTGGTGGCCAAACTGCGGACTGCGTGCCTTGGACTGGCCACCACGCCATGACCTGTGGCGGGCCCGTTGGCGCGTTCAAGTCTGATTGGGCTCCTGGCCCAATGCTGGCCTGCTTTTGCTGCGCCAGAAGTTGGGCCCGCAGGTCTTTTACCAGAGCCTCACTTTCCCACAAAGCCTCCAAGGCCTGGAGTTGCCCGCTGCCTACCCCAAGCAAACCCAACCCCAATCCGGCCAGTGCAAATGCCCAGCGGCGTGCAAGCCAACGCCAGCGGTCGCGCCAAAGTCTGGGCCAACCCAGTTGCCAAGCAGGGGCCAAGGCACGCCAGGACATTACTCGGGATCGCATCATGGCCGCTCCCTAACGGGCTCGGCCTGTTGCCGGTCTTTGCCAGAGGCCGCGGCAACGCGACTCGCCCCCAACTGCGGCCAATGGGCCTGCCAGACGAACTCCTGCGTCGCCGAGGGGGCTGCGTTGTCAGCACCCGCCGCATTCAGCAGGCTGACCAGCGTCCAGGCTTTGTCTCGCGCAGGGTCAGCCAGTGGCACAGACAAGCGCGCTTGTGCCTGCGCCATTCGCTGCAAATTGATCGCCTGGCCGTGCAACTCCAGGGTTTGTGAATCGAACTGAAAGCGCAACAACTGCACCGAATCTGGGCCTGCTTCCTGCAACAAGGCCTGATGCAAATCCTCCCAGGCCTGTAACTCCAACTTCAGCGCTTGAACATGTGCGGCTTGCTGCTGCCATGTGGTGTGCTTTGCATGCCGGGCCTTGTCTGTCGCCAACTGGGTTTGCAACTGCTTCATGCGGGACTGCAGCAAGGCAAGTTCTTGCTCAAGGTGCAGCCGTTGTTCGTGTACCCCCGCCATCCACCACAAGGCCATCAGGCCCCCCACCACTAAACCGGCCAAAGAGGTCCACCGGCGGTGAAAACTTCGGCGCTGGCTCACCAAAGCCGGGTATTGCAAAAGATTGAAGGCCATCATCACAACCAGGCTTTGAGCGCCAGACCCGAGGCCACCAGGCGCGGTCCGGCGGCCGATTGCAGGGCCTGTTTTAACAACACATCCCACTCCACAGGGGCCCTGCCCAACCCTTGCCGTTGACCCAGATCCTCATCCACCGTCAAATCGAATTGCCAGTCTTGCGGGGATTGCGTGAGCAGACTGTCCACCCCCCCTTTGAGGTGGCAAACCGCTCGATGGGCTGCGTACCAAGCGGGCTCGACGCTGTCGAGCTGCCAACCGGCCGTGCGCACCTCGTCCCTGAGCGCCAGAATGTGGAGCTGATCGCAACCCACCCAATGCACGCGGGTCAGCAAGCCCTGGCTCACCGGGTCGGCTTCAAAGTCAAAATTAACCTCATCGGGCGCCAAGCCCAGCACCTGCGCCACTTCCAGTTGCACCTCGCTGGCCCAGTCATCGCGGGGCAATTCTGCTGGCAACTCCAAGACCCCCGCGATTACCTTGTCTTCAGCCAAAGCCACCGAAACCTGCTGGCGCGCCCGCACGCCCACCCGCCTCAAGCCTTCGCTGAATCCAAAAGCAGCGTGATCCGAGCCCGTGGGTGTGATTTTTTCCATCGCTTGCACCCGAACACCCACCACTTTGTGGAATGACAAGCCCATCAAGGCCCAGTCCTGCCCATCCGAGGCCAAGCCCCAAGCCCGCCGCACCCGACGACTGGCCAGTTGCTGCCAAAACCGCGACCAAGATGGCATGATCCTCCCTGTCCAAGCCTAAGATGGCTTGTGTTGAGAAGTTTTGTAACATGATTTTGCTGGAAGAACAATCCATTTTTATACTTAAAGCATTCATATTCATAGAACTGCTGCTGTGCGGACGCCCAGGATTTTTATAATGAAAGGCGTCCGGTAATCCGCTGGCCGCACCCACCCCAAGCTCTATGCCCCAACAAGACACTGCACCGGACGCCCCTAAAAGAGCCTCAAAAACCAATCCGCCCGCTTCCAGCGCATGGGGCTGGTTGGTCAAGTTGGCCTTGTGGGCCATGGGCTTGCTTGCAGCAGGCTTGTTTTGTTTGCTGATGGTCGTGGGCGTGGCCATGGTGACGGCCTACCCCCACTTGCCGGACATCTCGGACCTGGCCAACTACAAGCCCAAACTGCCCCTGCGCGTGTTCACTGCCGATGGTCAGTTGATGGGTGAATTTGGCGAAGAGCGCCGCAACCTCACGCCCATCAAGGAGATCCCGCAAATCATGAAAGATGCGGTACTGTCCATTGAGGACAACCGCTTTTACGACCATGGCGGCGTGGACTACCTGGGCATTTTGCGTGCGGGTATCGCCAACATCGGGCGTTTGAAAAGTCAAGGCGCTTCCACCATCACCATGCAGGTGGCGCGCAATGTCTATTTGTCCTCCGAAAAAACCTACACCCGCAAGATCTACGAAATTTTGCTGACCTACAAACTGGAACACCTGTTGACCAAGGATCAGATTCTTGAGATCTACATGAACCAGATCTTCTTGGGCAACCGGGCCTATGGTTTTGCCTCGGCAGCAGAAACTTACTTCGGCAAATCGCTCAAAAACATCTCCATTGCCGAAGCGGCCATGCTGGCCGGTCTTCCCAAGGCACCCTCGGCCTACAACCCCATTGCCAACCCCAAACGCGCCCGCTCACGCCAGCTTTACATCATTGAGCGCATGGAAGAAAACGGCTACATCACCGCACGGCAAGCTACTCAAGCCAAAGCCGAGCCATTGGCTTTGAAAACATCGGGCAACAAGAAAACCCTGCACGCCGAATTTGTCGCTGAAACCGTCCGGCAAATGGTCTTCGCTCAATATGGCCAGGACACTTACACCCGTGGGTTGAACGTTTACACCACCATCCAGTCACAGGACCAAATGGCAGCCTACCAAGCGTTGCGCCAGGGCCTGATGGATTTTGAGCGCCGCCAGGTGTACCGAGGGCCTGAAAAATTCATCAACCTGCCCAATGACCCCAAACTGGCCGAAGACCTGATTGACGAGACCCTGGAAGACCACCCGGACAACGGCGATGTGGTGTCAGCGGTCGTGCTGGAGGCATCCCCTAAAAAAGTCGTGGTGGTCCGACAAAACAGCGAACAAATCACCATCACTGGCGACGGCCTATTGCCAGTCCAATCAGGCCTGTCAGACAAAGCCACAGAGGCCAAACGCATTCGCAAAGGTGCTGTGGTTCGCATTGTTCAACTGCCCAAGGGCCAGTGGGAGCTCACCCAATTGCCGGAAGTCGAGGGCGCTTTTGTGGCCTTGACGCCGCAAACAGGCGCCATCCGAGCCCTGGTCGGTGGCTTTGACTTTGCCAAGAACAAATTCAACCATGTCACTCAGGCGTGGCGACAGCCAGGCTCCAGTTTCAAACCCTTCATCTATTCCGCCGCCCTGGAAAAAGGCATGTCCCCTGCGACCATGGTCAACGATGCACCCTTGTTTTTTGATGGCGGCGTGACGGGCGGCCAGCCTTGGGAGCCCAAAAACTACGACGGCAAATTTGATGGCCCCATGAGTTTGCGCACTGGCTTGGCCAAGTCCAAGAACATGGTCTCCATTCGGGTGCTGCAATCGGTAGGCACCCGCCCGGCACAAGAGTGGGTCACCCGCTTTGGCTTTGATGCGGACAAACACCCGGCCTACCTGACCATGGCCTTGGGTGCAGGCTCGGTCACGGTCATGCAAATGGCCACGGGCTATTCGGTTTTTGCCAACGGGGGCTACCGGGTCAGCCCTCATTTGATCAACCGCATCACCGACTACAAGGACCGCTTGTTGGTCGACAGCCCTGCCCCTGAAATCGATGAAACATCAAAACGCGCGATTCCCCAGCGCAACGCTTTCATCATGACCAACCTGATGCAGGAAGTGACCCGCTCCGGCACGGCCGCCCGCGCACAAGCGACACTCAAACGGCCAGACATTTACGGCAAAACCGGCACCACCAACGATGCCATGGACGCTTGGTTTGCGGGCTACCACCCGCAACTAGCCGCTGTGGTCTGGATCGGTTACGACACCCCCCGCAAACTCGGAGACCGTGAGACAGGGGGCGGCCTGAGCTTGCCTGTTTGGATCAAGTACATGGAAACCGCATTGCGGACCTTGCCCATCACTGAGCCCAAGCCTGCAGAGGGCTTAGTCCAAATCGGGGGCGAATGGTTTTATTCAGAGTTTTCAGGCAACAACGGTATTTCTTCTCTGGGCGGCAACAACGACACCAGTGGCCAGTCAGACGCAGTGCAACCGCAAGAAGAACGCAAGCGGATTCTGGATCTGTTCAGAAATTGAAGCCCTTAAAGCCCTGACGCACCATGTCACTGGCCCAAGCGCTCATGGACTGAACGTCAAGCTTTGTCCTGATTGCTCCGAGGCATAGCGCGACAGGCTCTGCCAAAACTCACCCTGGCCCTTGGTGTCTTGCCAGTGCGCACCGTCAAATTTGTAATGAAAGCCGCCGCAGCGCGCCGCCAGCCACACTTCGTGCAGGGGCTTTTGCAGATTGATCACGATCTGGCTGCGGTTGGGGAAAGTCAAAGTGACCATGCCGCCCACCCGTTGGTTGTCCACGTCGGCATCGGTGTCGTCGTTCAGGCGATCACAGATGATCTCTACGCCCGTCAGCAGGCGTTCAGCTTGGTCCAGAAATTCAAGGTCGGTCATTACAATCGCAGCATGTTGAAGGTGATGAAGATTCTAGTCATGCTGCATGCCCTTGTTGGCGGTGCGGCCGTATTGAGCGCTTGCGGTCAACGGGGCCCGCTGGTCCTGCCCACCTCACCGGCTTCGGCTGAGCGCGCTACGCTGCCCCAAACGCTGGACCCGTTTCGCACACCCTCCAAGGCCTCCAACAGCGCGCCTGCGCCGTCTGCCCCCGCCGCCAACCCCCAAACGCCTCGTGTTGCTGCACCTTGAGATCGCGCACAGACCGAGCCCCAAGCCTTGTTGACACCCGCCCATTTGCTGTTCCTGTTTACCCCAAGCCCTCTTAACCCATGACCGCCAACACCGCACTCCCAGGACAACCCCAAATCGCCTATGCAGGCGACCAGCTGCATGTGGAGGGCGTGGCGCTGTCCCAACTGGCCCGCGAACAAGGCACGCCCTTGTTTGTGTACTCCAAAGCAGCCATGCTCTCGGCCCTGGCCGCTTACCAACGCGGCTTTGCTGGCCGCCAGGCGCATATTTGCTACGCCATGAAGGCCAACTCCAGCCTGGCCATCCTGCAGGTGTTTGCCGAGGCCGGTTGCGGCTTTGACATCGTCTCGGGCGGCGAACTGGCCCGCGTGTTGGCTGCCGGCGGTGACCCGGCCAAAGTGATTTTTTCAGGCGTGGGCAAAACCCGCCATGAGATGAAACAAGCCTTGCAAGTGGGCATTGGCTGCTTCAACGTCGAAAGCGAAGCTGAACTCGATGTGCTGAGCGAGGTGGCAGTGAGTATGAGCAAACAAGCCCCGGTCAGCCTGCGAGTCAACCCCAATGTGGACCCCAAAACCCACCCCTACATTTCGACCGGCCTCAAGGGCAACAAATTCGGCATCGCCCATGAAGAAGCCCTGCGCGCCTACCGCCATGCGGCCAGCCTGCCGGGCCTGAAGGTGGTGGGCATCGACTGCCACATCGGCTCGCAAATCACCGACAGCACGCCCTATCTGGACGCCATGGACCGCGTGCTGGACTTGGTGGCCGAGGTCGAGTCAGCGGGCATCCCCATCCACCACATCGACTTTGGGGGCGGCCTGGGCATCAATTACAACGGCGACACACCGCCCGAAGCCGATGCGCTGTGGGCACAACTGCTGGCCAAACTCGATGCCCGTGGCTACGGCCAGCGCCAGCTCATGATTGAACCGGGTCGCTCGCTCGTGGGCAATGCCGGCGTGTGCCTGACCGAGGTGCTGTACCTCAAGCCCGGCGAGCAAAAGAATTTTTGCATCGTCGACGCCGCCATGAACGACTTGCCCCGCCCGGCCATGTACCAGGCTTTCCACCAGATCGTGCCCGTGACACCCCGCCCGGGCGATGGTGAGGTGTACGACGTGGTCGGTCCGGTGTGCGAGAGCGGCGACTGGATCGGCCGCGACCGCCAGTTGCGGGTAGCTGCGGGTGACGTGCTCGCCGTGTTGTCAGCGGGCGCTTACTGCATGAGCATGGCCAGCAACTACAACACCCGGGGTCGCGCCGCCGAAATTCTGGTGGACGGCACAAAGGCCCACCTGATTCGCCAACGCGAATCGGCGTTCGACACCTTTGCGTTGGAGCAGCTCGTCTAGAAAGCGCCTGCACCCTGAAGACGTTGCACAGGGTGTGAGTGGGCGCTCAGTGGCGTCGCGCCGACCGCAGCAAGCGCCAGCCCAGCAAAGCCGCAAAAATGCCCGCATACACCAGCACCTCGTCAAAGTCCTGCTTGCCCGCGCGCATCCACCAAAAATGCAACACGGCCAATACGGCCGCCGCATAAACACCCCGGTGCAGCAGTTGCCAGCGCTTGCCGCCCAGCCAACGCACGGCGCGGTTGAACGAGGTGGCGGCCAGTGCCAGCAAAATCACAAAAGCACTGAAACCCAACCAGATGAAGGGGCGCTTGACGATGTCTTGCAGCGTGTCGGCCAAGTCAAAGCCCATGTCAAACCAGGCGTAGCACAGCAGATGCAGGCTGGCATAACCAAACACCAGCAAACCGAGCATGCGCCGAAAACGCAACAGTTCGGGCCAACCCAACCAGGTGCGCAACGGGCTCACGGCCAGCACCACGCACAGGCTGCGCAGCGTCCAGTCGCCCGTGGCGCGGATCAGGGCTTCGGCAGGGTTGGGGCCAAGCTGGTCCTGCAGGGTTTGCGCCAGCAACCAGGCCCAGGGCATGCAGCCAAGCACCAACAAAGCCCACCAAGCGGCGGGATGACGCAGCGCCGCCCTCATGCCCTCAAGACTTTGACCCGCAGCGGCATCAGAAGAACTTTTTCAGATCCATGCCGGCATAAAGCTGGCCGACCTGAGTCTCGTAGCCATTGAACATGAGCGTCTTGCGCTTCTTGGCCAGCAAACCATCTTCGCCGATGCGCCGCTCGGTAGCCTGGCTCCAACGCGGGTGGTCCACATTCGGGTTCACGTTGGAATAAAAACCATACTCCTGAGGGGCAGATTTCTCCCAGGATATGACCGGCTGCTGGTCCGTGAAGCGGATCTTGACCAGGCTCTTGCTGCTCTTAAAGCCATACTTCCAGGGCACCACCAGACGCAGGGGTGCACCGTTTTGCTTGGGCATCACCTCACCGTACATGCCGAAGGCCAGCAAGGTCAGTGGGTGCATGGCCTCGTCCATGCGCAAGCCTTCGAGATAGGGCCAATCGAGCACACTCGAGCGCAGACCCGGCATGGTCTTGGGGTCAGCCTGGGTGACAAACTCCACAAACTTGGCACCCGGCAAGGGCTCCACGCGCCGGATCAGATCGGCCAGCGAATACCCGATCCACGGGATCACCATCGACCAGCCTTCCACGCAGCGCAAGCGGTAAATGCGCTCTTCCATGGCCCCCCACTTCAGCAGGTCTTCCAAGTTCACGCGGGCGGGCTTCTTCACCAAGCCCTCAATCTCCACGCTCCAGGGATCGGTCACGAGTGTGTGGGCCCGCTTGGCCGGGTCGGACTTGTCGGTGCCGAACTCATAAAAGTTGTTGTACGTGGCGGCATCTTTGTAAGGGGTGGACTTGTCCATGACCACGGCACCTGCCAGTTTGGTGGGCGCTGACGCCAAAGGTGGCAGCTGGCCGGGCCGGGCCATTTGAGCCTGGGCGTCGCGCAGCCCCCAGCCCGCTAAAGCCACGCCCGCGGAACCCGCGGCGAGCTGTCGCATGAGGTCGCGGCGGGATTGGTAAGCCGCCTGAGGGGTGATGTCGCTGGGCACAGGGTGCAAAAAACCCGATGAAGAAGAGCGGATGATCATGTGATTGGCCTGGTTGAAAATTGCCTAAGATTCATTGTGAACGCTCCCAATCACTTTTGCACAAAGGGGGCAAAAGTCCCGCAACAAGAGGTAAGCCATGCCCAACTGTCGACCGACAGGCATCGGCGTTTGACGTCACATGCGGCCAGTTCTAGGCTTTGGCCACACGCCAAGGCCTTTGAGCTGTCGTTAAAATAAACTAAATCGTGTTTTTTAAACCCCCATGTCCAATCCAGCCCTGATCGAAGTGGTCGATGACGATCCAGACATCCGGCGCATGCTGCAGCTGGTGTTGGAGGCACGTGGCTTCAAAGTCCGCATCCACGATGGCGCCCATGCTTATCTGGCTGCCGAGCCTGTGACCGAGCGGCGTGTCATGTTGCTCGATGTGCGCATGCCCAAAATGACGGGCGTGGAACTCCAAGCCCAAATGGTCAAAGCAGGCAACCGCATTCCCGTGATTTTCATGAGCGGCGAGAGCCTGCCCCATGAAACACTGGCAGCGCAGCAATCGAACGCGGTTACCTTTTTATGGAAGCCCTTCAGAACCGAGGCCCTGCTCAATGCGGTGACCCATGGTCTGACGCTTTACGACCAGTTGTGAAAGGGAGGCCCCCAGGCCATTCCTGACTTCAGGGACATCGCCCCTGAAATCACAGGGTGCCGTAGCTGTGCAAGCCGCTCAGAAACATGTTGACCCCGAGGAAGGCAAAAGTCGTGATGCCCAGACCCGCCAAAGCCCACCAAGCGGCTACGGTGCCGCGCAGGCCCTTCATGAGGCGCATGTGCAGCCAGGCGGCGTAGTTCAACCAGACGATCAGGGCCCAGGTTTCTTTCGGGTCCCAGCTCCAGTAACCGCCCCAGGCCTCTGCCGCCCACAAAGCGCCCAACACGGTGGCGATGGTGAAGAAGGCAAAACCCACGGCGATGGATTTGTACATCACATCGTCGAGGATTTCAAAAGACGGCAGGCGCTCGGCAATGCGTCGGCGGCCCAACAAAATGCCGGCCACGATGAAGGCGGACACCCCGAAGTAAACCATCCAGTAGCTGCTGGTCTGGTCGTTGGCAGATTGGCGGAACACCACAGGCTCAAAACACAACACGATGCCCAACAACCACAGGGGGGCGAGTTTGTACCAGCGTGTCTCGCCCGCAGTTTGCTTGATCAAGTAGGCAAAGGCCACCATCGCGGCCAGGGCAAAAGTGCCATACCCAATGAAATTGGCGGGCACATGGATCTTCATCCACCAGCTCTTGAGAGCAGGCACCAAGGGTTGAATGGCATGCGCCTCGCGCACCAGCGTGTACCACAGCAAAAAGCCCACCGCCGCGCTCACCACCAGCATGACAAACGCACCCAAAGCACGGGTCTTGTACTGCGCTTCATAGTACAGATAGAACGCCGCCGTCATCCAGCAAAACATGATGAAAACTTCATACAAGTTGCTGACCGGGATGTGCCCGATATCGGGGCCTAACTGGTGACTTTCGTACCAGCGCACCAGCGTGCCGATCAGGGCCAAACCCACCGCCACCCAAACCATGCGCGAGCCCAAAGATTCCATCGCATCGCCTTGCCCGCGGATGAACATGCCCGCCCAGTAAAAAATAGTGCTGATGAAAAACAGCAGGCTCATCCACAAAATGGCGGACTGGCTGGACAGGAAATACTTGAGCAAAAACACCTGCTCAGACCGCGCCAAATCGCCTTGGTAAAGGTAGATGGCCAAAAGGGACAAGCCCGTGACCACCAGCACCAGGGTGCGCAGCGGCCGCCAGAACCAGGCCAGCCAGATCACCGCGGGCAAGGTGCCGATCAAAATACCTTGTTCGTACACATCCATGGCGTGCTGGTAGCGGGTGAAGGCGAACACCGTGCCCAACAGCGCCAACAGGGCAAAGCCCCAATCCAGGGCGGAGCGGCTCGAAAAATAGCCCGGGTTCAAAGTCACAGTCGTCATGGTGTTTTCTCGGAGCGGCCCAACAAACGGGCGGTCAATTGTTCAAATTCACGGTCTACGTCCATGGTCTTGCGGTTGGACGACAAGGCCAAGCTTGCATGGGCACCCGCGCCCTGAGGCGACAGCCAGACCCACAAGCGACGGTCACGAACGTACAGCATTGCAAAAATACCCATGATCAAAAAGGCACAGCCCAGGTAAACGATGGACTGGCCCGGCGCTCTGGCCACCTGGAACACGCTGGCTTGCACCTGCTTGAAATCCTTGAGCAAAAACGTCATGGGCGCGGGGTAAAACGACGCGTCAGACAGGGCCAGCACCGCTTGTGACATGAAGCCCTGCACTTTATCGGCGGGCAAAGGCTTGACTGCGGCTTGCTCACGCGCCACGGCGTCCAACTCGAGCAAGGTACCGTTCAGGATGCGCACAAACATCTCTCCAGCGCGGGCGCGTTCGGCCTCGGGCACATTGGCCTCCAGAAAATCTGCCAAGGCCTGAAGGCCCGCCACTTTTTGGCCCTTGACCTCTTCTCTGCCTGCAAACAAACCCAAAGCACGCTCAGCTGAATCGGCCAGTTGCTTTGTCAATTCGGGGCGTTGGGGGTCGACCGCCTTGCGGGCATAACGCTGCACCGCACGCGCACGCAGCTCAGGCGTTTCCAGGGCGGCACGCAATCGGATGAAACCGGTCAACTCGCCGTTTTCATCGGCCGGGGGGCGCAGGTAGCGGTAGGGCTCACTGGGTGTCTCGCGCATGCCCAACAAGAACACCGGCACACCATCGCCGGTATCCACGGGCAACATGTAGTTGTTGTATTCACGGGCTTGACCCGCCGCGTCGCGCAGCTTGTAGCTGACACTCGGGCCCACATTGCGCAGGTCTTTGGTTTGCGTGGTTTTGTTGCCCGCGCCCAAACGCTGGTCAATGGCGCTGCGCAAATCCACCTTGCGCACATCCACCGCTGTGCCCTCGGATCCAGCGCCACCCGACATGTTTTCCACGTTGATCACGCGCAGGCCTATGAACTCGAGACTCAGTTTTTCATTGCCATTGGTCAGGTCGGTGCTGCCGCCGATGGTACCTTCCACCTCAAAGGACTTGGTGGCTGCCGCCATGGGCACGGCTTGCAAAGTGACCTGAGAGCCGCCGTCGTCAAAGCTGGACTGGTAAATATTGATGCCCTTGAAGCTGGCCGGGTGGTTGACCTCGACACGCGCTTCCTTTTTCTCACCCGTGGCCTTGTCGTGGATGACGATGTCGCTGGCAAACAGCTTGGGCATGCCGGTCGAGTAGTACTCAACGATGAATTTTTTGAGCTCAATGACAAAGGGCAGCTCCTGCAGCAAGATGCCGTTGGACTGGTTCAAGATGGCGGTGCCCAACGCGGTGTCTTCAGCCACCAGCAAATTGGCGCGAAAAGCTGGGTTGCGCTCGGACAGTCGGTGCTGCGCGGGCACATCGGCGATCAGGCCACCGCCGTTGTAGATTTCCTTGCCGCCAAACCACATCTGGGCGCGCACCGCCAGGTCGCCATCGAGCAAGCCCCCCACACAGACCAACACGATGGCCGAATGCGCCGCGATGTAACCGATCTTGTTGGCCGAACCCGCCTTGGCCGCCAACATCCAGCCCTTGCCCGCTGGGGTGTCGCGCTCTTGCAGCTTGACCTTCCAGCCACCCGTGGCCAGCAGGGCCCCCAGTCGCTTGGCCGCCGCCCCGGGCGTCTCGTTCAAATGGCCTTCGGCCTTGTGATGAAAAGCCTTGAGGCTTTGCTCGCGGATGTTTTCCTTGTAGTTCTTCAGGTCCACCAGGATCTTGGGCGCGTTGCGGGCAATGCACAGGCTGGTGCTGAGCACCAGGAAAGCCAAAATCAACAAAAACCACCAGGCGCTGTAAACACTGTTGAGCTTGAGCGTGGCAAACAACTCGGCCCAAAACGGCCCGAACTGGTTGATGTAGTTGACGCTGGGTTCGTTTTGCTTGAGCACCGTGCCGATCACCGAGGCGATGCAAATGATCGTCAACAAGGAAATGGCAAACCGCATGGACGACAGCACTTCGATCACAGCTTGCCCTCGGGGCGAGCTGCGCTCGGATTCAGGGCTGGATACGACAGTCGTCATGGGGCGTTCAAAAAGAAGCAAGCAAAGAAATGGCGGGACAGGGCCCGCCAGAAACGTTCAAGGCCGGAAAACCGGCCTTGGTGTGTGTCATATCAGCCGATTTTTAATTGTGCCCCGGAGCCGTGCCCTTGGTCTTGAAACCCCCTGAGTTTCACAGGGCAAAACGGACACGCACCCGGGTCATCACCCGGCCAAACAATCAGCGCAGACCCGCGATGTAGTCCGACACCGCCTTGATTTCGCGGTCGTTCATTTTGGCGGCGACCTGCGTCATTTGCAGGTTGTTCTTGCGCACGCCCTCACGGAACATCACCAATTGGCCAGAGGTGTAGTCAGCGTGCTGTCCCGACAACCGAGGGTACTGCGAAGGCATGCCCGCCCCGTTGGGCGAATGGCAGCTCGCGCAAGCGGCGATTTGGCGGTCAGGGATGCCACCGCGGTAAATGCGCTCACCCCAGGCCACCGTCTCTTTGGCGTTGGCAAAACCGGGTTTGGCTTGCTTGGAGGCCAACCAGAAAGCGATGTTGCGCATGTCTTCAGGGCTGAGAGCAGCGACCATGCCGCTCATGACGGCGTTGGCACGTTTGCCCGATTTGTACTCTTGCAGTTGCTTGAGCAAATACTCAGGGTGTTGCTGGGCCAACTTGGGGTTGGCTGGTGTGCTGGAGTTGCCGTCTGCGGCATGGCAAGCCACACAAGCTTGGCTGAAAATGGCTTCGCCTTTGGCCAGGTCGGGTTTGGCGGCTTGCGGCGCAGGGCCGGCAGCCAAGGCAGAACCAGCCACCAAAGCGGCTGACAGAGCAGTGATCAAGAGAGAGGAAATCGACTTCATGGCGTGATCCAAGAGTTGGCGCAAAACCCAAGGATTCTACAATGAGGTCTGCGTCAGTTTCCTGACGACCCAAGGTATCCCTGATTTATGAGCTCCCGCCCCCATGTTCGCGTTCCTGCAAGCACCCCCAAAGCCGCCAAAGCCAGTCCGGCCTTGATTTCGGCGGCGCGCAATAACCCCGCAGCTGTCACGCCCATGGGCTGGATGCACACAGCCCGTTTTTTGACCACCGCCGCACAACTGCACCACCTGCCCGCGATGGACACGCCCGAAATCGCCTTTGTGGGCCGCTCCAACGCGGGCAAGTCCACCTGCATCAACACTCTGACGCAAAAAAAGCAGCTCGCCTTTGCCTCCAAAAAACCGGGACGCACCCAGCACATCAACCTGTTTGCTTTAGGCAAACAAGGCATCACCGACACCGTTCTGGCCGATTTGCCCGGTTACGGTTACGCCGCTGTGGCCAAGATGGACAAGCTGCGTTGGCAGCAAGTCATGGCCAACTATTTGGTCAGCCGCGAAAACCTCAAAGGCATCGTCATGATGTGCGACCC
>Ga0247843_1003918_pt1 | contig 23202 bp, 28 predicted proteins | sample LaCruzMarch2017__FD_192420 | JGI IMG/M metagenome (GOLD analysis project Ga0247843, IMG submission 192420) | Freshwater microbial communities from meromictic Lake La Cruz, Castile-La Mancha, Spain - LaCruzMarch2017_8m | ecosystem: Environmental > Aquatic > Freshwater > Lake | place: Spain...
GCTTGCAAGATTATTCGTAAGGGTAGTAATGTTATTGCTAAGCGTTGTTCCAGTAGTAGCAATGTTTGTGGCTAACGTACTTCCAGTTAAGCCAACATTTGTTGTTAATAAATTTACTGCTGATTGAAAATGTCCACTATTACCAGAAACATAAATTATATCAACGTTATTAGATGAAACTATTATTCCATCTTGCCCAGTAATATAAAGAAATTCTTTACTTAAATTATTTATATTGGCCGCAGGGCCTCTTGGTCCTTGAGGGCCAGGAATAGAAATATCGGTAGCTAAAACTTGCGTTGGTGATATAACTTCTACTATAATCTCTCCCATAAAATTATCTCGTTACTTCTGGTAAAATTGAAAACTTTCCCCGCATTAGTTTGATACTATTTCCAGTTAATATTCCAGATGGATATCTTTCAATATCGTAAATATGATCAGATATTGGAATATCTGCAGAGACATATGAATTAATATTAATTGCGACTGTGCCAGATATATGGCTTGTGATGATAGGATTTAAATCCAACAAAATCCCTGTAGAGCCATAACTTGCTCTGACTTGCCCTCTTACCCCATACCCACTCAAATTAATTGGTAGGTTATTACTTTCTTTTAATTTTAATGTTAATTGTAGATGATCACCTTGATAGCCAGTGATATTATAAATTGTAGCCATGTAAAATATTACACAGAACAATTATTTTATTGATATAAAATTAGCGACCTTCTGAAAGAATATCTTTTGCTGTTTTTGCGTTTTTAATTTTTTTGTCTTGAGGTTGTTCTACGTTATAACCTGAAACGTGCTTGATAAATTCTTTTTTTAGTCTTGTGCATAATGTTTCTCTATTATCAATTGGAACCAAGCCTATTTTAGAAGCATGACTTTGAAGATCGCTTTTATTTAAATCGTTTAAATAGTTTATATATTCTTCTAAAATTAATGTTCCATACTTATAATTACCATCTTCTCCAAAGATTTGATCTAATGTTCTTGGTGGCGATACATTTTCTACTTTACCGTGAGTTTGATTTATTTGATTTAATTTTGTTTTTTTAGCCATATTAATTACCTTTAGATTATTATATTAATAGTTACTGCTTTTTTCTAAAAAATAAAAAACCCGAAGTAATTAACTTCGGGTTTTCTATTAGTTAATATTAATTAATATTAAGCTTTTATAACGATACCCGCTACAGCTCTACCATCGAGACACACACGACCCTCTTCTAGAGAACCGTAGAATCCGATTTTTTCAGAGCGAGAAACGAATTGATCGTCTGGTTGAGCGGTGAAAGTTCCACCTGTTTCGCTATTGCGAGCTACTGGACGAACAAATGCATCTTTAGTTAAGTCTAAACCAATTAGAACTTCATCAGTACCTGGATCAAACTCAGTTGGGTTTGCTCCGTAGAAGCTATCAAATAGGACGTTATATTTACCATTAACGCCAAGCTCAACTAGTTCATGTAAACTGATGCCAAATATCTCTTGTGCACCTGCTCCACGATAAATTTCTTCTCTTACTCCAGCTGGAAGATCGGTTTTGTTATTGCCTACTTGATTGTAAGCGAATTCACGGATATGACCAACCACCTCTGGGCTCAAAAAGAGATCAGTCACACCATAAGAAGATGTGGTAGATCCTTTTGCATAAGAAGTATTAATTCTTTTTACTTTTGTTAAAAGATCGCTAAGATCTTTTAAAACAAGGGTTTGATTAGCAGCGGTAACAATGTGATTTTGATTATTTGTAGATGCAGTTGCTAAAGCTTTAAGAACAACTGCCCATGCATTACGCTCTTGTTTGACAAGAACTTCATTGGCCATACGTTCTACTGCTTTGCTGACAACATCTAAACGTGCGCGGCGAGCATATCTTTTTAGCAAGGATACTGCGCTATCCAAGCGATATGTTGAGACTTTCATCTCATTAAAGCCTTCAACAACTGAAGAAGGAAGACCACCTGCTACATTTTGACTCCAAACAGTTGTATAGCCTTCAGTCTCTTGGGACCATAGATCCAAAGGAATAGAAGGATTATCGTCTTCGTCAAAAGACAAATCGCTATATACTGCGCTTGATGTTCCTGCTTCCATAAGCACTTTGCTGACTACTGGACCAATAAAAGCCGCAAAAGCTTCGCTGGCTTCTCTAGCTACTGTAGTATCTCTACTACCCATAGCTTTGATAAGCTCAACTTGTTCTGGTGTATTTTTTAATTTTAATTTCATTTTAATTTTTCTCCTTAAATTAGAAATTGAGTTTGACTATTGCTGCGCCGCCAACGACGTCGCTCAATAACGTACCAACAGTGGTACCAACTGCAGCTGGATCGGATGTTAATCCGCCGCTGGCAGCTTGTTTTACTACTCCGCCAGCTAGTCCAGAGCCAGTTAGAGTAATATGAACTACTCCGCGAGTTAGAACTGGTACGGCTTGACCTTTGAGTACAACTCCTTTTTCGGCTGCTTTACGGGGATTAAAAACTAGTTTCTCTCCGTTTTCATCTAATTCTTGCACAGGCATTAAAGTAATACCTAAAGCTAAATCAGTTGCAGCTGCAGGAACGATTTTAGCGCGGGTTCCATAACGCATAGAAACTGTGTTTGCAGGTTCGAGGCCAAGAGCATCGCTCATTGAGTCAACTGGGCCTTTATCGTCTAATTTGACTCCTTCTGAAACTTTAACTACTGTGCCAGCAGCTAAAGTATCTCCAGCGTGATAACCAAAAAGGTTAACAACGTCATGTTCATTATATGATCTGAATGGTTTAAGTGGCATATATTTTTCTCCTTATTTAATTTCAAAACCTTCTAAACCAAAAGCTTTAGCATACTTTTCTTTTAAAGTAGGCTCTGCGGCTGATGTAGAATTTGGTATTTGTATGGAGGCTTGTTCTCCATTTTGAAAAGCTGTTTCTACTACTTCTTGAGGAGTCGAAACGCTTTCTTTTTCTTTTTGACTATTTTCTGAAGCAATAGAAGATTTTGCAATCTTATCGCCCTTATCTTCATCTAAATTTTTTGAATCTTCTTTATCCATTTTTTCTTTTGCAGCTTTTTTAGCTGCTTTATTTTTTTCTTTCATAAGAACGGATATTTTCTTTTGAAAAGCTGAAAATGCTTCTTCATTTAAGTCTTTAATATCAAGAGCTAGAACTTTTCTGTCGTCTTCAGAAAGATCATATTCTTCATCAAGAAGCGCCATTCTCATGTTAAATGCTTCTTCTTGGGCTTTAGCGATTTTTTCTGCTTCTAATGAAGTCAACTTTTGGCTCAATTCTTCAACTTGTTTTTTGATAATATCATGCTCCGCAGTAACAGAGGTTAATTTTTCAGTAGCAGCTTTGAGAGCATTTTCTTTTTCTGCTTTTTCTGAAACAAATTTTTCATTTACTTTTTTAATTTCTTCAGCAATGAAATCTGTAATGCTGGAAGCGGACACTTCTTTTAATAAAGCATCTGTGATTTCTTCAAGTTTTGTTATTTTCATATATATTCTATCCTTAGTTACATTCATTTTGTCTTCCTGGGAAATAGTATTTTCCGCAGAAACATTTTCTGATATTTCAATAATACTGGCTTCGACTTCTGTTTTATCTGAAACAGCAACGCCTTGCACATCAGCAGCAGGATTTAGCGTTAATCCTATTCCTAGCGGAATAACTTTGCCATATACTTGTCTGTACAAGTATTCTTCATTATTTAATTTACCGTCTCCGCCAAAGCCTTTTAATTTTTCCTGATATTTATTAATTTGAGAAGAGTCAGTAATAATTTTAGCATTTTCAATATTCTTCTCTCCATCTTTTAATACAACTAAATTGTACGCATCAAAACCTAGTTCCCAGCTTGCGCTTATGCTCATATAATGGTCACTCGTAGGATCGTTGCTTTCCTCAATTTTTTCTGCTAATTCACTATTTACAATTTTCCATATAACTCCACCAAGAGTTATGTTAAATGGTTTTTTAGTTTCAGATAAATTTTCTTCTGCAATAGCTTGACTAGTGCCAAATTCACTAAATCCATAATTTAAAATACAGCCAATTACATTATTTCGATTATGCTCTATATTAATTGGTTTATTAATAAAATTTTTAGCAATTTTAACTGCTGTGGAGGCATCAATAACGTCACCATTTTTATTAACACGATTTACAACACACGCATCAAAAGCAACAGGCAATAAATCTATATTATTTTCTAGATCAATATTTGGTATAAATTTTCTTAATTTTTCTAGGGAGGCGACCGAAAGGTATTTATCTTTCTCTTCACTTACTACTGGTCTAATTTTAATATTAGAAAAAGTAGTTAAAAATTTTATTTGTTTTTTCATAATTTATATTATATCCGTATATAAACCATAGATTACACCATCTTCTTCATCATCGAGATATAATTCATCAATTGAAGTAAATTTAAAATCATTTAAATTAAAATTACTGATATCTTCGTCTGCTTTATTTATATCTTCTGTTGAAGGATTGAAGCTAGCCTCAACAATATATTTATTATTAATTGCTTTTGAAAAATTAACATTTGCTCCAATATAAGTAGAGATCCCGCTAACCATTCTTAGAAACATATTAACTCTAGCTAAGGCTAATTGATTGAAGTTTTTATCTGATGGAGTATTTCGGTATACTTTTTTAACTTGATTTATATTTACTTTTTTATTATTTTCTGAATTATGAGATTTTACTTTATGTTTTAGAGTAGCTAATATTTTTTTAGAAAACTCAACTGTTTTGTCATTTTTAATTACGTCTTTTGGCTCTGAGACAATATTAGACTCAAAACCAAGCTTATCTTGATTGATGCTCATTTATATATTATACACTAGAAAAGGCATATATGATTAGAATTACTTTGGTTTCCTATAGTGGTTATGAAAATTGATTTTTTCGCGTGGACGACTCTCTTTTTTTGGGGGCCATACATCGTTAAACTCTTTTCTGTCATTTTTCTTTGTTGACTCTATGTTTTTTTCATAAAGAGCAAGGAGTTCTTTGAGAGATATATTTTTTTCGATTGACATTTTTATTCTTTCTTGTAGAGCTCTTTACTAATATCATTAGCTGAACCCATAGTTGGTGTTTCTGGGTATTTGGTTGGTAATTCTCTGCTTTCGTAATTTGGCTCAGAGCAGCTAATTAATAATAAGAAAGGTAATACTAATATTAGTTTTTTCATAAAGATTATTACACTTTATACTATAATCATTTGCTTGCCATTATCAAATGATGCAAGTTGATTTTTAAACTCCACAGTAACAAAAGCTCCATCTTCTAAGTATTGAAAATATCTATAAGATCCTACGTTTGGGTAATAAAAGATAAATGGTCTTATTTCATTTTTATATCTTTTAAATGAAAGATGCGGAATACGAGATGAGTTTGATCCATTTCCTAAATTTCTTGTTTCAAGTAAACCCATTAAAAATATTACACGTTTAATGATTCTTCTATCAATTTAGCTTCAGCGTCTCGTCGTCTACTCATACCCTTTTCTATGCTTCCGCCAATCCATATTCTTTTCATGCTTCTTATTTGATTAGCTATAAAGGATAGAGCTTTTTGATCATAAACTGATACTAATTTCATACCATCTCTTATTAATTTCATCTCGCGGCGACGATCACCTTCTAATGCATTTCCTCTATTAAATACAAGACTAACTAATCCACCTTTTGCATCTTCTGGAAGATTATCAAAATTAGGAAAAGTTTCGCGAGTTAAATTGTAGAATTTAGTTACTGTTTTATTATTGAATACTTTAAGTGCAAGTTCCCAAGGAATAGTTATATCTTTTAATCCTCTTATAAGATTCTTAGCGTTGTATCCTTTTATACCAACAACTTTATATAATCTATCAAAAATCTCTTTAGGAAGATCTTTCCAGTCTTCGCTAAATTCAGCTTTATTTACATAACCTAAATCATAACCAACGCCAATTGTAACTCCGCTTTGTCCTTCGGGCCAAGCTGGATTTTTTAAAAATTTATTATAATAGTTTTCGCCACCACCAACTTCAAATTCGAGAATAAGATCTAAGGATTTTTTTGAGAGCATAGTTAATATCTTTGATTGATTACTATATCTAATCTCGTGCGGTTATTTTTCCACCACCAAGATTTTGTTTTTTAATTGAAATACTTCCAGAAAAAACTTTAACTGATATACCGCCACTCCCATTTTGACCAATAGACCAAGAAGGAACTAAATCTGGTGTTGCAAAATTAGAAGAACCAAAATAAAAATACCCAACAAAAGATACATGGCTAAGAGCCCAAACAGTTGGAAACATAGCCTGAATTGAAATTTTAAGATTTCCATATTGCGTCGGGAAAGGAGGAGGGTCAGATACAGGAGCATTTACTGCTGGGGTTTTAATATAAAAAGGTTTTCCATTTTCTATACCAGCTCTTTGGTATATCCCATTTACTTCTGGTATATTTGATCCAGAAACTATCATATACTTTTTATCTAATCCCGTGTTTAATCTTGCCATTTTATTTAATTATTTATTTTATCTATGGTCTTGTCTAGTATATTATCTTGAGGTACTTTTTCTTTTAGCCAAGAGTTCATAACACCAAAATAAACAAGATGTTCACTACTAATAAGAAATAATTCATTGCCAAAATTATCTTTGTAAGGAGTTATTCCAGCATCTTCAATTAGATCAATTGCTTTTTCTTTTTTAAATTTGATTCTGTACATTTTAATTAAATTATTATATCGTTCGCGCGCCTGACGAGTAATAAGTGCATCATCACCAACAAAAGAAATCAATCCACCATTATCTTTGTCGTATTGTTTCGGAGTAGTTGCGTCATAAGATGATTTGTCATCTTGTATTTTATTTGGTGTCACAGTAGCGCATCCAACAAGAAAAAAATTAAGAGCTAATATGCTTGCGAGCTTCTTCAAGATCTTTATCCTTTACTGCATGTTCGATTCCACTTTGATGATCAACTTCTTTTTGAGCTTCTTGCCGATCTTTCATTTCTTTTGTGTTCTTTGCTCCGAATACGTTATTGATTGCTGCGAATATTCCAGATACTGCTGAGAGTAAAGCTTGGATTATTCCAGTTGGCATGATTACTCTACGTAACTTGCTGTTGCGTCTTTGCATCCAGAAGCAATAGCGTTAAGTACTTTTACTGCAAGAGCACCATTTCCATCTAATCTAGCGAATTGTTGAGCATAAAGGTCTTTGATAACAGTAACATAATTTGCCCAATGAGTTTTTTCACTTGGAAGATAATCATTAAGAGCTTTTTGAAGTTGTGCTGGGGTCGGAGTATTTCCAGCGGTTAATCCTTCTACAATTGCTGCAACATGATTAATCATTTTGGCTTTTTCGATTCTATCATTGCCAGAAACTGCTTGATCAAGAACAACAGTGCAAGCTAATACAACTGCTGGCTTAACATAAGGAAGAGTATTTTCCACGCTTGTTGCAACATCAACTTTTCCAGTATTGGTTGTAGCACAAGCACCAAGAAATACGCTCAAAAGAGTGACTGCTATTAATTGTAATTTATTCATTTTTTTCTTCCATTTTTTTTCGGTGGCCAAGTATTTGTAAAAAGATTAGATCCTACGTCTTGATTATCTATAGCTTTTAGATGGAGTCTTTTTACTGCCTCGGTTGTTTGAGGAATCGTCCCACCAGTAACGTGAGAGTCTTTAACATTTAAAGTAAAAATAATTCCAGTCACGACAGCAATTAATTTTGATATTCCTATAATATATTTTTCAGCATTATCTGGTAAAAAAAATACTAGTGAATTATCTGCTTGTATTGCTGCCGAAGTAGCTATTGCGACTACGGTAATGATGCCTGTAGTAGAGGTTTTCCAATTCGGACCGAATATTTTACTAAGCATATTTATCATTACACTAAATTATAGTTGAAAAAATAATCAATATCCATTAAATCTTACTATGATATAAAATACTTGCCAAATATGCATCTACTTGATGCTCATCAGAAATATCTAAAACATTTGATACCATATTCTTGTTTGTGTCATGAGGCTTTTCTATATATTTCGCTACGGATTCTATCCAATTTTCTGGGGTTTCATTTGAAATTATTATTTTAGAAATTTGATCTGCTATATCTTTTTGCTCATTAGACATTTTTTTTAAATTATGCTTCTTTCTTAAAGACGAACAGATTTCTTCTTCTAACTTTTGGGCAGAAATCAAATTACTTTTTATTTTACTCAAGCTGAATGATTCCGCTTTAGACTGCTTTCCCTTGCCAATTGGTTTTACATCTTTTGTTTGTTGGGGTATGCCTGTGGTTCCGCTAGGTCTTCCTGCTTCCTGTGTTTTTGCACCACCAATTATTGGTTGATATAAACCTTTATCTTTTAAATTTTTAAATTTAATTTGAGACTCTGCTGACTCTTCCGCATCGGGAAGTCTACCAGTTTCAATTGCTCTTATTCCCTCTTCTGGAGTTAAAATGCCTAGTTCGATAAGTCTACTATAAACTCTAGAGTATTGAATGTCATCTTTTAAATCTATATCTTCAAAATTTGGATGTGGAAAGTTTTTAAATCCTAAATCTTTACTTATTCTTCTAATTTCTGGTATTAAGAACTCATTTATAAATGCTTGCCTTGCTTGCTTTAATCTTTCTATAAAAACTTGAACTTTAATGCTAGTATTAGCAAACTTTTCACTTCCAATAAGAATATTATTTAATCCAATTTGAATATCTCTGTCCACTACTTCATATTTTGCTGGCCCTAGGATGCTGCCTATATCTGGAATAACAAATTCGGCTTTTGTTGTATAATCCGCTATTAGAACTCTGCCGACGCTTTGATTTTCAAATAATTTTTGCATTGCTTCTAAATTTTTTTGATTAACTCCGCCTTTATCTGGCTCTGCCCCCATCGTAACTAGAAGAATTGCCTGTTGCATGGTCCTTGTTATAGACATGTCCATTTTTTTCATTTCACTTTTCCAATTAATATCATCTAATACTGGAAATCCCATTGGAACCGCAAAAGGCTCGTAGTCTTGTTTCTTATAAAAAACGGCAGCAAGCCTTTCTCTTTCTAGTGGTATATTTAATATGCCTAGAGTTTTTTGCTTTATCATTTTCTGCGTTTCAGGTGGTAAACCTTTTAATACTTCTAAGTCTTCATCAGTTTTTGGAGCCTTAAGTCTTTCTAACTCATAATCACTTAATACTTTATAGTACCTGCCGAGAGAAAAATTAATTCCACCACCAATTTGGATGTCTGCAGGATTTAAAACTATATATCTAGCTGGCAAATTTACTGCTGAAGCTTTTGATAATAAGCCAAAAGTTTGTGTGATTTTATTAACATCTTCACTTTTAACTAAAGTATCAAATCTATATAAAAATACATTTCCACTTCTATAGTATTCTCTAAAAAATTTATCTTGTAAGTCCCAAATGTTAATCTTTTTGAACAAGGCATCAAAAAAATCTCTAGATTTTTGACTACCGCCTTGAAAGTATATATCGCTAGAAGAAAATTCGGTCATTAAGTCTATAGTGTTTCTAAATATAGCAAAATTATAGTAAGCTTTTTGGCAAAGAATCACTGCGTCTCTAATATCCATATTAGAAGAGTTTTTGATTCCAGAGGAGTATTTAAAAGGTATCAACCCGTCTTCAATATTCTTATATTTATCGGTCCTATTGATCGTGCTAGATATATTTCTTCTTATAGGACTGTCATTTGACCCAGAAGCTAAGGATGCATGGGTCTTATTTGAAGCTTCAGACACCATAAGAGGAGAAATTTCGTCTATTTTTGATTTTTTTTGATTATTTTTCTTACTTTTAGTCATTTTAAGTTAAATTACACATTATTATATGCTTTTTTCGAGAAAAAGCTAATTTATTTAATAATAAAAGGTTCAAAAGTCTGCTGCTCTTGCTGTTCTTTTACATTCATCATGTCTAAATAACATTTTAACCCCCAATTAGCCAGCATTAGAGCCGAATAATTATCTTTTCTAGCTTTATTTGCAGAAGTGCTTCTTTTTAAATGTTGAGGTAGGTCAAACGATTGAGTTCCTCTGCTTGTGGATGAGTGTTCTACTAAAGTACATTGTTTTTTGGTCTGATAAATAAAATCATCTTGATTTTCAATAAAATCTAATATTGTCCAGTCTTTTTTATCTTCTGTTTGCATAAGTTCGATTGGTGCGCCTCGATTTGTAACTTCGTTAAAAAAATCTTCGTTAGCGCCAGTATTACTTGCAAACCATATCTTCTTATAATCAATACAAGCTTGTAAATGTTCATTCGCTTTACGGATAAATGTGCTGGTGAATACTTGATTAAAAGCGATCCTTTTATCTTCTAAATTGTATTTTTTTCTAGCATTTTTAATCATCATTTCGTAATCTAATCCTTCTAAATCTGAGTCTATATCAAAAGTTTTAATTTCTAATTTTTGTTTTTTAAATAATTGAGACTCGTTACATGAAGATAAAAATACGTCTGCGCCAGCATTATCTAAAATGACCGCTACAATATTAAAGTTACCCATAATATAAGAAAGATAAGATACGTGGTTTTTTAAATTACCTAGCCCAGCATAAGTATGGACTAATACCCCGTGTCCTTTTTCTTCATCTACTTCTAAAACTGCCATAGCAAAATAATCCGCATTCGGACTATCGCTCATATTTGGATCCACACCAAGAATATATTTTTTACCAGATTCGCCTTTCAATAGAGTGTGAGGTTTTTCGTTATATTTCAAAGTACATGCTTCCATTTTTTTAGCATTAAAATAACTATCACTTCCATCTGTAAATCTAGCACAATATTCTCTTAAAAAACTGCTATGACTTGATCCACCGTTTTGTGCTTCTTCAATAATAGTTTTATCTATCATTTCTTCTGGAAGAGCTTCGTAACTAATTTGGCTTACGAAGTATGTGGCTTCTGTTTTTTCGTTATTTGTAATTTTTTCAGACCATTCTTTATAAGTTTTATATAAATTTTCAAAAGTATAACTCGCAGAAGAAAATGCAAGCATTTTACTTGTATTTTCAAAAACCATTCTGTCTTCTTCTTTCATTGACCCTTCTTCTATTAATTTATCCTCTAATTCTCTGATCTCCATGCGCTCTTTAATATTTTGTGGGGCAACTAAGAATGGCATTAATACATTTTTAATAATCTCTTCTGGTAAAAGAAGAAACTCGTCTAGCACTAAAACATTTGCGCGAAATCCTCGAATTTTTTCTCCGTTAAGTGGGATAGCCACAATGCTTCCGCCGTTTATCTGCCATTCAAATTGATCATTTCTTTTAGCTTTAGCACCGAAGCATTGAGCTAATAGTTCTGCGCCTGGACTGTTAACTATTTTTTCTAAATTATTAAATATAAACCTCGCAGTTCTAAACGTGGGGCCAGCAATTAAAATTTTTGTATTAGGTTCAAATATGCATTGCAGAAAACAAAATACTGCAGCGATAAAACTCTTGCCGCATCCTCGGCCAAATACGCACATATTAAAGTTTCTATTAAAAAATGCTTTAATATGTATCTCTTGGTACGGAGCTAATTTAACCCCACTGATAAGCTCTGTTGTAAAACCTATATTAGCTCTTAAAAATTTAGCTAAACTGATTTTAGCCTCTTTATCGTTTAGAAAACCTTTGAGTTGAGATAACTCTACGTTTACGTCTTTTATTTCTTTTATATATTTTTTAGGACATTCTATCATAATATTTTTAGATCATATGCTAGCTGAAGATCTACTTTCTTGTAAAAACATTTAGACGCTAATATTGCCTCTATAGTTCTTTTTGTTTCTTCTCTGCCGTCTACAAATAAAAATTGTAAATTATCATAATCTTGGATTAATGATCTAACATTATGAAATATAAATTCTGGAGTGGCTTTAATCTTTTTGCTAATATGAGGCAGATATTGAAAGCTCAAAGCGTTCTGTAGCTTCTCTTCTATAACTACTACAATATATGCATTATCATTTTTAGCCTTTTGTATTTCGTTTTTAAATCTATTTAAATTGCCACTACTTAAAGTGCTAATAAAATCACTTAAGCTTTTGCGTTCAATATAGCAATTACAATTATCATTTGAGGAAGTATAATCTCCATATGGCAATGTCATAATCTCAAAAGGTATATTAAATTTAAGCCAACTTTGCTCTCTGGTATCAACATATATTGTGTCTTTAGTTGTTAATTTTAATTTAAATTGATTTGTTATATTTCCTGGATGTATAAACTTATTGGTTAATCCAACGCTAGAGCAAAGGTCATAATAATCATTAAAAATCTTATTATAAAATATAACCGAAGGACTCATGATTGTTCTTAGCTCTACTTGACTTGGCGAATATATAATTTTCTTTTCTTCTTTGCGTTTAACTAATAACGAAGTGCAATACTCTTGAGCTTTTTCTATTGGCTGGTTCTTCAGCCACTTTTTCATATTATTTTTATCATTAAAATCGCTATTAAAATACTGCTCTTTGGTTTTAAAATTTATTGTTTCATCAGTAAGTAAATCTTTTTTAGGATAATATTGATGATAATATTTTTCTTTATTTAACCCATACCCCCTGAGCGCAAGATGAAGACTTTTTTCATCTTTAAACTCTTTATTATCTATTTTGCATATAACACTCATCCATTTAAAATTTCATCTCTAGAAAGACCTAAAATTTTACATTTAACTTCATCCATAGAAGATAGTCGATCTATTTCTTTTTCTAAACTTTTTTTCCTTATCTCTGCCATTTTAATTAATTTTGTGCGACTCTCTTCTTCTTTCCACATTTGAACAAGATTTATAACAGAGGCTGTTTCCTTTACTTGCTTACTTAATTTTTCACTTCTTTTAACTTTCAAATCGTTATTTAATTTTTGTTGTCTATTAACGCAATCATTATATTCTTTTCTAGCTGTATTGCTAGCTTCTACTAAAGCCATAGGAATTTTACCATCGTCTTGTAACGATAAATCTATTTGATTTTGTAGTACACTAATAGTTTGTTGTATACTAGAAGAAATAAGCACCTCTGTACAGAGCACTATATATTGGTCTACTTCTTCTTGACTTAAGTCACTTTTATTATAAGTATATCTCACAAAACTGCTCTCAAAAAGTTCGCGATCATTCTCATTATCATAAATATTAATTTGATGTATAAATCTGTGAGTGCTCATGTAGCTTATTACGGCGTTTATTTCTCTTTTTTGCCCATGAGTTATTTTACTTTTATCTATTCCGTCTAAAACATATTTATTAATTTTTGCTATCATTCTCTCTTCACTACGAGGAGGTTTATAATCTCCAGTAGAAGCTTCTTCATTTTCACTATTGTTATATTTTATATTTGTAGGTATACTTTTCATATACTCTAAAACGCTTCTGCTTTCTTGGCAAAGATTTGTTAGAGATTCATCTTTGAATAAAATTTTCGCCATTTCTAATCCAGTCATAGCATTACAATTATTACTAATATACTCTTTTTGTTCACTAGATAGATCTAATATACCTTTCGCTTCATATTCATGACTTTTGCGTGGTTTAATTTGTCTAGAAGCTAAAAATTGTTTTACAGCCTTGCCTTCTTTGCTTCTGCCGTCAAGATCATCTCTATCAAAAGCTAATTTAACAAGTTCTGCTAGAGATGGAGGATTATCTGGTCGATCATTCCATTCTTTCAACAGTTTTAACTGTTGCTCTTCTGTTAGCATTAAAATATCTTCGCTCATACAAGATCTATATCTCCATTGTATAAGTGCTTTTTTACTTTTAAAATTATAGATTTTTTAAGATTCTTGATTTGCTTATATCCTGCAGACCTATTTTTTTCGCTAGTTCTATATCCCATTAATTTTGCAACTTGATCTTCATTTTTGGCTTCTATATAGAGGTATTTATATATTTTCCATTCAATTGGTTTTAACACTTTATGCATTTTATTATGAATATTTTTTGCTGTTGCTTCTAAATCTAAATTTTGATTAGGTATATTATTTATTTCATGCATGTGATTTTCTGCGCTTAAAGTTAATTTTGTATCGTGCGCATTCTTTTTATTTTTTTCCCAATTTGCATACAATGGGCAAGAATTACATTGCGAAACATATATACCACAACCATCTTCTCCTTCTGCGGCATTACATTTTAAACATGGTCTAGTAAAATTACTATAATTGTTTCTTATTAAATTTTTGATCTGATTGCTTATGATTCTATTAATCCATGGAGCCAAAGGCTTTGAAAAGTCGTAAAGGTGCCATTTTTTATATATATGAAATCGTAATATTTGTGATATATCGTGAAAATCCATCCAAGCAATTGCTGTTAAATTCCATTTATTTTTTCTTTTTAAAATTTCAAAATTTATTTGCTCTATACATTCCTCAAAAGAAGGTTTTGCCGCCATTTAGTTTTTATTTTTTGGTTTAATCGATCTGGCTTCGCTTAAAAAGTCTTGTAAAATTTTCTTTTTTTCTAATTTTGACATTTTTTTTCTGGGGGTCCTGAGTTGTTCTCCTTTTTCTGCAGTTCCCATTAGGTCTTTTATTGTATTTTTAACTAATTTATTTGTAGAAATATCAAAGTCTAATTCTTTTATGTTATTTTCATAATGCTCTGAACCGTTGTCGTCACCAAAGTCATCTTCTATATCAGGCGGATTGATTTTTTTTGTTTTATTTACAATAAGGCTTGATTTTGAGTTTAGGTTATTTTTCGTATCGAAGTTTAATCCGCAAGAACTACAGAATTTAGGTTTATTTAGTGAGTAATTTGTTGGGTTGCCGCATTCAGAACAATAGTGTTTTAGCATAAAATATTATACATAAAGAACAACCGATATTCTAAATTATATAATACTAAGTTCTTTCCCAGGCTATGAATCTTGGGCTTACGCCCGAAACAGAGACAAATCCATTATAATTCTGATCAGTTAAAATTCCACCATCGCCAGCGTCTACAACAGAATTTGCAGATAATATAAAGTTAAAAGAACTAGAGCTGGCAGCAGAACCATATTTTACATATAGAATATTATTACTTAAATTCTGTAGACAAAGTTCTTTTCTATTTGGATTCTGGGCTATGGCTTGGCCTACATTTGTATTTATTGTGTAATTAGAAATTCCACTCGTCCTTACTGGTTCCACGCCAGGGAGTGACGTAATATCGACACTTCCCACAATGGGAAAATTGCGATCATTGCCAAAAGTATTTCCATTGCCATCTTGAATAGCATCAACCACATAAACGCCTATTGTCGGAAGTGCCCCAACCGTCACCGTGCCAGAGATGGGGAGGGGATTGGCTTCTGATATTTGACCCCCAACATTCGTTACTTGTACTGGCACTACATATCCATGGTCTGATGCTGCAATTCCTTCGTCATAAAGAATAACTGGAATTTGTGGAGTTGCCGATGAGTTGGCGTCTTTCCCAAATACATTCGCCGTCACCGTGCCAGCGATGGGGAGTGGATTGGTTGGATTAACCAATTTATAGTCTAGGACTGCATCAAAGTAGCCTAGCTGTACACCATGGGGCGGCATGGCACCACCTTCATCAGTAGCAATTCCAGCCAGATTCGCCGTCACCGTGCCAGAGATTGGGAGGGGATTGGCTTCTGATATTTGACCCCCAACATTCGTTACTTGTACTGGCACTACATATGCATGTTGGGCTGCTGCAATTCCTTCGTCATAATTAATAACTGGAATTTGTGGAGTTGCCGATGAGTTGGCGTCTTTCCCAAATACATTCGCCGTCACCGTGCCAGAGATGGGGAGGGGGTAGTTCGATGCCGAATAAATTGGAACTCCTCCTCCTTCTTCTAGGTTTGTGGGAGCACCATCAATCGGATTAAATCCAACAATTCTTACGGCTCCATCATATCCAGCTCCAACCACTAGATTCCCAGTAACGACAGCGAATGAATCAAGGCCATTGATTACATTTGATGCCGTCACCGTGCCAGAGATGGGGAGTGGGTCCGTGCCAAAACTAACTGGCACTGGATTGTTTAACGCATTTTTAATTTCTACTTCATTTAATACGTTAAGTGAACCACCAGTTACATTAACATTTACGGTATTTAATCCTTTAAGAGATACTCCTTGTTCTGCTATCCCAGAAAGATATGATAGAGCTTGGCCGCTTATGCTAACATTATCCGTAATGTAGTTTAAGTCTGATTGATTAACATTAACGCCTGCGTTAGCTATCCCAGAAAGATATGATAGAGCTTGGCCGCTTATGCTAACATTATCCGTAATGTAGTTTAAGTCTAATTGATTAACATTAACGCCTGCGTTAGCTATCCCAGAAAGATAGGTTAAAGCTCTGCCGCTTATGCTAACATTATCAGTAATATAATTTAAGTCTAATTGGTTGGTATTAACTCCTTGGTCAAGGGAAGATTTTATCCCGCTAGCATAAGGTATAAGTTCTCCTCTAATTAAATACTCAAGATCATCTATAGCTGTAAAGTCAAATCCTTTGTAACCAGTAAAATTAGCTTCTTGCGTATATACTTGTATTACATTTTTATTAAATTCTGACTGTTTTATATTTTCTACCATAATATATATATTTTCCTTATTTTACACTTTATAATCAGTTATTAGAGAGTTTTATTTAATATAAATTATTTTGCTTCAGTGCATTTACAATCGTCTGGCCTGGGTCCAGGTTCAAATGGCTTAGCATCGGCTGGATTTGAACCAGCCTCTTTTAAAGCTTGTTGGTATACGTGATTTTTTGCGTTCCAAATCTCGCAAACTAGTTTTTTTGCTTTGCTCTTAACTATTTCTGTGATTAAAATTGTTAATAATGCTAATAATGCTGCTATGGTTCCTGCTGACATATTTTTTATCTCCTTTAAAAACTTATATTATCCATTCCATGAATACCTGAGAATACAAATGGAATTAAAAAATTATTGTTTATGTTAGACGTAAATATATTTAAATTACCACTAAAAACTGGGTTAGTAATATTTGTATATTCACCCGTGCTTTCAATATATGCGTTTTGACTGACTATTTCTACTGGAAGACCTAATCGAGGAAATGATCCAGTAATTCCAAGATATAATGGTATGCTATCTGAAATTGTATTTGGCACTGTAAATATTAATATATTAAATCTTAAATTTCCTGTCACCCCATATGACTGGGAATATTCATCAAAATAATATAAATTAGATTCATTATAAAATCTGCTTCCTGTCCAAAATGCTAGACCTAAACCACTAAGCAAAGACTGATTTCTTTCAAATTTATTAGAAAATACATATGATTTACTCTTTTCTAATTTTAAATTGCTCATTAATTTATAATTGACACCATCTGCACTATAAGTTGGATCCTCTACTACTGTGGCATATCCAGTAATTTTATTTTTATATAAAAGTGGACTTGATTGCATGTCGAAAGTATAATTTATAAAATTATATTCTTGTAATTTACCAGTTAAATTTAGTCCTGTGGATAGAATCGCTTGTTTATCTAAATCTCCAATTATATTAAAATATCCACTAATTCCTGTGCCAGCTGTCCAATAAACTTTTCCTGAAGTGCTTAAATTTGGATTAAATTCAGTTAATTTATAATTATTTAAAACTTTTTTATTATATTCTGGTTCAAAAACTCTGGCTTGATTTGTGTTAATTGTAAATGGGAATGTGTTTGTGGAATTAGTTTGTAAGAATCTGTACTTTTTGCCTCTCATTAAATTAAGAGTTCCAGTCGAATTATTAAATCTAATTCCGTTATTATATGTTACTGTAAAGTTTGATCCACTGATATTTTCTTTATTTGGAAGAAGACCAGCCGTGTCTATTCTTAATCTTAAATCTTGTTGTATTGCACCAGAAATTGGATTAAAATTTATACCAGTAAAAAATCCACTAAAACCAGATGTCCATCTAAATATTTGAGTAGAAGAATTCAAATTTCTGAGCCAAGAAGCATCGCTATCCACAGAGTAATATGTTTCCGCTTCTTTTAATGGGTAAATTGTTTTAATGTCTTTAAATATACCAGTGCTAGAATATTCTGCAAGTTTATTAATTTTTTTATTTAAATCATCTTTAACAAAACCTGATTCTAGTATGCCGCCTGTGGCATATAGCGTAAGCCCAAAGAATTTATTGTTTTTATTTATAATTCCAGAATTATCAAATCTAACTATTTCATTTTTGAGAGAATACGGTCTATAAGACCCACTTGCGCCCATATCATAAAAATAATCATCAGAAAAAATTTGCGCATTATTAAAATTTATATTTAAAGTTAGGGGGGCTGAAAATACTTGACTCTTTAAGCCAGTAAAATTAGACCCCGATATCTCACCCGTCGTTCTATACATATATATGTATTCGTTCATTGATATAGAATTATTAATATTTTCAGTTATATTTTTTGTATCAATTTTAACCTTAAAATATGAAACTGAATTTTTGCCCATAGAAAATAGTTTAATTTTTTGACCAGAAAAAATTCCATTTTGTTCAGACGTCCATTGGTAATCAGTATTATAAGAAGGAATATCTGGCATTATTTCTAATATCCCTGTGTTTGAATTTCCAAAATAAAATTTCTGAGTTACGCTTCCAGTATTATAAACATAAAAATCTTTAATAAAAAATTGTGGATAAATTCCAGAGCATTTAATATTAAATCCAGAATTAATATTATATAAGCTGCCAGTTATATTTGTAGCGTATAAATCTCCCCAACCTAAAGTGTTTGGAGTAAAATTTAAAGTTGGGGTATATTGAACATTTAAATTTCCAGTATAAAAAAATAAATTATATCTTGGTCGATTTGGTTCTTCTTCTATTTTACCTAATATTTTTGATGCGGAGGTTATGTTTTTTCTTTTATTGTATTGACTTTTATTTGGTATTAATAAAACGCGATAATCATAATTATTAATATTTTGTCTATTTAATCCAGAAAGAAAGAATATTTTATTGTAACCAACAGCTTCTCCTGTAGCGTAACCTAATATTTGTCCTGTCGGAATTTCATATCCAGATAATTCTTGGGCAGAATAGGCTATATTTCCTCCCATATCTCCAATCTGTACTCCACTGTGGTCAAAGATTTCATTAAAATTTTTATATGGAAATGGTTTTACTTCTCCTCCAGAAGCAAATGTATTCGCATTAATAAATCCGCCTATAACATATTTTGATGAATCAAAATTTGTATTATATCCTGACCAAAATTCGTCTATATATAGACCTGTAGATTTTGAATCTGTATATGGTAAATTATCTCTTTCATAAAAAATATTGTCTGTATAAGAAAATGAAAAATCCCCATCTGCTATTTTTTTTTGCGAGAACCATCCATCTCTATACCATTTCCCTAAATAATTGACTTCTCTTTTAGATTCTATATCATTTACATATTGAGTATTCTTTTTAGAAGTACCTTTCAATTTAAATCCAAGAGACTCTGCTTCATTTATTTTTTGTTTAAAATCTGATTTTATTAGATTTAAATTTGCATTTTTAATAAATATTTCTCCTTTCAAAGCAATAAAATTATTGATTGACTCTGGTGAAATATTTCCTGTCATTCCAAATCTTGTCATAATGTTAGCCCTAATTTTTAGCAACTTCAGTGTTGTCTTTGAAGCGGCAAGTTTGTAAACTCTATTTTAATGCTTCTCTAGACGGTACTGTTTAATGTTACACAAAAAATACATTTAAGTTATTTTCTCAAAATTTATATTGAGAAACTCAATATTGCTATCGAGATCGGACTATATCTTGCTTACTAACTTTCGTTAGTAAGACTGGGCGCTCGTGTCTCTGTTATTGTTGCGGTAACTCAAGAGTTAGTCTCTACACCTTCATGCTTCGTTTTTTACCGCGAAGCAAGCTTGGCTCGGTATAATCCACTTGGGACTTCCACCGAATTCACCCAGTATGGCCAATGTTAAAGAACTATATTTCTTTACACCTATTAATTCAATTTTTCAAATTTTTCGATAATATAAGCTAAAATATCATTTCTCATGATGTCACTTGTGCCGAATTTAAAAGTCACAATACCTTTACTTGCGCTTTTTTCATCATCAAAAAGTTGGTATATTTTTTCAAATCCACTATTTTTGATATCTGATTGACGAATATCTCCAATAAATATTAGTTTACTAAACTTACCCATTCTAGTACTAACTAATAAAAGATCATGAATACTTAAGTTCTGCGCTTCGTCACAGATAATATAACTAGCGTTAATGCTAAGTCCTCTTAAGAATCCTAATGGAAGTCCTTTGACTCTTTCTTGCTTTAATAATAATTCTGCTTGGCCTTTTGGCAAAAGTTCATGGAGTTTGTCCATTAAAGGCTGTAGATATGGATCTAATTTTTCATGAAGATCACCTTTAAGAAATCCCAAATTATGAGTGCTACTTTCAACAGGATTACGAATATAAAATATTTCTCCTACCTTCTTGTTGTTAATTGCATGAAGAGCACAATAAACACTTAATAAACTTTTAGCTGTCCCTGCTGGACCTTTACAAAAAACTATCTTAGTAGATTTATCTTGTAGAGTTTGAATAAACTTTTTTTGATTTTCTGTCCAATTGAGATCCCTAATATTCAATGGTTGTTGAATCTTATCTCTTTGAGGAACTACTGGAGACTTGTCCTCTTTTTGTTCTTTTCTATGTTTTTTAGACATGAGGTTTCCATAAACATTTACACTATATTTCAAATTAAGTGTAAATAAATTAACTGTGGCATACTTAAATGCGAACATCCCTCCAATTGAAGCTTTTGTAAGAGGAAATTATTTAAGAAATCAAGAAGATAGTTTCGATAAAAAATATAAATGTTTAATTTTTGGCGTCACAAGTCTTCCTAGTCAAGTCCCTCTTTTTAATTTTCTTATGGAAGACGGAGGAATTTGGTGGCATGCGCCCATAAGTGCATTTTGCTCTAAAGAAGATGCACCAGATATGGAATTAGACGAATTAGAATTATGGGATAGTTTTAGTTATCATATTTCTGTAACAACTTTTTACCTATTAGAAAATAAAATAGTTAAATATACTGGTCGAAGTGGGCAAGAGTATACTGGTCGTTATTTATTTACTTTTGATTGGGCACACAGTGATTATAATGAATTAAATTTTGGATTTAGCCAAAGACCAGACCAACATAAAGCTGGTCATGTTATAAAACTCGATAATGGTAATTTCGCAATACAACCGAACAACAGAATCAAAGTATTCGATCCAAGCTTCGCAACTAAAACAAATGAATTATTGTTGCAAAGAAAAATAAACTCTCATATTTATACATCTGAAAATAGCCCCAAATGGGTTACTGAAGATAGCGATAATTATGATTATAAAATACAGGAAACAAAATGAATAAAACTATAAAAATAACACAAAAAAATATATTTGAAGGAGAAATAGCAAATCCTCAAAACTGCGCAATCGCGAGAGCAATAAAAAGAAATATGAAAGGCAAATTAATGAGTGTTTCTGTATTGCCTTCTCATGTTACATTAAGAATGGACAATAAAATGTTTGTGGCTAAAATGCCAAAATCTGGCGCAAGTTTTATTAAGAGGTTTGATCATAGAAAACCCGTAAATTCTTTTGAATTAAATTTAAATTTTAAAAAAGGCTATTCTTTAGTCTAAATTAGATTTTAAATTTGGGTCTGCTAAGTTTGGATTGTGGGGTTTTTTTGTCCCGCGTTTGTACATTTGATATTTTATTGTATTTACAATTTTTTCTATTGGTTTCTCTATAATTTCTTTTTGTATTATATATTCTTTGTTAGAATTTTTTACAGCTAATGAATTGCAAGCTATTATGAGTGAAGCGGCTAAAGGATCAAAAACTATAACTATCAAAAGGATAAATATTTTAACAGCAGTTTCTATTTTTAAATTAAATGCTTCTGCCACAAACTTAAGGGTACCAATTTCTCCTTTTGTATTGTCGCTTTCAAGAAGTATAACGTCTTGAGATATTTTTGTGGCTTGTTTTTCTAAATCTTGAAGATTAATTGTAACCGTTTCGATTTGATTAAAAAGAGAATTAATATTTTTTTGAGAACCTTCTATTATTTTATTTTTACTATCTAATAGCTTAGAGTCTGTTACTTTTTCTGTTTTAGCTGAAGCAAATAAACCTCCTTGCGTACTTTTTGTTGTTGTAACGTCTTGTTTGGCAACCGAATCAAAAGATATTTGATAAGTCTTTTGTAACTCTATTAAGTCTTTAAGTTTGTTTTTATTAAAATCTGTTTGAGACAAGATAAAAGCTTGTTGAGATTTTAAGGATTGTATCTTATTTAAAGTTAAAGAGTATTGAGAAAAATTTTTCTGAAAAGCGTTTGATAAGAATCCAAATACTCCTAAACTAGTTATAATCATTAATAAAATTACTGCCGTGAGCATATAATATTTAAAAAATTTATTAATATCTTTCCAATATCTATAAAGATAACTTACAGATACTAGCTTTGCTAACTCAAGAATTGCTGCCATAATAGCTGCGCTATAAAAACTTGCAGCAAATAAAAGAGCTATTCCTTTTATAGAAAAAAAAGCCGCACAAATAGCCAAAGAAAACGCAGAAAAAATTAAAATAATATTAAAAACCATATTTCAAAATTAAGCTACACAGCAGTAGACGTATCGCAGCAACTGGCTTCGGATGGGCCGTCAGCGGATTTAAGTGTGCACTGATCTCCAAGAGGTATATTTTTATATTGATAGGGGGTATATGAGCCTGGCTCCCAAACGTACCCTATCGGAATGTTCTCTCCATCCATCGTGTAGTAAGAACATTTTTTCGTTCCTGGACCTGATCCCTCCTCGCAATATGTACATTCACCAGCATCTACAGCGTCACAAAAAGTATATGGGCAATTAGGGTTATTGTTTGCTGCTTGTGCCGCAGCAACACAATCTGCACACTCTTGAGCCAGATATGCTTTTTCCTGCTCACAGTCCCAACCATCTCCATCAGGGCCATCGCCAGGACATTTCCAGGGCTCATCAGTAGGATCTGGCATGCCTTCACAAGGATCACCAGTAGTTGGCCCACCAGTTGGTCCAGTTGGTGTAGTTGGTGTAGTTGGTGTAGTTGGAGTAGTTGGCGTAGTT
>Ga0247843_1003920_pt1 | contig 23197 bp, 18 predicted proteins | sample LaCruzMarch2017__FD_192420 | JGI IMG/M metagenome (GOLD analysis project Ga0247843, IMG submission 192420) | Freshwater microbial communities from meromictic Lake La Cruz, Castile-La Mancha, Spain - LaCruzMarch2017_8m | ecosystem: Environmental > Aquatic > Freshwater > Lake | place: Spain...
GTCTTCGGCGGTCGGTCAAATTGCTGACTTTCTACCCTGGTAGGAGAAAGAAAAGCTTCGGCGGACTCTAAACCTCTACCTGGGTTGCCTGGTACTGTTCTACATACGATGGCACCCCTCCTGTGGAGAGGCAGGAGAAGAAGGTGAAGAAGCGGGAACCGGTGATCTGACTGTGATTGTTAGCTTCACTGTGTGCGACGCAGGGTTAAATTAAGATGAAGATGATAGTCACCATCGTTACTGTAGCGTCATTTGCAGTTACCCTACTGCTCCTCCTGCATCACCCCTCCGATGCCTTTGCACCGACGACGACGATAACACCTACAATAAAACAACGAGAACGCCGAAAGATGGTGGTGATGATGAACAAAACATCCTCACTTGACGCTGCCGGCGATGGCGCTGCTAGCAAAGACACCGACGAATCATCTGCAATACAATACACATCCATGCGTAAACAATTATCACTGTACAATTCACTCACACGGACCAAGGAACCATTTACACCCCAAAGACCAAATCATGTTACCATGTATACCTGTGGACCAACGGTATATGATTATGCACACGTCGGCAATTTTCGTGCCTTTCTAACCTATGACATTATCAAACGTGCACTCCTCTATTTGGGATACACAGTCGATCATGTATGTAACTTAACCGACGTGGATGATAAAATTATTAAACGATGCGAGGAAGGAGGTCTCGCATTATTGGAATTAACGCGTAAGTATGAAACTAAATTCTTTGACGATTTAGAGGCATTGAATATAATAAAAGCACGTGAGTATCCACGTGCCACAGACCATATACAAGAAATGGCACAATTTATTTTAGATTTAGAATGTAATGGTTTGGCATATCAGAGTACTGAAGGTAGTTGGTACTTTGCTGTAAGTAAGAAGGAGGGATATGGTACACGATTAGTACAGTTAGATCCAGAACAATTGAAGAAGGGCGGTGCAAGTAATAGTAGTAGTAGTAGTAGCGATGGTGATGTTGTCATGGATGCAGATGAATATGATGCCGAAAAAGTGGGTACACGTGATTTTTGTTTATGGAAGGCATATAAACCTAATTTTGATCGTGATGATGCTACCTGGGACCCTGTCATACTCCTTACTGATGGTACTAGTAAGAAGATTGGACGTGGACGTCCCGGATGGCATTTGGAGTGTAGTGCCATGTGTCGAAAGTATCTTGGTAATACTATTGATATACATGCTGGCGGGATAGATTTGAAGTTTCCACATCATGAGAATGAAATTGCACAAAGTGAGGGTGCCAATTGTGCACCCTTTTGTAATTGCTGGGTACATAATGGATTTGTGAATATTGGGGATGAAAAAATGTCAAAATCAAAGGGTAATTTTCTTACATTACGAACTGCGTGTCCAACATCAGATGATGTTCGAGCTTATAGATACTTGGTCGTTAGCTCACAGTATCGTAATCCATTGAGTTTTACTGATACTGCGTTAAATGCCGCAAAGGGAGCTCTTAAACGGTTAGACAAGTTGAAGAGTGAGATCGATGCATTATTGAATGACAAGGGTGTACAAGTTGTTTACGAAGGCATGAGCGATATTACAAATGCCGTCAAGAAGGAACTTCTCAACTTTGATTTAGCCATAGCGGATGATTTAAGCATGCCCCGTGCATCTGCATGTCTTTTTTCGATAGTCAAACTTGGTGAGAACGAGTTCAAACGTGTGTCTAAAGCTGTAAGTGATGACGACGGCGATAATTCTACAGGCTCTGCTATGTCATCGCTTGATCTTGTTGGGCTGACCAGCGTACAACGAGCATTGAACAAAATGGATCAAATATTCGGGATATTCTATGATGTTCCAGATATTAATGGCAATTCTAATCCAAGAAATGATGAAAGCAATCTATTTATTCCTGCTGATGTCATGCAACTTGTAGCGCAAAGGTCAGCGGCCAAAGAGGCGAAAGACTGGGAACTGGCAGACTCAATACGGTCGAAAATTTCTGTACTTGGTTTCGACGTTAAAGATTTGAAGGGCGGTGACCCAATAATCACAAGGAATGACGCATCGCTAGTAAATAAATAGAAGGGAACTTATACAAAAATGATGTACACTACAACTCTGTGAACACAGAGACCAAACAATGCCCTGCACTGCAATCCTAGCATGTATTTGGTTCACCTATTACCAACAACTTTCAAAAAGTCATTCTCTGTTATACTCAATAGCGTTGCCGCTTCAACATGTGATCGCTGTTGTCTCAACACATCAATTAGCTTCACCTGCTTGTGTATCACAGCAAACAGCTCGGATCTCTGCTTCTTGAGGTTTTTTATCATGACGTCATTTTTCTTCTCCTCGCTTATTTCTTCATGAATACGGCGCTGCTTTAGGGAATCTAGCTGCTCTTGAAGATGTAAAATTTTGGCTTCTCTCTTCTTTGACATTTCAAGTTCATCCGCAAAGTTCTTTTGAGTTAACGCCAGCTCATCTTTGAGTGCTTGAATATCATCACATGGAACAGGTACCACTGGTTCTTCATTCAAATCCGTGATACGTGTTCTGATGAGTTGCTTTTTCTGAATCAGTATTGTTTGCTGAATTTGCCTCTCGAGGTCAGCTTGTGTTTGCTTGAGCATGGATTGAAGCTGCCGGATTTCGTCTTGACATCTTGCTAGTCGACGCTGTAAAGTTCGTACTTTTACTCTTTCTAAGTCGATGGGCAACAATGAGGCATCAACAGCAAGTGCGGTGGCTTCATCACCGGCAAGTGCGACCGGTATCTCAGTCATTGTGAAGGCATTATCAACAGCAAGTGCGTTCAATGTCCTCGAGATCGCACTAGCCGTGTCTTCATGACCGGTAAGTGCGACCGGTGACTCAGTCATTGTGAAGGCTTTTGTGTATTTGAATTTCAAAAGCCCAAACAAAGAAGAATCTTGAACACATAACTAATTGCATGATTGCTAATCTCATCAAATACCTTTCTATTAGAGTGTCTATACATTAAAATCACAAAGCGTTAACTGGGGAGCTGGTTGATTGTGAACACAAAGCACTAGAACTCAAGAACTTGATCCGCACATGAGTTTTTATATCTGTACAAATTATCAAAGAATGTTGCGTCACTTCCTATAGAATGTTGCGTCACTTCCTATTCATGGCCGGCTCAATGACCCGCCAAACCACTGAAACCGCAGGAGTGACAGCCTTGTCATCTAGCATTTTCAGTTGCGTTTTAAGGCCTTCGTCAATCTGTACAAAGTCCATGTGGAGAGTAGAGTCAAGTGCTTTTAAGGCGACGAACTCGGTCATGCCAAGTAGATTTGATAAAAGAGGTACAGTCTTGCCCCATGACCATGCGTCCTTCGTGGCACCATAAAGAGTCTGGGCCACATCAAAATGTGCCTTGTCCTTATAGCTCACCGATCTCAACGCAGCATTGGCTTTGGTCATCACTGCCTCGAACTTAAGAAACTCATCAAAATCGTCCATTTTATTCGTCTCATTCAATAATTTGACTATTGGGCTAGCTTCAGTAAGAATCTCGTAGCTACTCTTTTCGATCTGATAGGCGTCACCAGTTTCATCATTGGTAGATCTATCCAATTGGAGTACCTCTTCAGCACTGCGAGTGACAGGGGGTTGACTTTCATCATGCTTCTGCTGCGGATTACGAAAAGAAGATTGCCGAACTACCAACAGCTCGGTCAGTCGCTCAGCTTCCTCCAATAGCTTCTTGTCGAGCTCATCTTCAACCACCTGTGGTGAAGAAATTGAAGCCGAAGGCCCGTCATTTGCAGAAATTGCATCATTAGTAACAATATTCTCCTTCCCGCGATTGTTGTCAAGTATGGCTCGTAAGTCATTTATGCCTATATCATGCAGCCAATCATACCCACCAAGATAATCATGCTCCTTTTGCGGTGGTTGTAAAGATGGTGTTGCATCAGGGGAATGATAGGTTGTTGTAGTAGTCAGGAATATCTGAGGATAATTACCACGTATACCACTAATTTGAAACAATTCATCTCTCTGACTCTTCTGATTTATGTCCATTCCATCGACTACATCAAATGGAATATCGCAATCGGTAAGTAGATCTAGTGTCGACTTTTGATTTGACTTCTGATATCTGTCTGATACACCGTATGATAAAAGTACTGTCAATCGCCAAGTAAGCAATGTATCATCATCCTCTTGTGTCTTAGCTCGATCAACTGTAGAATCCACATCGAGGTCAATGAAATCAATTTCGGTTCCAGTCTGTGATGCAGCCTTGGCAGGAGACTCTTCTCCAAACGCTAATAACCAGATCATCAAAAGAACCAGACGTAAAATTAAGACGGTCATAGCCTCTGCAGGTCCATTAAAAATAGAACCCAAGGCTGAAGTCGAAGGTGCACCGTCATTCTCTTGAAATGGAACTCCTCCATTCGTCCCATCAAGAATGATGGATGCTATCTCGCCTACATCATCATCCATTGTTGGCATATCATCATCATTATTGGGGGGATTATCCTGCCAACGAACACGCTTCGCCTCTTTCTTCTGTACCATATGAAGAATTGACGCCGCATGAGCGCGTATTTTTGTATGGTCTAAACCTGTGCTATTTCCCATATTAATACTGTCTCCCATCTCACCATCAAAATTAATCTCTCCATCAGTGTTGTTGTTGTTGTTGTTTTGTTGACCATTCGTTTCCATCACCAATTGTAATGTCCCCTCGAACAGTGCGAGAGTATCGCCATTCATGAGATGTACCAGAAATTCCCAGTCGTTTGCTGTTGCTTTACCATTTCGCACGTCGACAATGTAAGCTTCTAAAGCATTACGTTGAAGTGAATTTAATCGATCCGTCATCTTATACTTAGGTCGGTAGTAAACTTCGAAATGAGTATCTCATCTTTTCTTGGCTCCACTCCTACCACCTCTTCGGACCGAGTGAAGACGTTGGCTTATCGAGTATGTTGACATGATCCGCCCGCGCCAACATACATAATCGTACGATACCATAGGTAGAATATTCAAGAGTAAACATAAACACAATGTAATGAGTTCCTTTCAATGTTAGACAGCCGAAGGCTGGAGTACAACTTACTATCTATAATGCAATAACACACAATTCCGTCAGAGCGAGTCCATCTCAACCCAATAAACAATCATGCCTTACTGCTTGTAAGGTGACTCCATAGACAAAGCCATAAACAAGCCCTTTGGATCATCAATCTTAGGATATCCCACAAATTTATGCCCATCGTACTGATATTTGTCATACGCCTCCTTCCGAAGTTTGTCAGACTCGTCCATGGCAAGGGATACACTCTTAAGCATCCAGTTGATACGTTCGGTGGCCATGGTCACATCCCCAACCAGGGTAGTGGCCACAGATTCCAAATTGGCGTTTGCAACACTCTCCACCAACTCGCCATTACCTTTTTCCTTGCCGAGAAGTGACTCCAAGTCCAGTCTTTCGGGAGTTTGAAGATTATCCTCCATGTCTTTCACCTCAACCAGTGCCTCCTTCCACAATCGTTCCTCCTTTTCAAGCTTTTGAATATCCCCCGTAAGCTTGAGTATCTCTTGCCACAGCTCCTTATTCCGGGGGTGATTACGTTGCTTCTCGCTCTTTTGGCGTTCGTACCGTTCTTGACGTGATCGGGCCCGTGCCTCCTTCCGTTCTCTCTTGGCACGGCGTGTTTCCAGCCGTTGTTGCTCCACGTCCCGTTCGAGACTGTCCATCCTTAGCTTTTCTCGTGTCGCCTCTTGGTCACGCCATGTCTCTCCAGCCACCTTCACTGCCTCATAATTACATTTCGACACGAGTCTACGACAAGTTTCGATAGCCTCCACAACCTCCTGTCCCTGTGAAGCGGGCATGCCATCCTGTACATTCCGTTGTGCCTTCGCCTGCATCTGCCTCAACACGGTACTCATCTCGTAAGCAATAGCTGGCAGTATGACCTCGTGCAGTGACATGATGTTACTTTTGGCACAGTTGAGTTGATATTGATGGGAGGGAGTACCGACCGCCACTGCCTGATCATGGAACACGCGTAGGGTCTTAATGCTTGGCTTTGGAATGGAATCCGAAGGAAAGACGAATACATTCTCGTACGACAAGGTTTTAGTCGTCGCTGTATCCACCTCCATGTCATTCGCTACGTCAACACTGGCGGTGCTTGCAGGCTGGGCAACCACCACTGTATCCTCTGTTTCAGCTAAATCATCTTGATTCAAGTAATTCGCCGACGGCACCGAGGCACGAAAGCGTTTGACCACCTTGCGTTGACTGTTGGGTGTGGGTACTGGCGAACGGACGTTACTTCTGGTCGAGGTCTTTACAGGAGAGACAGCCGTCAATGTTAATTCAGCATCCGTTACAGCAGTAGCTGCTGCTTTGGTGGTGGTCGCAGCACCACTAATACCCCTAATTACACTCTCATTCATGCTTTTACGACTTGCCGAGAGGCTTGGCAGGACCAATTTCGTACTGGATGTTCGTCGCTCCAATGTAACACCCGATATCATGGCCGCATCACTTCCCGAACTAACAGACATGTTACTGCTACCACCACTGCCACTATCAGTATTCGTAGTAACCGTACTCGTTGTTGACGCTGGCATGCTCAAGCGTTTCCCCTCGGCCTCCTTTAACGAGTATGTCCCATTCGGTGACAATTTCTTCTTTGGCAATGTCATTGACCCTTTCTTGGGTGACATAGGCTTCTTCTTGGGTGAATGTGTGGGTGAGCGATTGGGAGATACATCACCAAAGGGAGACCGTACTGGTGACTTTGAACCCTTGACTGGGCTACGCTTTGGTGACGTCGACGACCTACCACGGATAGGTGACAAACTCCCACCACTACTCTTGAATCCGTCAAGAAACGCCGACGTCGTCTTGTTGTTGCTAGGTGCAGTATTGTCGAATGAATTCTCCAACGAGGTTCGGATGGGTGTCCAACTTTCATCTTCCAACATGTCACCAGACGCCTCAAGCAGTCCACTCGACGATGATGATGAAATGTGTGACATGTTCAGAGAGCTTGGACGGGCCACACGTGCACTCCCAATATTTGATCGTTGTGAGGCACGACTATTGACATTTCGATGTGAAATGTTGACATGCACTGCGGCGATACTTGGAGTTTCAAGCGAGTTTCGTCCACCACCCAAAGATGGTATGCTTACATTACTCTTGCGTCCAGTGTCCAAACCACCCATGTGTACGCTACTGGGGATGCGACTTTCCGTATTGTCGTCAATGCCGTCATTTTCTCCACCAGGAGTTTCTCCGCCACCAATGGTACTCCAATTGCTAAGAGAATTCCGTCCAGTACTCCAAGTGTTGAGATTCCGGCCGAGCATGACACCCACGCTCTGACGTCCATCGTTATGAGAGGGTGATGATTCGCTCTCTTCCGTCTCGTCACTCATCATAGAATCACGCAATGGTCCTCCAGCCACCATGCTACCACTGTCACGCTGGTGGTGCAGTGAGGCACTGACCATTTCTTCGTACGTCCGTCCCGAGGTTGTCAATGCTTCGTCGCCATCGACCATCTCGGTATTGAGATCATCTTTCGAGACCGAGTAACGCGATGCGGCAGCCGTCGAGTTTGCGGCATTTAGACGGGGTAATGCCGGTGCAAGGGAAGCTCCCTTGCCATTGCGAGTGATCGGCATTATTTCTTGTTCGGGATGCTGCCGCTTCTCCACGAGGCGTTCCGCTATGGCGATTTTTTCCGTTACGTTTTGTGAAAATCCAGATATAGGCAGTTTTGTGTGTCTATTTTACCCTATTTTTACTGCCTATATTATTTTTAGGTAGTTTGCAAAGAACAACATGACCTCTACTCTCTACTTTTGCATCGCATCGTGATTCCCTTGGTCTGACGCAACGATAGCCTCTCTCCGCACACTCTCCTTCACTCCGGAAGAGAGGCATGGGAAAGTGCCAAAGTCGATTTGACCACACCGTAGCAAATCGTCCTCGCTATCACAAGAATTGGCACAAACAGCATTCGTTGAAATCTAAGAATACCATGGATCTCAACGATGATGATGAAGACGAGCCGACGGGACCTTCAACGTTGAGCATCTTCCATGAAGATATCTTGCTGGCCATTCTGAGTTATGTGGCCGATGTTCCATTTGAGAAGGTGGATAGTGTTACAGGTGAGAAGGAACGAGGGAGAACGAGCTCAAAAGGATGGCTATGCTTCGTAGTCTTTGTATTCAATTCTTAATTCTTCACCTGCCCCGCTCACAACCTTGTCCTCCTATCTTGCCCTCCAACCCTTGGCCCGGAATACAAAGGACTTGGAGCTATCGGCACCCACTCCACGCTCACCCATACTCTTCCACTAGTATCTAAACAATTTCATAAACTCACACAGAATCACGACCTGTACTGGAAGAATGCACTCCTGCGATTGGTACACAAGGAACCAAGTCTTTGGGCTGAGGGGATGAACCGTGTGATATTTGAGGCCGAATGTGATGAAATCAGAGATGAGATTGCAAAACGATTGATCCTTAATGAATCGGAGAGACGTAGAGATAAACGTGCGAAGAATGATCAGCGTAATTATCGTCCACCTCACACCATGTTTGAGTCTAAATTCTCTTCATCACCAAGCCGTCGGACCGTGTCTGAGAGTTCGACTGATGATAGTAAAGCTAGTTCCACTACAGACAATGAAGACCTCCTCGAGCAAGCATGCACGGCAATGGAGGGTCTCTCACTTCATCATCATCACCATAACACCGCCATGACGTCTGGAGCGTATCAGTGTATCTACAGATCCATTGTGACAAAACATCTTCGTTATCAGGGTCCCGTCTTCATCATGGGTTCGTCGGTACGTTTGGGGAGTCCGTACGGGTTGCACTTCTTCGAACCACGGTACCGAGTACTTATTTCCGAGGTTATGCAGCGTTGGCCAGTCAGTGCAAGACGAGGTGAACGTATACACCCATTGTTACCAGGCATATACCCACCTACTTCTCACATAGTTGTGGATGACGATATTAAGTCGTCCATACTGAACTTGCTTGAGAATAAAGAATCACTACTGAATGAATATCATATGCCCACATTCATCCATGCGCATCGTAATTTGCAAGCGAACAATCCTGCTGCAATTGTTCAGGTCCAGATATGTGCCATTGCTCCTAATGGGAGTGCGGATGTTCTTCTCAAACCAATTGCGTATATTAAGATTGAGAAGATTTGGGAACGCGAAAGTGGAACTGGTGGATTGTATGAGGCACGAGGAATTCGAATGAGTGAGGAAGAATCTACAAGGTACGAGAGCTGGTGTGAGCAGGGGTCCTATGGGAGTGGTGACGGGCGGGGAAGAAGATTACAACTACCAATTCCTTAAGTGTAAAATGTGAATAGTAAGGTGTAGGCTGGGTTATTTTAAGGAATTTGCTGTAAAAAAGAATCATGGATTTCAATCCACTGTATTAAAATTTCCATTTTGCTTGCTGACTATCATCTTATTATATTACCCTCTTCGTCGAAAGTCATGTGCTTCAACGGTGCGAACGTCCTACGATGAATTGGAGAAGCACCAAACGCCTTTACAGCATCCATATGTGCTGCAGTAGGATAACCTTTATGTTGACTCAGATTATACTTTGGATACAGTTTGTCATATTCATGCATGAGACGATCTCTTGTGACTTTTGCAAGTATTGAAGCTGCACCAATAGAGTATTCACGACCATCGCCTTTCACGAGTGACTCACTGGGGCAACCCAAATCTTTGGGAATTTTGTTGCCATCGATAAGAGCATAGTAACTTTCATTTGCAATTTTACTAGATCCACCAGTAACAACGTAAGACATTTCATCTCTGTCAGCAGAAGCTACATTTATTTCAATTCCCTCCCTCGTTTCACTGTCAATCTTCATAACTGCCTCAACTGCCATCTTCATCCCCTCCAAGGTCGCCTGAAGAATATTAATTTCATCAATACGCCGTGGACTGACTATTGCCACGGCGTACCGAATTCCAGGACTACTCAACAGTTCTTCATATAATCTTTCGCGTTCATCTTCTTTGGTGATTTTCTTTGAATCAACAATACCAACAATATTGGTAGGTACTATAGCAGCGGCAGCAACGACGGGTCCAGCTAAAGGACCACGCCCTGCCTCGTCTACTCCAATAATAACAAGATTTGTTGTACGTTCAATTTTTAGAAGTTGAAGTTCACGTGTCCTCGGGAGGCAGTGGAGTTTAGTATCATCCGATTGATCTTGCTTGGACCGCTTTACTACTGTTGGTTGAACGACGTGGATATCGTCGTCAAGATGAGATGTATCAGTGCCAGTGAGAAATCGTTTTTGATGTCGCAGTCGCATACTCCTCCTTACTTCTGATACCGAACAATGACGACGGGGCATCACGACTGGATGGGGAAAATGAGTTGCACCCGATAATAGGAGCGACGTAAAGAAACAATGAACCGACACTTTGATGCGTTAGGTACTACCACTCGGAACATGTTGTTGTCATTATTTTGGTTGTGGGTGTGATGAAGAGATTTCTCGGCGCCATTATTATTTTTCTACCTTCATTCACAATTCACACCCCCGATGAACAACGGGAACAACGGACTTCGTGTCGTTGTGGTAACACCAGTTAGGACAATGGAGCAGCAATCTGATCACGCTCTTCACGTGTTGAGTTCTTCGCTTGGAACAATGATGCGGATCGAAGCTGCAATATGGACGGCCACAAGAGGTGGCCTTGGTGGAATAGCAATCCAAGAATTTTACTCCATGTCTAAGTCGCATGAATATTTTGGGTGGCAGGGGAGAAACATCGTGAATAATGAAACCAATGCTAGCAGCAGTGAGTTGGATCGTCTTCATAAAGTTGTCGACCAATTTACAGAAGAGGAAGTCTTGTTATTTGAATTTGTGACAATAACGGGATGGAAGCCGCATGATACTAGACTGTATTCGTTGTACAATCTTACTCTCTCTCCAAAAGGGAAGATATACCTGAACGTATTACAACGACCAGAGGAGATCACAACAATATTCACACGGAGTGAAATATTAAGCAAAATGTACCATCTCTCCTGTAAGAACTTTGCAAATGAGACAACGGAAATGAATAATTGGTGGGAACATGTAGCGAGTGTCGCACAAATGATACTCAATCATCGTGCATCAATCACAGCAACTCCTAACAAAGTCCATGACAAATCATTGAAACATCATACAGCAGATCATAATCATGACAAATTATCATCCAATGCTACAAAGAATAGTGTTGACACGACCAATATGAATCTTGAAGAGAGAGTGCGTTCTCGGTCTCTCAACAATCCGGCAAACTCGACATCAACTCAACCATTGAAAGCAGGTGCATCTACACTGCAGATCGAAAGTAAGGCACTGTTGGAATTAGCCAATTCATTGAGATCATTCTCACAACGACGAGGAGCAAGCATAAGATTGACGGTAAGGGACTTGATAACAGATGCAAACATTACATGGAAATCTGTTGTTAATGACACCAATAGTTTGAATGATAATACTAGTGGAAAAATTGTCGGAGTAAGTGGAGGAGGAGGAAGTGGTGGAATCAACTCATTGGTAAATGTTGATTTAAGCAGAGTACTTTTCTTATTGCGTCTAAAAATGAAGACATGTGCTGGTATTACTGACAAACGTCAAATGGAATCGCAGTTAATTGAATTGCTTCAAAAGTTAGCGACAGTAGTGCCTAAGTGGTTACAATTAAGACAATTACGCAATAATGAACAAGAGAAGAGAGGAGTAAACAGCCGTCAAGAGTCCATCATCGTCATTCGAAATGATTGTGTGGATTATGCGGATGTCCGAGCAAAGCTAGGAGGGCGCGTTTACAATCTTATTCCTGACTCAACCAAGATTAATGACGGGAGTAATAATTTGACAAATAATGGCAACAAAAGGTCACTGTTTGAGATGCGACAAGAGCAAGCTGTGGGCGTTGCAGATGCAAGAGTCCCTGATTCGTTTCGAAGACTGTATGGAAAGGCATTAGAGGAGCCCAACAAAGATTGCAAATAGAGTCTTAACTTAATAATAAAAGAAAGAGTTACAAGATCAGATTTGTAGATATATACTCCCCTTAATTTTATGTGCAGTGTATCCATTACACTATCTTGATCCCCCCAATCACTCTACTCGCACCACCAAGCGCACTCACAAATATTACCACGAAAATGTTGGCTGGTTGTTGTGACGGGTGAAGACGATCCCCCCCCAACAATCAACTGAAGAGAGATAGGCATTTATTTATGCTGCAGCGGCTGCCTTTGACTTATTCGCTGAAAGCTTGGCAGTAGCCGCCTTCTTGTTGTACAATTCCCTAATCGCGAATGCCGCAAGCGTTTGCATCAATCCAGTACCATTGTTACTACCCGGCGAGTCCGCCAAACTAAGCATGGCCTGTGTTACCTCACCGTAAAACTTGGAGTTGGCATTCCCAAGGTTCGATTCGACATAGACCAATTCCTGAATATTATCAAAGTTACCATCCATCTCAAGGACAGAAACATCATTACCAAAGTACTCCTCCTGCTTGTACGCAAGCTTAATCCCTGGTGCTGGACTTGACAGCTTGCCAGCACTGGGAGTCCATGAGATCTCAGACCCCTCATCGAAGAGGTAGGTGGGGTTAAAGTCTGCAACGCCCTTCTTCTGAATGGCACGGACTTTGAGGGTCTTCTTATCATCAGGATCAAGGTCGGTGGGTAGGACCTCAATAATGTAGTCAGCAAACTTCTTCTGGGGTTCAATGTATGCATCAAAATCGGGCTTACGTGCCTCGATGGAGGCTAAGATAGATTCAAGAGAGTGTCCACGCTCTTCCATGTCACGTTGAATCTTCCAGTTTAGCTTGACCGCGGGAGAGATGTCAAGGTAAAGACTGAAATCGATGAGGTCACGTACACGTTCGTCAACGAATGGATGTAGGCCTTCAATGATGATGACTGGGGTGGGTTCGATCTTCTCGGGAGTGTCAAGTGTCCCATTAACGTGATTGTAAATCGGTTTCATTACCGACTTGCCCTCCTTGAGAGCCTTGACATGTTCATACATCAAGTCGAACTTCTGCTCGGCAGTATTGAGCGCGGTTAGGCCCGAGATCTTACGTCCGCCTCGGTCGTTGAGGTGGTAGTCATCCAGGCAGATGACTGTGGCCATGTCCGAAACGAGGGTGTTCGTCTCCCATCCACCGTTACCGAATCCACCACCGAGGGGACCGCATTGGTCACCACCGAAGGTCGACGTCACACGACGCATGAAGGTTGACTTACCACATCCAGAGTCGGCAGCGAGGCCGATGATAATGGGTGTCTCGCCAGCTTTCAGTGCATCCAACGAGGTTGAAACGCCGCGGATGCCTGACGAGCTGGGGGCGAAGGCCGAGACGGAGGCGGTCGCAAGAGCACTGACGGTGATGATGAGCTTCATGGCGTGCAGAAGTTCAAAGATGACGATTGAGATAATGGGTTTGAGGAAGGAAGAGCGCGTGTGTGAAGGTGAACACGTATGCGCTCTACAGAGTCCAGATCAATTGACGATATGTTTTTCACGCCCCACACTTCCACTCTCTCTTTCACTTCCAAGGCTGTGTGAGAAAGTGGAAGATTACCATGCAAATTCAGTCTTAAATTGTAGAAGTTGTTACAAAAGTTGTATTGCCAAGTGACTCACATCAATCTCATTCCGCCGACTATTGAAGATGACATCGAAAGCCGCTGCCGCATCTTTTATTATCTTCTCCCTAGTCGCACTGACTAGCGGTTTCAGCACGTCATTGACTCCGCTTGCTGTTAACAATGAAGCAAAAATATTGTCGAGATTGTACATGAGCACAGAAAGTGAGGTTGACCGACTAAGAGCTGCTGCCGCGAAAGCTCGTGAGGAATATGAGGCATTAGCTAGTAAGAATGGGAAAACGGTGACATCAAGGACATCAAACACCCTCACAGCACCATCACGGAAGGATATGAGCGTCGACGAAATTCGTAAAATTGCATCATCGATTGACTTTGCGAATGGAGATGCATCCTCACAAAGTATGGCACTTGACAATCTGGTAGATACTGGTGAATTTGGACTGTGGAAGAGTGCTGTACGTCGTGGACCAACGTCTTCTACCTCGGCAATGTCATTACTCGTTCCCTTCCCCGTGACATTGGAAAGCTTGGAGAGAAGAACTGATGGAAAGGTTACGGGGTCTAGTTTGGGCATCGGTGGTGATAGTGATGTAAGTTTTGACAATTTTAAGGACCTCACCGTGGTGGTTGTACTTGGGAGCACTGTGTTAGGAATCCTATCTCTTGCTATACTTCCACCAAATATCGGTGCGACGCTGTGCTATCTCTTCGCGTTGATTCCCATTGCTTTCATTGGGGTAGGTTCCGTCTCACCCAGCATAATCGCTGGTGCAATTGTGGCATTTCGTGGTGGGAAGAAGGAAGATACTGATGCACGACGTGAACGCATTTGTCGTCATGAGGCTGGACACTTCTTGTGTGGATATGTTTGTGGATTACCTGTTAAGAAATATCAAATCAACTCGGAAACGGGTGTCGCAAATGTTGAGTTTCACTCAGGAAGTACTGCTTCTGGAGAATTGTCCGATGCGGACATTGCACACCTCTCGGTTGTGGCTATGTCAGGCAGTGTCGCTGAGATTATGGCATATGAGAAAGCCACTGGAGGCGAAACTGATTTGATTGATTTACAGAACTGTTTCCGCCGATCTAAGGAGTTTATCGGTGCCGCAAAGCAGCAAGATTTGACACGGTGGGGTGCACTTACGTCATACGATATCATCAAAAAGAATATGAGCAAGTACGAGGCACTGGTAATGGCATTCAAGGAGAACAAAAGCTTAGCGGATTGCGTATCTATTATCGAGGCCACGAGGTAGTATACAGATATATAGTATTGCTAAGAGTTAAACGTAGACCTTAATCATTTTTTTCGTTGGACGTTTCGCTCATATTAGGCAAAATACTAGAATCCCGAGATTTAAGCCTTTGTCTCATGTTTGTCTAGGACACTACGATTGTGCAGTATGGGTACAGAAGGAAGTAGTACGCAAGCATGTTTTTCCTGACCGGCATCTGCGATCAATATTGCGATATGCCACGAGCATTTCAGCGGTGAACTGATCGCAGAAAATGTTTGGTCCATTCTTTGACTACTTTCTCTACCATCCAGTGTGAAAAAGACTGCATTGGTAACGACGCTATCTGGAACGGATTGGCCTGGGTCCTCGAACAGACCTTCTCCGAACACCCCCATTCTTTGTAATTCGCATGACTTCCCTCCTGTATCATGTGACGGTGATTGTATACTATTTATATGAAATATAGATATAGGTCGTCTCAGTATATTGCTTAGCACCGTTAATTCTGGCCCACCACCGTATAACCCTCCCTGTTTCCCTGGCTGACGCAACTTTGTCAGGTACTCCTCGGCCAACAATCCTTCATTCTTTGCTGCACTCTCGAGCAAATCACGACAACGCACAATACGTTTCCGCGGTTTGTTACTCACATATAACGTACCATCCGGACTAGATAAGAAGTTGGCAACAACTTTTCTCATTTCCAATGCCATTGAGGATACACTATTATTTAATGATGATGATGCATCCGGATTGAGCATCCCCATTGATATGAATACTGACTCGAGCACTGCGTAAAATACACAGTCCCCATCCCCAGGAACATTCCGCAATACGAAGTACTGTGACTCTTTGTCATTACTGCTATATCGGAAGGATGCTGGTTTTCGGCAGATTCCGGTCGTTGGATCGAACTCGAAAGATCTAAAATCGAAGGGAGATGATGATGGCGCCGATGGAGAAGGTGATGCCACCGAAAATGACGCAGCTAATGGGAGGCAAAGCAGCAATGACATATACCACGCGACACCTAGCAGCACCTTATTACACGACATACTCCTCTCGGTGTTCGACCTCAAGGTTCAAGGTCAATTCACGTCTTAGCGACGATGATCAATTATCCGTAGTAATTCTTCCAACACTTTCCATTGCATGTTGTTGGTCGTTAAAGTAAGGGCCGGAATCTACGTAAATCGGTACACATGCGGGAAACAAACTCCTAACGCACGAAGGAAGGAAACCTACTACCTCTCGGTGCAGACGACCAATCCGGTCGGTGTAGTAAAAAAGAACTTGAAACATGTTCGATGCTTTAGATTCATTGCTCGGGCCTATGCTAGGCCTCCCAGTCGTCAGATCGTCGTCCAAATCCAATGCTGTCAGAGAAGCCCCTTCGAGCAATGGTGCTATTGAGCCTTACGATGCTATTCAGCCGTACGATGCTTTAGATTCTGTGTGTGCTCCACTCCTTTGCCTCGAGGTCGACCATCGCCCAAGGAAACATAAGGTTGCAGTCTATCCATATACAATGTCAAACAATGATTCGTTCATCACTGTTACTGAAAACGAACTACTAGAACCCCAATATGAGGCATCGAACAAAGGAGGTGTCATCACGGTTGCCACCGCCGGCAGTGTCGAAGAAGAACGTGAAGAAACCCAAGCTACCACTCAGTATGAAGTAGAAGCTGCACATTCTAACAGTTTCTACAAGGATGATGATTCGTCGACGAATAGAGACGTCGCCTCACTTCCCTCTTATACCACACCCACACCATCATTAGCTGATGACCTAACAACGGAACCTGCTTTGGCAGCTGGGGTGGAGACACTAGCAGAGGGGCTGGCTGAGCGTTTGCTACGGGCTGCGGGGGATCGGGAACGATTCATGGTGGCAATCGCTGGCGCTCCAGGCGCTGGGAAATCAACCTTATCGGCGTCTCTTGTGGAGGTCCTTGCCAAAGTTGGTACTCGTGCGGTCGTAGTCCCAATGGATGGTTTCCATTTCGACGACACAGTGCTAGATCAGCGAGGACATCGGTCAAGGAAGGGGGCATCGTTTACATTCGACCATGCGGGTTTTGAGGTCCTGTTGAAGCGTATTCGAAAGAATGAATCAGAGATTGCGATTCCAGTTTTCGATCGTGATCTCGAGCTATCACGAGCAAATGGAGCGATCATTGATGCAGGCGCAAGAATTGTAATCGTTGAGGGGAATTACCTTTTATTGCGAGAGGATCCATGGTGCAGACTTCATGATTTGTTTGATTATCGGGTGTTTTTGGATGTTCCAATGGACGAACTGAAGCGGAGGCTGCTAGAGCGGATGAAAAAACACGGACACAGTGATAAGTCGGCAGAAGATTGGCTGGCTGGCAATGATCTCTTGAATGTTTATCATGTACTAGGCGGCAGTGTTGAGGGTGATCTGAGGCTGGTTATCTAGGGTGGTTAGCGTTGCTTGTTGTCTCACGATGCTTTTATGGTCGTAGGGTGTGATATTTGTATATAGAGATGCAACACGATAATTTTTGATGATAGATATCAAATAGATTCAAGGTTCCGACCATTGTGGATTGTTCTGATTCTCATTGTGTTGCCGTGCCTTATATCATTAGCTGCATCTTGCTGCAGGTAGTTATCATCTTCTATTATGGGCCTGTCGTCATCTCCCATCTCTTGCGGATCTGGTCTATCATGTATGATAGCAGCCTTGGCCGAGGCTGACAATGGCGTAGATATAGGCGATATCGTTGTAGTTGATACGTTGTACACGATGGAGCCGATTGTTTGCTGTCGGCATCTCTTATATTCGACGATTGTTCCAACTGCATATCATTCATGATTGTGGCATAATACCTCTCCAGCAATGAATCTGTAAATTCGATTGCCTTCGTTTGTAGAACATTGTAATTAATGTCAGCTTTCTCATCAGTAGGAGAGCTTTCGTTCTTTATGTAAAATTGATTTAGTGCTAATTTGATCGGACGTAACTTGTCGGTGGCGATGCGTTTACCTGATGATGTGCCCGCGAGCTGTTGCAATCGTCCATCACGATATTGCTGTTTCCAACGATGAATTTCGATTTGGACGTCGAGTATTTGCGCCAAATTTGATCCACGGTAACGAGGGGCTGGGATTGTGTCTTATTCACTACATTTGTATCCTCAAGCTCTTGCAATATAGACATTTTTTCCTCGACAGTGAACTCCCGTCTAGCCTTCTTCGGATGATGGGTTATTTGAATTCATTTCGATATATGCTGAGGTATTTACTCTATTCCTTTCGCTCCAATTTACAGAAGCATTTGTCAAGTACCCAAGTTGATTCCCTACTACACATGCCCAACTCTTCGACGCCTTGAATGCCAATAAGTTGGCATGCTCGTCATCGGTACATACCACACCACTTCTTGTTAATAGAACATTCTTGATTTCTGTGGCCTTGAGCTGGATCAGGCCCGATGTAATCGCCAATCGGTCATTGTCATCACATAACAACATGTTCTTACTACAGAATTCCTCCAGTCCAGATTTGATTTTGTGCAGCAGTTTGTCATTCAAGGTACGCTTGCGAGTCCTTCTGATATCTGAGGAACTACTTGTTGGCTCACCCACTGCTTCACCACTGCTAGGATCGCCACCTTCCTTGGGTCCGGTACGGTGGAACATTTACGGTAGCACAGACGGTTCGCCACAGCACGAAGCGGAATAGCGCATCGTCATATCGATGGGCTTTTGAGCTCCCCCCCCCTGAATGCCCCCCTTGAGAAACGGTCGACACGTAGGTATCAACATGAGACGGCGAATTATCGATGACGAGTCGGACGACGGAGGAGAGAAAGGGCATAGCAACAACAACGGCATGGTATTTGATGCCGGTCCTGTACGAAATGACGCAGTTCATCAACAACAACAGCAACAACAACAACAACAACAACAACAACAACAACAACAACAACAACAACAACAACAACAACAACAACAACAACAACAACAACAACAACAACAACAACAACAATCGCATCAACGGCTGCAACAACGCTTCGAAAGTGAGGCAGGCGTACGTCCGTCGCAATGCTGGTTAGACCAGTGTTTGACCCATTTACGCGGTTATAACAATAATGTACATTCTTCCAATGCTACTTCTGTTGGACGGGGAGAGGAGGACGAAATTTGGAATCAAGTATTGCATGCCGATTTGCGAGATGTGGTTCGTGAGTACGACCTACCGACATCCCCAAATAGCACGGTCGATGGAATGAACAGTAGAAATGACGACTTTGGAGGACGAACCGCGGCGATGCAGCTACGCAATGCTATACATCAATCTAAAAAACCAAAAGGCAACAATGACACCGTTACAATGAACGGTAAATACATCAGTCATGAAGTCACCCTGCCATCGGACTTTCGTTTGCTCATTCAAATGGAGGAGGTAATTGACGTATCGATGAGTAGTGAACAGCAATTAGCAGCCATGGGTGGTGGATCAGCTTCCACGATTGCATCCAATCCCTACAGTGGACTGCAGCAGCATAGCACGGCAACAACATGCAGTACCAAACATCGGTGTCTCAAAATTGCATTCTCGGACGGGTATCATTCCAATGGCAAAACATTTCAACATGAAAACAATAATAATGGTGTGAATGATAATAATGATAACTGTCACGAAGTATTGCTAGCGATAGAAACATATCCGATACTCAAATTATCCGTGTCTTCACCACCGGGCTTGAAGTTACTACTGCATGGGCCCATCGTTGTGCGACTTGGTCTTGTCCAGCTTAACGATGCAAATTGTGTCGTCATTGGCGGGGAAATTGAAAGGTATAAGGTGATATCGATGAAGGCGAAGGAGCGGGCACAGCGTGAGAGGGGGCTGGGTGTTGACCCAACGATTAAGGCGTTGGTTTGGAATCCAATAATGGGTGACGAAGAAGGTATGTTGTTTCATTTTTTGCGTTGATTATGTTGTGTTGCGAATTGCTGCAATTCAATGTACTCATTCGAAATGCTCGTCTCACAGATTTGGACGAGGGAGAAGGCGAAAGTGGAGATGCAGCTGTACCACCGCCGATGGCACCACCACCCATGTTACCACCTGTCGTTACGCAAACCCCCAATCAACAGTTGACATCTACACGTCCGAACACTACACATCATTTATCTTCTCAACCTCGAGAACGGCATTCCTCCTTCTTGAATGTGACCAATTCAGCGCACACCAGTACCAGCACATCCGCCCCTCCACGAGCTTTAGAAGCCATTGGTGGTGGTGTTGTCGCCGGGAACTCACGGCAACGCACATTGGACATGTATCCCAAGCTACCTCGTCCAGAAACGACAAGATTGATGCCTAGCAACAATAGCAACAGGCCTGGTGCTATGGCACAACAACAGCTGCCCACAATGCCTACTGCTGCACAGCATAAACAGAAAACAAACCCCTACCAGCGTCCAAACGATAGCAATATTAGTGAGGCGCCTGATTCACAACAAGGCAGTAGAGAAAATCGGCAACATCTACCCACTGATGATTCTCCTCCACACACAGTCACACATCGTAAATCTGAAGAGCCAACACTGTCCAATCCATACGCCTCGCTACGTCCATCACCTAATACTATACAACCATCGCCATCATTCGGGGAACTCAAATCGATACTGTCACTACTTCGATCTGATCGAGCTATGTACGAGCAATATTATGACAAGATAATTACCGTGCCATGCAAATTGGAGAATAGTGAAAATGCAGTCTTTAATATCGTCAAGTCTCCAAGGAAAAAGTGGAAATCGAAGAAGGAAAAAGAATACGAATTTTATGTTGTGGGTAAATTCTACGGTCCAAAGCAATCGGATGGAGCGATAGCGTGTCGTGTAGAAAACTCCTTGATTGCTCCTTACTTTGGTATTTATACACCGGTGAGCATTATGGTACTAAATGTTTGCTCTACGCTTTTTATCACACACTCCACATCTTGGAATCAACATTTTCATTACATACTCAGGCGGAGCTTCGAAAACTAACTCGTGAAGATAAGCAACGCTGTCAAAGGATTGTAAATGAATGTATGGCACAGTATGTGCACGATTTTAGCTCGCTTGGGCAATTCCAAATGAAATTAACGCTGACAATTGATGAGTTTACCTCACAGATGACAGCCTTGTCACCGAAGGATGATTGGTTTGCAGATACGGCCAATCCATTACTGGAGGTTACGAAGAGGCTCTAAAACATGATAAGAGAGAAAGTAGAACCCCTCATATCTACAGATTAGTTTATCCATTATTCAAATTTAATCATTGGATTCGACTTGCAACTAGTTTTCTTATTTGTTTCAAGTTTGCCAATATCAAGTTCACAAAAATCGGGGGAATTATCCCAGTACATCACAATTTCCCCTGCAAAAATTCTTAGAGTCGACCGTGGACTAGTATATCCATAAATCCAAGTACTGACATAACACCAATATTTCCAAGAAACCCCATATGTGCAATAATATTTGATGTCGATCGGCTCCCAATCAATCAATGAAAATTGTTAAATGCTTCCATCCTGACCTCTATAATATCAGTGAAGATAATGTTCTTCATTTCACATCCTGGGCATCGTCAAGGAGCAGCCGGGATAGCATATCCTCCTCGCTGTCATCACTAGTCTCGACAATGATTATGCTATTGCTCCTCACACCGCCAGTCGTTGTTGCCGTGGAATCAAGCTTAGCTTCGTCTTGCATATCAATCGACCCATTGAACGACGACAAGTCACCAACAGTAGATGACGTACGATCCCCATCCGACCCGCGTTTTGGAGACAATGTCATTGTACGATTTTTATGCTTTCCGTCGTTAATCCACGTTGACGTTGTGTTGACCTGATTTGTCGTACTACCCGATTTTGCTGTCGACTGAGGAGCATCAGCCGAGGAAGAGATGGGTACTGATCTTCCATCCGATTTATCGATACTACTATTCCTACGACTGGGAATAATCACAATTGGTGTACCCACGCTCAATAAGTCACGTTTACTAATCCCATTTCCCCGTTGTAATGATTCCTCAAGTTCTCGTGCCTTTTCCGTGGCACGTGCATGTGCCTCATCCCACAACTTTGTCTCACTTAATGAATAGCTCAAACTTGGTCGTAATATTGACTTCACCTTAATCTTTGCCCCCTCAACTAATTCTTCGGTCGAGGCCATGCTTAGGTTCACAACAGTCTTTCGACGTTGTGACTTAGTTTTCTGTATGTCACGAACGGCATTTACCATCTCCCGGTGTGGGATGTCAGCATGCTCCTTAAGCGTCGCTAAACGTATACTCCTCGGGACTAGATACTCCGACGATGAGCGGGGTGAGCCCTTGTTCTCCTCGTAGTCATCAATGGACATGTTTAATGTGGAGGGGGAGTATCTCCAACCTATGGATAGTGGTGGTCCGGACGTTACCGAGGGATTATCACCAAGAACACGCTCGTACTCGCGGATGTTGACTTGACCAAAGGTGATTGTGCTGCGTAGGAGTGCTGTTCGTCCATGCTGCGATTTGGACATGCTGCTCGGACTTGTGTATCTACGTGGCCTATGGAGAGACTCCTCGAGTGTACGTGCTACCATGATACTTTTTATTGTCGCGTCGAGGTCGTCGGCAGATGGAGAGTGGATGAGAATTGTTGGGGCTGAATTGGTAATGGAACTGCCAAGGTCAGGCGCAGACACCGACCTGTAATTCTTGATGGAGACGGAATTAATTGTATTCGATACGAGCCCACGAGCGTGCACCTCCGGGGTGGAGCGTACTCCCCTCTTGAACAGACTCATCATAGACGACCGTCGAGAAGGGTTGTCTTTATTATCGGGCTGGATGTTCCTTCTATGTTCTGTATCAGCCGACGAAGTAACGCTATGTTGGCTAACATTCACTTGATCAAACTTGCTGCTGACTTCATTCATTAGAATACTATTCTTCTGCTTCTAGTAGCCACCAGCGCTCCTACCCCTACGCTATGCCACCTGTACGCTCTCTCACTCAGTCGGAACTTCCCGTCAAATGCGGAAGAAGAAGAATCTCTGTTGGGCCCAATGGCCAAGCGCAAAATTCTGTCGCAATGGGCGGGAGGGCACTCTTTAGAATGATAGAGTCTCAAGATGGGACGATCTAGATGATATGAAAAAGAGTGAGCTATCTTAGTAAGGGAGTAAGTCTACGCGCGACCAGAACAGATCGAACAGAAACCACGTCGACAGAA
>Ga0247843_1003921_pt1 | contig 23195 bp, 14 predicted proteins | sample LaCruzMarch2017__FD_192420 | JGI IMG/M metagenome (GOLD analysis project Ga0247843, IMG submission 192420) | Freshwater microbial communities from meromictic Lake La Cruz, Castile-La Mancha, Spain - LaCruzMarch2017_8m | ecosystem: Environmental > Aquatic > Freshwater > Lake | place: Spain...
GGCTGTTTTTTTTAAGTGCATTTACGCACTCAATGCTGCCGCCAACGCGCCTTCTACCTGCGGAAACGCAAAATGAAACCCTGCAGCCCGGATTTTCTCCGAGGATACTCGATTGCTGTTCAATACTACCGCCGACATTTCTCCCAACATTAAACGCAATACAAAAGGTGGCGCAGGTGCAAATACAGCAGGCTGCCGCATGGCCTTGGCAGTTGCTTTTACCAAATCAATATTACGGACCGGATTGGGTGCTACCGCGTTAAAAACGCCCGCTACCTGCTCATTTTCGAGCGCCCAAATAAACATCTGGCAAATATCGTCGAGGTGTACCCACGAATACCAGGCCTGACCATTTCCAAAATAAGCACCCAAACCGAAACGCAAGGGTTTCACAAATTCCGGCAAGGCACCACCGTCTTTTGCCAACACCACGCCAATGCGCAAAATCACGGTACGGATGCCCAAAGCGCCTATTTCTTCCGCAGCGTTTTCCCAGGCCCCACAACATTCCACCATAAAGGAATCATCAACCGGCGCGGTAGTTTCATCCATCCACTGCTCGCCACTATTACCATAATAACCTATGGCTGAGGCAGATAGGTAGGTTTTAGGGAAAATATTATTTTTTTGAAAAGCAGTACGCAATACGCGGGCGCTTTCAACACGGCTGTCGATGATCAATTGTTTGCGGGCTGCCGTCCAGCGGCCATCTGCAATTCCAGCACCAGCTAGGTTGATGACCGCTTCTACACCTTCGAGGGCTGCCACATCGAGGGTGCCTTTTGCAGGATCCCAAGCGTATTGCCCTGCGCCTTTCGGCTTGCGGCTCAACAGGCGTACCGTGTACCCTTTTTGTTGTAACAAGGCGCTTAATCGATCGCCGATGAGTCCGGTACCACCGGCAATAAGGATTGTTTGCATGGTCGAGCAGTAGTTTATATAATGCCGTCTAACAATCAGAACCAGAAAGGGTTTTCAACATGTAAACAGGAAATCCATTGCCTAATTTTCACAGCATCGTTGATCCCTTTCTATATCGTACCGTTGTTCAGGCGTAATTTCGAAGTATTTGTCTTTTTATATTCAACAACTTATCTATTTAAGCGTTCATTTTGTGCGTCGGTCATTTCCGAATGCTCTTCTTATGCGAAATTTGATGCTCCTTTTCTGCTTTTTGGTGCTGCAAAACCTGCACGCGCAACATATACCATCCATCAAAGCAGCACAATTGACGGAATGGAAAAATGCCGAAAACGACACCTTATATGTAATCAACTTTTGGGCCTCCTGGTGTGCGCCTTGCGTGGCTGAAATCCCTTCTTTTTTGGCCCTGCATCAAAAATATGCACCCAAAAAGGTAAAAGTGATCTTGGTTGATTGCGATTTTAACCGCGATTTGGAAACCAAAGTGAAGCCATTTATTCGGCAAAAAAACATTGAGGATCTGGTTGTGCACATGGCTGAAAAAGATCCCAACACCTGGGTCGATCTGGTCAGCACCGAATGGTCGGGCGCACTGCCAGGCACCCTGCTGGTATGCAAATCGAAGGGTATACACCAGTTTTTTGAAAAAAAGTTTGAAGACGACGAATTGGAATTGGCCGTTCAAGCAGTATGGAAAAACAAGTAACACCCTGCATTTTCACTAAAATCAATCATAAGTACACCATGAAAAAAGTATTTGCACTCCTCACCGTAGTATTTGCGGCGCTTACTTTGTCTTTTCAAACCATTGCACCAGAAGCATATGGCGTGGGCGATAAAGCCGCCGATTTTAACCTGAAAAATATAGATGGCAAAAATGTATCCCTCGCAGGTATTCCAAATGCCAAGGGTTACATTGTGGTGTTTACCTGCAACCATTGCCCATATGCGCAGGCTTACGAACAACGTATCATTGATTTGCACAAAAAATACGCACCGCTGGGCTACCCGGTTGTGGCCATTAATCCCAACGACAAGGTAGCGCAGCCCGATGACAGCTTCGAAAAGATGCAGGAACGCGCCAAAGACAAAGCCTATCCTTTCGTGTACCTGTACGATGAAAGCCAGGAAGTAGCCCATGCGTTTGGCGCTACCCGCACACCCCACGTGTACCTGCTCGACAATACTAAAACGGTACGCTACATTGGTGCCATCGACGACGACTCTGAAAACCCGGAAAAAGTGAAGGTTAAATACCTGGAAAATGCTGTAGATGCCCTTTTGCAAGGCAAACCCGTGGAAGTAACTTCTACCCGCGCAATCGGTTGTTCTATTAAGTGGACGAAAAAATAAATCTGGCAGGTTTAATAGTCATAAGCGCTGAGATCCAATACTGGGTCTTGGCGCTTATGTTTTGATCCAACGATATAATGTTATAAAATACAATAAATGATCCCTATTTTACCCGTTCTAAAGAAAAAAGCAATTTGAAATGATCAAACAATTGATTTCCGTTATTGCATGTAACTTATTGATGCTGTGCGTACACGCGCAATCCACTCCACCCGATGCCTGGCACATTGTAGCCGATAAAATTGATCCAAATAATTATTACGGCATCACCGTAGCCAATGGCATGATCGGACTGGTTTCCTCGCCCGAACCCATGAAAGTAAAAGACGTGGTGCTCAATGGCGCTTACGACAATTACCTGCGCGGGCGCGTGAGCAATATCCTGAAAGGATTCAATTTTGTAAACATGAATCTGGATGTAGATGGCGCACGCATGAGCCGCAAATCCGTAAGCAATTACCGGCAAACCCTCGATATGCGCAAGGCCGAACTGACCACCACCTTTGATGTGGGCGACAAACTGGAGGTAAAACACAGCCTGATGGCACTGCGGCATTTGCCTTATTCAGCCTTGAGCATTGTAGAAATTAAGGCAAAAAAAGACGTAACCATCACACCCATGTCGGTCATTGAAGCACCTGAAATGCTGCAAGATGTGCGCAATTACTATGCGCAGATTGACCGTCCGCATGTGTTGATTCCTTTGCTTACCTCGGTTGGTAAAAGTCCAAGTGGCAAATACACGGTAGCGGCCAGCAACGCATTTATTTTTGAAGAACCCCATGGCTCGGAACCTGCCTTGATCCACGAAGATTGGGATTACAACATGCACTTGCTCAAATTTTATAAAAAACTAAAAGCAGGGGAAACGTATCGTTTTTCTATCGTGGGCTCTGTTATTTCGAGTGCACATACCATTGACGCACATAACGAAGCAGAGCGACTGACCATTTATGCCGCCCTCGAACGCACCGAACGCCTGCTCAAGCGCCACCACGCTGCCTGGGACGAACTCTGGAGCGCCGACATAACCATTGAAGGCGATGTAGATGCCACCCGCGATGTGCATTCGGCGATGTACCACCTGTACTCTTTTGCGCGCGCAGGATCTGCCTTAAGTTTGTCGCCCATGGGTTTATCCGGCCTGGGTTATAATGGACACGTTTTTTGGGATACCGAATTATGGATGTACCCACCAATGTTGGTTTTACACCCTGAAATTGCCAAATCGCTGCTCGAATTCCGTTATAATTTACTCGAGCAGGCCAAACAAAATGCCTTTTCACATGGCTATAAAGGCGCGATGTATCCCTGGGAAAGCACCACAACCGGACAAGAAGAAACACCGGTTTGGGCGCTTACCGGTCCATTTCAGCACCACATTACCGGGTGTGTCGGTTGGGCGGCCTGGCAATACTATTTGGTCACCAAAGACAAAGTTTGGTTACAGGAAAGAGGCTGGCCGATGCTCAAAGAAATTGCCGATTTCTGGACCAGCCGCGTAGACCGTAATGGTCCGGGTCACTACGATATCATCAATGTCATTGGCGCCAACGAATGGGAGGAAAACATTGATAATAATGCGTTTACCAATGGCATGGCCAAAACGGTGCTCGCGTATGCTACCGATGCTGCGAAAGCACTAGGTCTTACCCCTGATCCCGATTGGATGCAGGTGGCCAACAACATCCCGATTCTGAAATTTCCGGACGGCACCACCCGCGAAAACGCAACGTACAACGGCCAGGTAATCAAACAAGCGGATGTAAACCTGTTGGCTTACCCCTTGAAAGTCATTACCGATCCAGCCCAAATCAAAAAAGACCTCGATTATTACGATCCGCGCATGTCGCCCGATGGACCTGCCATGGGTAGTGCGATACTTACCGTTTCAGCCGCCCGCGCAGGTGATGCCGAACGCGCATACGGTTTGTGGGTAAAAAGCTATAAGCCGAATGAAGTACCGCCATTTGGCGTATTGTCTGAAACGGCGGGCGGCACCAACCCCTATTTTGCCACCGGTGCAGGCGGCTTCTTACAAGGCACCCTCATGGGCTTTGGCGGCCTGGACATTACCCCGCAAGGAATTGTGCAACTGAAAACGAAACTGCCGAAACGCTGGAAATCCATGACGATTACGGGGGTTGGGTTGGAGAAGAAGACTTATCGGGTGGGGAATGAGTGAGGAGTACTTTAGCGCGCAAACATCCCAACTTTGGATCTAATTCATTGTCAATCACAACAACCCCACCGGGGTCAAATACCTGAAAAACAAATCATTACGACCCAAGCGGGGCCGCATCTTTGGTGTGCAACAATGAGGCGACAAATTATCCCGACCTCGGAGGGGTCGTATATTTGTACTAGAAAATAGGGAAATTATACCAAGCGCTGCTTGAAAACGCGTAAAAACGGCATTGATGGTCATCCTTAGGCTAATTGTAAATAACTGGGGCATGTCCAAACTTACAACTATCAACTAACAACTAACAACTATCAACTATCAACTATCAACTAAATCATTTACCCGCCGAAGTAAAAAAGGCGGGTAATTATTCCATATCGCTTGTTTTTTTAGGCGGGGGATACAGGTAAAATGGCAACCCGCCTTCGTAAAAAAGGCGGCTTGGGCATTTGGGGTGGGCTTGGTTTTTTTTAGCCGCCTTTTTTACTTCGGCGGGTAAAAATAAAGCCGCCGGTAATACTTGCGTATACCAGCGGCTAATAAACCCCAAAAAACCAAATGAAAACTGGGACAAAGAACGGAACAAGAAAAACAAACATTGTCACAGAATTGTCATGAAATTATTAAGTTCAAACATTCGAATAGAAGATGGCCTTGCGCTGACAAACACGGCGATTTAAAAGGCGGCACCCAGTTGCAGGAATATTTTGTGTAGCGCCTTGGCATCTTCCGCGATAAAATCGGCGCCGCGTTCCAGTAACTTTTCGTCATGGCCGTCGTGAATATGCGCCGCGCCCAAAAAGCCCACGACTCGAATACCCGCCGCTTTTGCTGCTTGGACACCGGTGGGACTGTCTTCTACGACCACGGTATCATTTGCTTGTAAGCCCAATTGATCAAGGGCATATTGATACACATCCGGGTGGGGTTTGGGGTTTTCCACGTGCTCAGCCGAGAAAATTTGCCCATCCAGCGCGCTGCGCAAGCGCACTCGGCGCAAGCAATATTCCACATGCCGGACGCTGCCATTGGACACCATGCTGCGCGGTGTTCGAAGCGCCCGGAACAAACCCGCCATGCCCGGAATTACCCGCAGATTTTGGGCAAAACCATCGTGGTGTAGTTTGCGTAAGCGTTCAAAATAATCGGGCCCCACTTCTATCCCATATTCTGTTTTCAATATGGCCAGAATATCGCGTTCCAGCAAACCCGGAAAGCGCTTGCTATAGGTTTGTTCGTCGAGTGTAAGTCCATGTTCCTTCAATAATTGTAATGTACTGCGCACCGCAATGATCTCGGAATCTACGATCGTGCCGTCGTTGTCGAATAGAATGTGTTTGAGCATGCGTGTTTTGTGTGTCGTGTTTTGTGTGTCGTGTTTGTGTGATCTGCTTCCAAAAATTAGAAAGCAAATGAAGCCGCAAAATGGAGGTTTTTTTACACTTAATAAGGCTTCAATGTGACAAAAAGACGATTAAGCCGCTGTGCGAAAAGCAACAGTTTCCCCGCACGTTGTATCTTGCATCGAAAGCGACGCCTTGCGCTAACCTTTTTTTACAAATCGTCCAACCATACGAATCCAATGACAACGAAAAACTACTTGCTAATCCTGCTCTTGGCCTTGCCTCTGATGCTTTTTGCACAAGTGCAACCCCCTTTTTGCGCCACCGATCAATTATTGGAGGAATCCCTGCGCAAGGAAGGCAGCCGCATCCAACACGAACAAATTGAAGAACAAATTTATCAGCATTTTATAAACCGGGAACGTCCGCGTACCGGCGCCAAACTTGCCATCAAAACCTTGCCGGTCGTGGTCCATGTGATCCACCAAAACGGCACGGAAAATATTTCAGATGCGCAAATTATAACGGGCATTCAACAACTCAATGAATCATTTGCCAATACCGCTTATTACGATCAGGGCAGCGGCTACAACACCATGATTCAGTTTTGCCTGGCCAAACGCACTCCCAATAATCAGGCAAGTACGGGCATTACACGCGATGTAAATGGACTGACAAACCTCGATTATGGCACCAAAGACATTGCACTTAAAAACATAAATCGTTGGAATCCAAAAGAATATGTAAATATTTGGTTGGTGAAAGAAATATGCGGCGGTAACGGCTGTGGTGTGGCCGGATATGCGTATCTCCCAAGTTCCCATGGCCAGTCAGAAGACGGGATTGTGATCGAAGCCCGCTGGATGGGTTCTACACCGGGCAGCACAGGGATACTCAGCCACGAAATGGGGCATTACCTCGGCCTTTACCACACGTTTCAAGAGGGCTGCAAAAATGACGATTGCCTGGCCAACGGCGACCGAGTATGCGACACCCCGCCCGACCAAAGTACAGCATGGACGCCTTGCAATGCCTTGGTAAATAGCTGTAACACCGATGCACAATCAGGCTTCAGCAGCGATCAAAATGACATGATCCTGAATTTCATGGATTATACAGACTTCAACTGTTTCCATGATTTTACGGAAGGCCAAAGCAACCGCATGCACTGGATTTTGGAAAATGTGCGCAAAAGCCTGCTCGACGCAAAAGGATGCGCCGAACCTTGCCCGAATTTGGTAAATGCCGTTTTTTCGGCTTCAAATACCACCATTTTACCAGGACAATCGGTCACGTTTACCAACGGCAGCAGCAATGCCGCCGGCTTTGAATGGACGGTGAATGGCACCGTGTTTTCCAACGCAGTCAATCCGTCTTACACCTTTACCCAAACAGGCGTGTACCAGGTTGAACTCAGGGCTTTGTCGGGTGATCCAACGCGTTGTGCTGAGTCGACCGCTGCCGTACTAATCACGGTTACTTGTCCGGTTGTGGCCGACTTTTCAGTGAGCAACCGGTTTCCACTGCCTGGCGAACTGGTCACGATCACGAATTTGAGCCAAAATGCAACGGCGTATCAATGGTTTTTGAATGGCGCGGCACAAGGCACCACTTTTACAGGATTTACGCCTCAAGCGCAAGGTTTAAATATCGTTCGGTTAGAAGCAAGCGATGCCAACTGCCAGGATTTGAAATATGAATACATCGTGGTGCAAGCCCCAAACACCTCAACATGTGCCCTAAGTTGGTTGAAAAACTACGGTGCACCCAATGTGAATGAAGGCTCCGGCAACCTTGTTTCGGCATCCAATGGCAACATTTATGTGAGCGGATTTCGCAACGACAGCACCCTGTTGATGGCCCTAAGTCCTGATGGAACGCTGATTTGGACGCGTTTATTCAAGTTTTCAACGCATGCGTCGGAACAAATCAGTTACTTTTTCGAAGACAGCGACAAAAACCTCGTAGGCTGCGGCTTTAGTTCCAACGGCGCCACCTTTATTGGGTTTACCTTTAAATACAGTCCCGCGGCCAACCAAATTATTTGGGCCCATGAAAATCCCGAAAATCCCCAAACCGTTAATTTTACCATGGTGGAAAAGTCGGCTGGCGGGAATTACATCCTTTTTAATTCCTACCACAATTCCCCCGCACCGGGCAGCGACGACGATGTCCACTGGGTAGAAATCAACCGGTTTACGGGGCTGCTGACCAACACGAAGTTTGGTTTTTCATACGGTAGTTCGGAAGGGGTCCTGGAGGCCAAAGTGTACAATGGGCGCGTTTATACCAGCGGACGATATACGTATGGTGCTGCTTTTTCCGGAATGCGGGGCGCTATTTCGCGGTTCGATTTGCAGGGAAACAACCAATCGTCGGCCATGGCTTTGTACCCGAGCACCGCAGTTGCACGCAATTACGCTCCTGATTTTACCATCGACAACGATTCGATGGTAACGGTGGTTTATGGCGATTTTGCAGGGGAAGCGTCTGTGACCAATGAATTCGCCTTATTTGAAACCAGTTTGGGCAATTTTTTCATGAATTGGGCGAAACGCTACACCCTTCCAACCGAATTCGCCGTGTACCCGCGTACGGTGCAATACGTATCCGATGGTTTGGTGGTGATGGCCTACGATGTAAATAGCTATTCAAACACCTATCTCATCAAGTTTAACCGGAAAGGAACCCTGATCTGGGCCTGGAAATACAGCGATTTCGGCGGTTTTCGGGCTGAAAAACCCATGATGCTCCGCGGCGATGATTTGTACCTCACCGGCACGCGCTCGGGAAATATTGCCGTGATGAAAGTCAGCGTTGCCACGGGGCTGGCATACAGCGATTGTCCGGCACCGCAGCCGCTCACCGTAAATACCACGGTGCTTCAGCCTTTCCGACAGTTGGTCACCCTGGTGCGGTACCCGAGTCCGATTGAACAATCCTTCAGAACCGTTGCGCCCGACCTTCAAAATTTGGTAGAAACGACGGAATGCGCGGAACTTTGTCCTGCAGAAATTTGCAACAATGACCTCGACGACGACAACGATGGGCTGATTGATTGTTTTGATACCGATTGTAATTGCCAAGCCTGCGACGGGCAACAAGCCAGTATTTGGTATTTCGGCAACGGCGCCGGTCTGGATTTCAGCACCGAACCGCCAACCGTACTGGGGAATGGAAAAACATTGAGCCGGGAAGGCGCTGCGGTAGCCGTGGATGCATTCGGAAATTTGTTGTTCTACTCCGACGGACAAAAAGTGTACAATCGGAACCATCAGGTGATGTCCAATGGCGGCAACTTGTTTGGACACCCCTCTACAACACAAATGCTGATTTTGCCACAACCGGGCAAACCCTGGCGTTATTATATATTTACACCCAACAGTTTTGACAACCTCGCCAGCGGCAACGGTACCACGTATTCAGTCGTTGACATGACGCTTCAAGGTGGCCTGGGAGGCATCCCGCCCAACGAATTGAACCTTGAAATCGTGCAACCGTCTTTGTTTACAGAAAAAATTACAGCAACCCGGCATTGTAACGGCCAGGATTGGTGGATTTTGGTGAAAGAACAAGGTAACAACCTGTTTAGGAGCTATCTATTGAACGAAAATGGGCTGCAACCACCTTTTGTCATTGCAACAGGCACGTTGCCTCCTGCGCCGACCTTCAACAGCGTAGGCGTTATGAAATTCAACCCGGAGGGTAACTTGCTGGTAAATACCTTGTTTCATACCGGCGGGATTGATATCATGCAGTTTGACCAAAATACCGGAATCCTAAGCAACGCAGTTTCCATTATTCAGCCAAATGTGCTGAATGGCCCTTACGGTGTCGAGTTTTCCAATGATGGTAACTTATTGTACGTAAGCAGTTTACTGGGTACTTCCAGAATTACCCAATTTGATCTTACCCTCCCCCCGGCCCAAATTGGCAATGGCATTACCATTGCTTCTTTCGCCGCTACGTACCGATACGGACAGTTGCAACGCGCACCAAACGGGAAAATATATGTGCCCAATACGGCCCCGCTGGTATATTCACCTAGCTTGGGGATTATCAATGCCCCCGATGTAAAAGGCACAGGATGTATGTATCAGGAAACGGCCCTGCCCTTAGCCCCAGGATCCGTTAATATTGGGTTACCTTCTTTCCCCCAGAACTTTTTACCCCGCAAAATCAACCCGGAAATCGCCGGGCCGGATTCAATTTGTACCGTGGGGGATTCCTTGCAGTACACCCTCCAATTCAAAGCGTGTAGTGTAGATTCTGTCATTTGGAAACTCGATGGCGGTGGCTTGTATGTGGTAAACCCTAAATTAGTATCGGCCATTTTTACCCAGCCCGGCCCCTATCGCCTCACCGCGCTGGTGTTTTCGCCTTGTATTGTGGAAGCCGATACGTTCCTGATTTACGTGGATACCAGCGGCATGCGCACGCTTGATCTCGGGCCGGACATTGCCCTGTGTGAAAATGGGGTGCGGGTATTGGATGCAGGCGCCGGATTTACCAAATACCGCTGGGATGACGGTAGTTCAGAACAAACACGCACCACGCTTTTCCCTGGTAAATACTGGGTAGATGTATGGGATCAATGCGGGAAACAACAAACGGATACCGTGCTGATTTCTATTTTGCCCAATACGGTGCTCAACATCGGACCAGACACTGCTACCTGTACCACAATAAGTTACGATCGTCCAAGTGGGTTTCAGTCCTGGAACTGGTCGCCTGCAACGGGCTTAAATTGCACCAATTGCACCCCCGTAACGGTGGAATCCAATGGCACCACGACCTACACGGTGATTGCCCAAACAGATGACGGCTGCATTTCTGTTGATTCCCTGACCATCACGGCAAGCCAACTGTCCGATACAATCCTGGTGCCTTATTGTCCCGGCGATACGCTGCTTTTGGCAGGGCAATTCCTGGTACCCGTGGGCGATACGATTCTTACCTTTACCATCCCGGGATCCGGCGCTTGCGACACCCTGCGCACCTATATATTAGAGGAACAATTGTTGCCTACCATAAGCAAAACCTTGTTCCTGTGCCCCGGTGACACCCTTTTTGTCAACGGATTGCCCTATACAGAGCCTGGATTCGTGCAAGATACCATTCCGGCACTGGTGGGTTGCGATACAATTGTCAGTTACGCGCTGCGCTTTGCGCCGATCCCGACACGCGCGGATACCATCGGACTATGCCCCGGAGATACCGTATTTATTTTTGGACAAGCCTATTTTGCGGCTACTACATTTACGCTGAGCATCCCTGCTACAGAAGGCTGTGATACTTTGGCGACGTACGTTATTCGGAATATCAATCCGCCGACCCTAACCCGCAACCTTGCATTTTGTCCGGGCACTTCCGTCAGCATCGACGGGGTGGCATACACACAACCCGGCACCGTACAAAGCCTGCTGCCTGCTGCGGTTGGGTGCGATACGGTGGTGACGTATATCCTCGAATTTTCACCACAACCTACTGATATACAGACCATTTTATTCTGTCCGGGCGACACGGTGTTCATCGGCGGACAAGCGTACATGCAACCCGGTACAGCCATAGGCACGGTACCAGCTTTGACGGGTTGCGACACCCTCGTGACCTACACACTGGCCTTTGCACCGCTTCCGACTGCCACCAAAACCATCCTGTTTTGTCCAGGAGAATCAGTAGTAATTGGCGGCCAAACGTACAACCAACCCGGCAGCGTTACGGGTATCGTACCAGCTACGACAGGCTGCGACACGTTGGTCACGTACACCCTGCAATACAGCTCAACGGATTTTGAATCCGCCATGACCATCCAGTGCCCGAATGACTTTTACGTCGATATTCCGCCGGGCGATCAGGAGGCGTTGGTTACCTATCCGCAGCCAAGCGCAGCAACGGACTGCATTTGTCCGGGTGTTCAGATACAATTGCAACAAGGCTTTCCATCGGGTGCTAATTTCCCGCTTGGCAGCACCGATGTGTGTTACACGGCAAAGGATTCCTGTGGTGCCAACATTACCTGCTGTTTCAAGGTGGTGGTGCAAGAAAAGTCGTCCTGCGATGTAAAAGTGATTGATTGTGTTAAATTTGAATTGGTCGGCATTACCCAAAATCCTGCCGGACAGCAGCGTTACCGAATCCGGGTGACCAATAATTGCACACAAAAGATGATTTATTTCGCGGCACAACTTCCCGATGGTTTGCTGGCCGTTGCACCCTTGCACAATGCGGTGTACCCAGCCCCTTCCGGCCGGAACTATCTGGTCCGCAACCCCAATTTTACCCCCTTCTATTCCCTGCGGTTTTCGTCGACCACCGACAGCATTGCTAACGGTCAGTCGGAGATATTTACCTACACCTTGCCAGCGCAGGCAGATCCGAATTACATACACGTAACGGTCCGCTTGAAAGACCAGATTTATCGTTCAGCGCACCTCAATACGTTCTATTGTCCGGTGGTATATGAATCGTCGCGCCCGTCAGCAACCGAGCGCAGCGCATCCGACCTCAACATCTTGTTGTACCCCAACCCGACCGATGGCTTATTGTATCTGGAAGCGCCAGACTGGAAAGCAGGTGGTTTGCAGTTGCGGGTATTGGACAATCAGGGCCGTTTGGTGTACGCCGAGCGGGTCAATTATCCCGAACATCCTGCCAGCATCCGCTTGCCGGAGTCGCTGACAACCGGTTTGCACGTACTGGATGTGCGGTTTGACGACGGGCGCCAGTGGACGCAGCGTTTTTTGAATATTGAGTAATTTTTGGAGGCGGATTTTTAAAAATTAAATGGGCAGATAAGGCGCCAACCGAGTAATTCCTACATGAGATATTGGAATTACTCGGTTGATACCTTATCTTTGTTGTATGATACATCGTACCGTTACTGAAACGATCCTCAAAAACCTAAGCGTTTTTCCTGCGGCCAACATTGTCGGTCCCAGGCAGGTTGGCAAAACCACCCTGGCTAAATACTTGCAAACAAGGTTGAATAAGCCATCCATTTATTTGGACCTGCAAGATGAACAGGACTTTGATAAACTGGCGTCCCCAGGTCTTTTTTTGCGGGAGCATACCGAACAATGCGTTATTATTGATGAAATTCAGCGTTTACCAACCCTATATGCACAACTTCGATCGCTGATAGATGCACAAAGAGATCCTGCCCGATTTATTTTATTAGGTTCGGCATCGCCATCTATTATTAAAGGTGTTTCAGAATCGCTGGCAGGTCGGATATTTTTTACCGAATTGATGCCGTTTTCCTTGTTGGAAGTATCGGAAACCTGGCAGAAACACTGGGTGCGGGGTGGTTTTCCCGACGCATTGGCAATGGATGACGACGATCTGGCTGCGGTTTGGTTTGATAGTTTTACCCGAACTTTTGTGGAGCGCGATTTGCGGGAACTGGGTTACAACCTGACGCCTTCCCTGTTTACCCGCTTGTTGCGTATGTCCGCGCATTTGCATGGACAATTACTTCAACTTTCTGCGCTTGCCAACTCTTTAGATACATCCGCAGCCACCGTGTCGCGCTACCTTGATTTGCTGGAAGGTGGCTTTTTGATAAACCGGTTACAGCCCTGGTTTGCAAATGCAGGAAAACGTTTGGTAAAAACGCCGAAGTTATACATCCGTGATTCCGGCTTACTCCATCATTTTTTACGGCTGCGTAACTTTGACAGTTTGCTGGGGCACCCAAGTTTAGGCGCTTCCTGGGAGGGTTATGTGATTGAGCAGATCAGGCGCGCTACCCAGGGCAATTGGGAATATTATTTCTATCGCACACAACACGGCGCTGAGGCGGACTTAGTATTAATTGATCCCGCTGGAAAAATGTATTGTATCGAGATAAAATTCTCCTCCGCGCCGGTTTTGAGCAAGGGCTTTTATCAATCGATAGAAGATCTCAAACCCGATAAGGCCTTTGTTATTATACCTGCTGGCGCGGCTTACCCGAAAGAAAAGGGTGTTCGGGTGATTAATTTAGGCGATTTTTTGAGGAATGAGTTAGGGTGAAGATGACTACCGCCAGAATCGGAAACGTTTTGAGAGATTGTGTCGACGCTGTCGACACAATCTCTCAATTGTAGCTCCCCCCTTGCCTATTATTCAAAAACCCTTATTTTTGCATAAAATAACACAACAATATGGTTGCCGAGCGCCGCTTCTTAAATGATATCAACTTCCCACCCATGTCGGACGAGCAATTCCTTGCGTTTTGCCAACTGAACCCGAATGCGCGGATTGAGCGTGATTCGGATTTGAACATTATGATTATGCCACCTACCAACTCCGAAACAGGAAGCTATAATTTTGAATTAGCGGGCGAACTATTTGCCTGGAATCGCACACACAAACTTGGCAAAGGTTTCGATTCTTCCACGGGCTTCAAACTCCCCGGCGGCGCCATTTACGCACCGGATTTAGCCTGGATCAGTCAAAACCGCTGGGACGCGCTTCCCGCAACCGATCGGCAAGGTTTCGCGCCCATTGCGCCCGATTTTGTACTGGAATTGCGCTCCCCCGATCAAAACTTTGGCGACCTGAAAAATAAAATGGAAGACTATATCGCTGCAGGCTGCCGCTTGGCCTGGCTCATCGACCCACAGGCCCGCAAAACCTGGGTGTACGCGGAGAATGGGGATATTCAGACCATTCCTTTTGAGGAAGCGCTATCCGGCGGCACGGTTTTGGCGGGTTTTGCGTTGCGGTTGGCGGATGTTTTTTAAATACCAAAAATATGTATCAATTCAATGAATTCATTGCGTTAGACCCAGAAATTCGCTTCGGGAAGCCTTGTGTAATCGGCACCCGAATAAGTGTTCAGGATATTTTGGGGTGGCTCGCCGCAGGTATGAGCTTTGAGGAGATTATTGTTGATTTCCCAGAATTGAATATGGAAAAAATTCGTGCAGCATTGGCTTTTGCTTTTTATCGGGAAACTTGAACTAAGACCATGTAATAGAAAAGATATTGGGGTTGTCGACCCCAATATCTTTTCCAATACATTAAACAAATTCACAAGTTTGACTATCAATATAATTAACCCATTAAATTCTCTGAAAGGTAAAAAATACGCGCTTTTCATTTTCTATATATTGGCACAAAACAATAGTTACTGCCGATAATTTGATTTTTATGCTATTTGAATTTTAGCAAGGAGGCTTTTTGCATCCCACATTGAATGATCAACATTGAACCAGCATAAGAAAATCTCAAAATCGAAGAAAACGCCCCCCACCGACCTCGGAGAGGTCGTGCATTTGTAGAAACAAACACGAACAATCCACCCCACCGACCTCGGAGAGGTCGCGCATTTGTTGAAAAAAACAAAAAAGCCCTTCCTGCGTGTGCAGAAAGGGCCAAGGGCAAGTATAAGTGTTTGTTTTCCCGGAAAAGCGGGGTATTGAATAGGACTATATTATTTCTGGAATTGCTTCGTCAAGGTAGTTTGGCCACTCACCACGCGGATCACATAATTACCCGGTGTAAGGCTTCCCACTTCCACATTGAACACCATATTTTCAGCAGACAACACGCCGGTTTGAACCAGGCGGCCCGCAAAATCATACAATTGCCATTGGGCATCTTCCTGGAACATTTCCTCCAGTTCCACGCGCAACTGATCCTGCACAGGCGTAGGCGCGAGCCGAATGCCTGCTTTGTTATCAAACACCACATTTACAACCGGGCTATACGTAAACTGGCCATCAAAATCCACTTGTTTCAAGCGGTAGTAATTGATGCCGCTCAAAGGTGTTTCGTCCGTGAAGCTATAGTTTTGGATGCTGGTGGTAGTACCAGCGCCGTTCACTTTACCGATGGTGCGGAAGTCCGTGCCATTGCCCGAGCGCTCAATGGCGAAGAAATTGTTGTTTTCTTCGGTGGCGGTGGAGAAGGTGAGTTGGGCTTGGTTGTTTTGGCGGGTGGCAGAGAAGGATATTAGTTTGATTGGGAGGCTGCTTGCGTTGCTTGCTGCTACTGGATCTGTTCCTGTTTTAGTACCTGAACTAAATGTAAATTTACTAAACGCTGTGGGAGTAACTCCAATTGTACGACCATTGACAGCACTAGCAGCAATGTCAGCGGTGAACAAGATATACCGTGTTGAGCCTGAAGTGATTGTTGAACTTAATCCGCTTACGGTAACGGATCCTGATGAGGCCACAACTGCCTGGTTGCTTCCCAATTGAGTAGGAGCACCATTCAAATCATTCGTCGAGTTAATCCAGAACTTGAAGCCATTTGCCTGAATATCACTGGTTAAATAGGATCCTGAGGTATTCACACCTACACTGTTCAGGGTTGCATTATTATTAGTTACATCGAGTTGGAAACTAGCAACAATGTTGTTTGTACTTCCAAGGGCAAAATTGCTTGCGGTTGGGTGGTCTGCGGAAATTGCGATGGAGGGAGGGACTGTCCAGTTCACAGTTACATCATCAATTGATAATCCATGATCATTACCAGAATGATCAGGATCTTCCCATTTTAACATAATATAACTATTGTTCGCTAAACTCAAACCTGTAAGTGAGACACTTGCAGCGGATGCCTGATTGGCTGAAGAATTGCCATCAAGACTCCTTGCCGATCCAGTCGTAATTGGGCTAGATAAGTTAAGGGCAGCCACAGAAGTCCATGCGCTATTATTATTTGGATTTAAACTTGTGAAACTACTCGCACTTGTTCTATAATAGAATGAAATTGACTGTGTTGCAGCAGTACCACCATATCTCCATTGCTCAAGCGTATAAGAAACGGTTATAGATGTGATTGTTGTTCCTGAAGTATTCCTTAAAAGAACACCATGAGCAAAACTTCCTGCTGTTGAATTACCGGAACCAACTGTACCTAAAGCACGATCTGATGAAGTACCAGTTCCATAACTGTATAAATTTCCACCATTAGCACCTCCATCATTAGCTACTATAGATGTTCCAGTTCCAGTTCTTTGTGAGTACCAATTACTAATTGTTGAGTTGTCCGTCCAAGTACTTGAACTAGAATTAATTAAATCATCAAAATCTTGGGAATAATTACCAGTAGAAGACATGTTAACCTGGGTTAAGCCAAACTTTGGTACTATAAGTACAAAAAGCAATACCAGAAAAAACGGCATTTGTTTGATTGATTTAAACTTTTTCATGATCATCGAGTGTTTTTGATATTTTTAAACCAAGCCCTGAAACTCGGTTGATGTTTAAAAGATTTATAAAACCAACATTGGAAATCAATTAATCGAAATGCATGATGGCTGGGTAAAAAATTAAAACCCAAGTTGCCACAACGCCAACCATGGAAAAGAAGCATCCCAATAAAATTGAAATACAGTCGCAAAAAATGTTGATTAAATGACCTGCAAAGGCAGAAGCGTCCTAAAAAGGAGGTATGGGAATTACCTTAAAAGCAATTCTAATGGCAAATTGGATGGATTGCGTAGGCTTGGATACAAAAAAACACAGTTTCCCAAAACCCAATACCAATTAAAGCACCAGAGCGGCGCAGATGAAGCGAGATAAAATCTTTCGGAGGAATGCCGCAAAAGTAAGAGGCTTGTATGTGGGCACACCCCTCTCAACATTACCGAATTGTTAAGAATGCTTTGAGATACAATAAAAGCCTGTTTTCACACAAAACCGGATCGTGCGCGCCTTTATTCCTTCACAAACATCCGGCTACTGCGCGCGCGACCAGATGTACGCTGCAACCAGTACATGCCTGGCGCAAGATCACTTACATTCAAATCAAGGCTGCTTTGCTCTTCTGGCAAAATGCCCGATAACACCAACTGGCCCAGCGCATTGTACACCATCCATTGGCTTTCAAAGGCATCCGGTTCGTCAAGTTGCAAGGACAACTGGTCTTTTACAGGTATCGGGAACAAGCGAAATCCACCAGGGCCATCGAACTGGACGGTAACTACGGGGCTGTAGGTGAATTGGCCATCGAAGTCGGTTTGTTTCAGGCGGTAGTAGTTGGTACCGGGTTTGGGTGCAGCATCCAGGAGTTCATAATCCAGCGTAGATTGAGAATCGCCAGCGCCTTTAACCTTACCAATCGCTGAAAATGCAATTCCATCTTCGGCACGCTCCACTTCAAACCATGCATTTTGGCGTTCTGTAGCAGTGGACCAGTGTAGTTTTACCGTTTTATCTGCTTTTTTACCAGTGAAACTAAGCAATTCAATGGGTAAGGGCCCTGAAGAAGTTAAAGTTGCATTGTCAATGCGCAAGTTGTTGCCATTATCACCTGGATTATCCGTTTTATAAATTTCAATGTATACCGTGGGTTGACCTTCAAAAGTTGAAGGCAATGAACCTGAAAATGCCTGAAAATTTGTCGTTAGCGTAAACTCTGGAATGATTGTAACCCAGTTTGTCCCGTTGGTGCTAACCCGACATAGAAAGTTATTTACCTCAATATTTGACGTTCGAGCACAAAAAAGAAACGCTAAGGATCCATAATTTGAAGTATTCACAGTAAATCGATACCTATCTCCTGTATTCCAACCAGCATAAGATCTTGCATTACCGGCGGAGGAGGTACAATTTGTTAAAGCGGCTCCAGAAAAATAATTAGGATTATTTACCCCAAAGACACTGAAAGTGGGTGTCCCAACCGCATTATCAACCGTCACTACCTCCGTATTTTCAAAGGTAAATTGAAAAACAACCGTTTGTGCATGCAAGGGAACAAACCAAAGTACTGCTAAGGTTAGCAGTATCAAATATTTAATTTTCATAGTGTTTGCTTGTGATCCGATCCCCCAAGTGACTTGGCGTTGGCTTAAATCGGCATGTTTGATCACACAAAAGTAGTACTTCCATATAGGCTCCATGGCCCTTGTACTTTACCATTGTGTTAAGTAATCAAAAACAGCACAAACACTGTAAATAATTGAAAATGTTAGACTTATCTAAACCCTAGAGAGGGCTACATTTTCAAAAAACGCGCTCTCCAAATTGTCCGTTCTGCTTGCAACTGCAATAAATACATCCCTTTTGGAAGCGACAAAACATCAATCTCTAACGCTGTGGGCAGCTCCAGTAAGGTACTTGCGCGCACTATTTGCCCGGAATAGTCATAAATGACATAGTGTGCATTTTCCAACTGTGGTTCGGGAAGACTTATTTTCAAACGATCCGTTACCGGTACGGGCGATAATTGCAATTCCCCTTTCGCTGTCCAAACGATTGCCACAACTGGGCTATATTGATACCCCCCATCAAAATCCACCTGCCGCAACCGATAAAAATTATCCCCCGCAACCGGCGCCACATCCACAAACTGATACTGCTGGATGGAGGTACTATTTCCTGCACCCGCTACCTTGCCCAGGACTTCAAATTGTAATCCATCCACCGAGCGTTCTACTTCAAAATAGGCATTGTCTTGTTCTGTCGCCGTTTTCCAGGCCAAATCGACCTGACGATCACGCGCAACCGCCGTAAAATCAATCAACTCCACCGGCAAGGCCCCATTGCTACCAACGGCAAAAGGCGAAAAACTCGTTTGCCCCGTGCGGGTACGCGTAAACGGCCCGGAACCGGAACCGCTGGCTGCTGCCGATGTGGTCGGGTTCCATTGCGTGCCATCATGGTGGGAAACATAACACGCACTGCGCGTAAACCCGCTCAATTCATCGCTGCTGTACCAGGTGACCGTCAAATTCATGGTATTGCCGCCTGCCGCTTCTTCGGTAACAAACCAAGTACGATCTACTACATTGGTCGTAAATGGTGCGCCGCTGGTGCCATCCGCATACACCACATCTTCCACCCGCGCATGAAAGTAATCCAAAGCCCCCGATCCGGTCAGGATAATCGGATTATACGTACTAAATCCGATCGGGAACGAGTGCGTAGAGGTTGTTTCCCGAAAAACGGTACCGGTACTGTTGGTCTGCACAAAGGAACTGTTGGAAGCGTTGGTTACCGTGCAGTTTTTCTCCAACTTCAAATCTTCATCGTTGAGTACGATGTTTCGACTGGTTAGGTTGATGTTTTCAATCACAGTAGGCGGGTAGGTCAACCCGGTAAAGTTAACATTGCCGCCCGTTTTATTTACCAGCCAGTTGTTTACCTCAATTACACCATCGCCGCTTACATCTTGCGATGCGCTTCCTCTGAAGCCGAGAACGCCTTTGGTGGTGCCGGTTCCAAAAATCAATTCAACGTCCCCCGTCGCATTTAGGTTACCAAAAAGGTCAAAACCGGTTCCAATAATCGTACCACCCACATCTACATTGCGAATTTTACTGCGGTTGCCAATGGTCAAATTACCCAACACCTGACAAGCAGTCGCATTAAAATTGGCATTGTTCAAAAGTACCGTACCCGCGCCATTTACCCCCACATCCAAATTTCCTTTGATGGTGCAAAAGCCGCCAGTACTACCCGCCATCCCCATATTGAGCTCCCCATTGTTGCTTTCGAGCGATAAATTCGGGTAAAACATGCCCACTGCCGCCAAATCAATATTGGTCGTGAGCCGAACAATCCAATCGGCCGTTGCCGGAATGGTCGAAATGCCCCCCTGGTAATTATCCCGGTAAATCGCGATGCCCGAATCACTGGTTTTTAAAAAGGTGGCCGCGCTGCCCATTTGCCATTTGGCTCCGGTTACAAATGTTGCCGTATTGGCTGAGCCCGCATTGTCTTCAAAAGTACCTTGCAAGTCAAAATCGACTCCGGTGCCGTTGTTGAAATTTAACTTGGTAATGCTGCTGGCACTCAACGTTGCGCCCGCTGCTACCACCAATTCATCCACCGTCAGGTCGTCCAAAATATTGACCACATGCCCACTTTGTATCGTTATGGTCAAGTCGCTGGCAAAATTAACCGGTGTCACGGTTGCATTCGACCAGCTGCTGCCATTTAAAGAAGTCTCCCAGGTGTTTACATCCGTCCAGTCGCCTGAATTTTTTGACCGAAAATAAAGGGATTGCGCAATGCCCGTACCGTTGAGTGTAATGGTGCACGGACTTTCATTGACATCATTGCTCGAAATAGAAATGGTTGCTGTTTTGGCACCGGTGCTGGTCGGGATAAATTCAATCTCCATGTCCGAGAAAGCCCCTGCCGTAATGGGCGTGGTCGGTTGGTTGGTAATGCTAAATTGATTGGCATTGGCACCGGTAATTGTCAAAGGCAGACCTGTTAAGTTCAAATCGATGGTGCCCAGGTTTTCAATCCGCACCGTTGCCGTACCCGTACTTCCTACGCCTACATCGCCAAAGGCCGCCGTAGCAGACCCACATGCCGCATTTACACCCACCGGACTTTGAATATTAATATCGGCTACTGCGGCAAAAGTGGCGGTAACACTCACATTATCAATGCCTAAACCCTGCGAATTACCTCCTGTTGTATTGATGTTCCAACGCAGGTAGATATCTGAATTTTGGGTAATTCCCAAATTTGAAATATTGAAAGCGGAAACATTTACGGTCAACTGCGGAGGATCAAAACTATATGCGCTTGCTCCAGTTGGCAAACTTCCAGCGGCCACATCGCCAGCGCTTACTGCCGTCCAGGTACTGCCATTTAAAGAGTAAAAAAATTGAATTGATGCAGCAGCCATATTAACACGATAGCGCTCCACATCATAAGAAATGGTCAGGGTGGTCAATTCGGCGCTGTTGGTGTTGCGGAAATAGGCCAATAAACTGTTCGGACTGGCAAAACCACTGGAGGTCATACAACCTGCCGCGCGTTCTGATGCCGTGGAACCCCAGTTGTACGTGCCGCCTGTGGTTGGGCTGCCCGAACTTGCTTGTGCGGATAAGGTTGAAGTTGCCGATGCCCATGTAGGCGTGGAACTATTATGAATGCGCCAATCCGTAGGTAGGGTAGTCCCCGCCCCCATTCCATCAAAATTTTCAACTACTGGGTTGGTATCGGCAATATTAATCTGTGCATTTAACTTAATTACACATAGCAAAAATAAGAGGCCAAAGATTAATTGGGCGCTTTTCATAGGTTTGTCGTTTGTTTTGGAATGCCTGCAAATCTACCGGATTTAAAATATTGGGTCAACCCACCACCATGTTAACCTACATAAATAATGTTAAATACTACACAATAATGCCATAAAAACAGCAAAATCAATCAAAACTTTACATTAAATTAAAGTCTTACTATCAATAAAACCGTGTAAGTGCCAACAAATCCCCTAATCTTTGCAGCTCACTTTTAATCCTTCTGCGGTCTTAACACGCCCAGAAAAAACTTTTTATCGTGACGACAAACACTAAGCAAACACCGACGGTCGCAAAACCGCTCCTTTTAATCCTATTGCCGATTCTTTTCTTTCCACTGGTTGCCAACGCGCAGTTTTTTTACAAAGCCCAATACAAGCGTTATCAGCACTATATGGAGTTAGGCCTGATGCTCGGTGCCACCAATTATTCGGGCGATGTAGCAGAGCGCGACATCGAACTAAAGCAAACCGACCTCGGTTTTGGGGCTTTTTTCCGCTACCACATTTCACAAAAAATTCATGTAAAGGCGCAATATTATTCTGGCTCCATTTCGGGCGATGATGTCAATTCGCCAGTACTCAACGGCCGGAAATTCAGGTTTTACACCCGAATCCATGAAATTGCGGTGGTCGGCGAATGGATTCCACTGGCGCTCGAACACGTTACCCTTACCGGTATCCATAACTTTTATGTGTCGCCTTACTTTTTTATCGGGATTGGGGCTGCCAACAGCAAACCAGAGCCGGAGTATTATGGCTTGGCCAGCGACCGTGCCAAATACCTGCGCACTTCTTTGCCGGAAAACAACATCGTAAACCGGTATTTCATTTCGATGCCGATTGGTATGGGAATCAGGTTCGACTATTCCGAACGCCTTACGTTTGGCATAGAAGGGGGATGGCGCCCGGTGTACAACGACAACCTGGACGGCATCAGCATCAATGGAAATCCTAAAAAAGGGGATTGGTACTACTTTATGGGCATTACGGCTTCGTACTTTATCAACGAGCCTTGGCGTCCTTTGTAGTATTTAGCCAACTTTCTGCGCATCAATCAATGTAACAAAATCGTCGAACAGGTACTGGGCGTCATGCGGACCAGGACTTGCTTCCGGGTGGTATTGTACACTAAAGGCAGGTTTCCCTTTCAAACGAATACCTTCTACAGTGTTGTCATTCAGGTTGATGTGCGTTGGTTCTACCAAACCTGGATTGTCGTACACCGCTTGTTCGACCACGCCAAAACCATGGTTCTGGCTGGTGATTTCCGAACGGCCGGTGCGCAGGTTTTTCACAGGGTGGTTGATACCCCGATGGCCGTGGTGCAACTTATAGGTAGGCAAACCTGCTGCCAAAGCCAATAATTGCTGGCCAAGACAAATGCCAAACAGTGGTTTTTCTTCCGC
>Ga0247843_1003923_pt1 | contig 23191 bp, 19 predicted proteins | sample LaCruzMarch2017__FD_192420 | JGI IMG/M metagenome (GOLD analysis project Ga0247843, IMG submission 192420) | Freshwater microbial communities from meromictic Lake La Cruz, Castile-La Mancha, Spain - LaCruzMarch2017_8m | ecosystem: Environmental > Aquatic > Freshwater > Lake | place: Spain...
TTTTGTGTGCTGGTGAATATTGATAAATCCAATTATATACTGCTGCTGGAGTTACCGACCATAATTTACAAAAAGAACCGATACTTTGATGTCCAGAGATTATTTCCTGAACTTTCTCTCGTTTGAATTCCTCACTGAATATCCGCCTTTGACGAATCTTTAAATTTGTACTTTTCTTAGGCCTTGAATTTTGTTCGCTCATAAAATAAGTTGATTTTACGTCAACCTACTTTAGGTAATGACATACTGTATACATTGAAGAATGTACTATCAATTTATTCAATTATTTTTCGATAACCTGTTCATAAATTATGAGTTAAGAGTTTTTTACGAATACATCAGATAATGAATTGTAAAATAAATGGCAAAAAAAAGGACGGATAACGTCCGCCCTTTTTTTGTTCAACTAACCCAAAAAATTACCAAGGTTTGTTTGTCCCTTGTACTAACCATGGTTTAGACCATTGGCTATTTTTTCCTCTTAAACCTGAGTGTTTTGTGGTCTCAAGTTTATTGATAGCCGCATCTGCGTTGGTACGGTTGAAGTTTACTTCATTGTCGCCGTAGTTGAAACGGACCGGAAGTACCGGCTCCGCCGATGCCTGACCCGCTTTGAACGACGGAAGGCCCGTTCTGCGGTAATCAAACCATGCTTCCGTGGCGGCGGTCCAGCTCGCGATCCATTTTTGCTCCATGATGCGCTCCAATGTATTGTTATAAGCTACACCCGATTTAGCAATATAAGCATCATATTGTGAACCTACACCCCACGTTTCCAGCGAGTTTTTCACCCCTGCGTTATAGTGTGTGGCGGCCGGTCCTACTGCCCAGCCTTTTTGAGCGGCTTCGGCCAAAATAAAGGCCGTCTCCGCCGATGAAGCCAAACGCGCTCTCAACAGACCACCGCTGCTGCCACGGTAGATTTCAGCCAACTGAGACACGTGCTGGTTTTGTACCACTTGACCCGGTGTAGGGTTGTTATTGTGAGTATCCGGTTGAATTAGCCCCGGTGGCACTCCTACATACTCATTTGTATTCATTACACCTTTATAAAGCTTAGGATTGTAATGACGAGTGTACTTAACTCCTTTTTTTACTTCAGGCAGCAGCACTTGGTCAGTAAGATAACTTACCTGCTGAGGAATACCATCTTTACGAATAAACTTTTCTACGTCGGTCGTGAGTGTTTCGTCGGCTACCCAACGCACGTGTACCGGCGATATCCATACTCTTAAACGCGGGTCGCTATTGGATAATAGTGCATTTACCAAGGTTTGAGAGGGTTTTTTTCTTCTAAAGTTTGTTTGCTCCTGGTCAAAAGCAATTGCACTGGGCCATGAATTACCGGAGGTTGCACCAATATAGCTCATGGTGGCATCTTCACTTGGGGTTTTAATGTAAACGCCCGACGCATAGATAGCTTCGATACCCGCCTTGGCTTCGGCGGGCATTTTGTCAGAAATCCGCATGTAATAACGCAACAAAAGCGTGTTGGTAAATTTCTGCCACGCGGTCGGATTACCCGCGTAGAAAATATCGTATCCTGCGGTATATCCAGTGGCGTCTTTGGTCGCAAAAAGTGCCGAAGCGGCTTTTAAATCGCCAATAATACCTTTGTAAATCACTTCTTGACTATCGAAGGCAGGAGCCAAAAATTCATTGGAAATGTCTCCCTTTACAGCAGCAGTGTAGGGCGCATCTCCCCACAAATCGGTAACTGCTCCGAAAATAAATGAGCGCATGGTAAGGGCTACTCCTTGGTGAAATTTGAAGTTGAGCGCTACCGAGCGTTTGTACATAAATTCGTTGTTTCGAAGCATATTGTACCAGCCACTCCAATCTTGTGGCCCCCACTCATAGTGGTTGATTCCGCCAAACCAACCGTCGTGTTGAATATGCTGTACTACGCCGGCTATATCTCCGTAGCCAAGATCCAAATAACTCCGGGCGGCATTGTTCATTACCTCGGGCATAACTAAGTTGGGATTGGCCGCTGCAGGGTCTATCCCGTTGGGGTTCTCGTTGATTTCCGATAGGCGGTCTTCGCAAGAAGATGCGACCATTATCGCCAGAACCAAGACTGATTTTGATATGAGTTTTAACATGTTCATCGAAATGATTGTAATGTTAGATTATTACAAATTAAAATTTAACTTAAACCCAACGGGCATTGTCCAAGGCATTACATTTTGGAGTTCAATGCCTTGACGGAAACGACCGCCATCGGCTTGGAAGGCTCTTTCGGGGTCTATACCAATTTTAGAAGCTGTCCACAGCATAAGGTTTCTGGTGAAAATTGAAATACTAGCGTTACGAAATCCACCGATATTAGGGATATTATAACTAAAGGAGAGTTCTCTCAATTTTAAGAAAGAAGCATCGAAAGTGATTTGCTTATTATAACTCCAAGCAAAGGTATTGGAGATAGGGTAGATATTTGTACCAGCTCCTCCTAAGTGTTCTTTGTAAGTACCATCAGCCTGAAGAATTACGCCCGGAACAAAAGCACCGTCGCCGTCAGGGCCTAAGCCACCCGTTGCTTTCGTATAACCACCTACCCGTGGGAAGTTACCATTTTCGGGAATAATGTATTTTTCAGGGTCTGATTTCAGCAGGGCAACTAATTCAGCCTCTGAGTATAATCCACCGGCAATAAGGTTATCAATTTGACGTTGCGATTTCCAGTCTGACTCTCCATAGCGGTACGTGTATGATTGGAAGTTGCCACCAATACGGGCATCAAAGCTGGCTGCCAATGAGAAACGTTTGTAAGACAGGGTTGCCTGCATACCTGCGATAAAGCTGGGGTTAAAATTACCAACTTTTTCGCGTGCATTACGGTCATTGACAGGAATCCAGCTACCGTTTCTGTCTAAGATTGGCCAGCGGTAGTAAGGAGAGGAGGCATCTTTAACTGTAGCATAACCACGGCTGTAAATATCGCCGATTTCCTGACCTACAAAGGTAAATGCTCCGCCGTTGTTGTCGTCCCAAAGTTGATAGAAATCCATGCCTTGGGTCAATTCTTTGATGGTAGTGCGGTTGCGGGTAAAGTTCATGTTGATATCCAAATTCCACCCATTTTTATCACGAATCGGGCTACCGCCTAAGTTGATTTCCCAACCTTTGCTGGCCAATAAACCTGCATTGATGAGTTTACTGCCAAAACCCGAAGAAGAAGGGGTACTAATACCCAAAATTTGGTTTTTGTTTTCAACGTAGTAGTATGTACCCTCAAAACGCAGGCGATTTTCAAAGAAACCTAAATCCACGCCCACTTCAGTTGAGGTGGCGATTTCAGGCTTCAGCTGGGCGTTTAACAATGTACCCGGTACACCCGTGGTAATCAAACTTCCCCAAGTACCTGTGCCCAGCGTAGGAACCAATTGGTACGGATTGGCGTCATTTCCTACCTGTGCCCAACCTGCCCTAAATTTAAGCAGCGACACTGATTTCGGTAAGTTGAAGGTGTAGTTGGCGAGCCAGCTCAACGATGCAGATGGATAGAAGTATGAGCGGTTTTCGGCGGGCAAAGTACTCGACCAATCGTTGCGGGCGGTCAAGTCCAAATAAAGCATGTTTTTATAGCCAAGCGACGCCATTCCATAAAGACTATAAATCTCTTTTTGGTTACTGCCGTTGCTTACCTGAAGCGAAGCCAATGGGATATTTGATACACGATACAACCCTGGCACCGTCAAAATACTACCACCCATATAGTCTTCTTTGTAGTTTTGGGTCATGTAGTTACCTCCACCGGAAACACTTACATCAATTGCCTTGATATTCTTTTTGTAGGTCAAAAGGAAATCAGTGTTGGTTTCTTTTCTGCCAATGCCTTGTAAGTAGTAGCCTCCATTTCTTACCCGGCTATAACTCCAAGGAATTTTGGTTTCACGATCTTCTACAAACATATCGTGTGATACGCGGGCGAAGGCACTCAATTCCGGCGTAATTTGATAATCCAATTTCATATTTCCGTAGACCCGGTCACGGCTGAAGCCGTTATTGATGCCATAAGCCAAGAAATAGGGATTATCACCATTTGAAGGTGATAGTTGTTTAATCTCTTCTTGGCCCGGTATCCAGTAATTTTTCAGTTCGCGCACATCAACATGTGACCATTGATATACTGCTTCAAGAGGGTTAGCGCCACGGTTGGCAGTAGAAGGACGGTTATCCGACTGAGAGCGTACGAAGTTAAGATTCGTAGTTAACTTAAGTTTTGTGGTAATATCGTACGTTCCGGCAGCAGTTAAGGAATGACGGTTCAGATCTGAATTGGGAATAGGCCCCGTGTTTTTCATGTAATTATACGACACCCGATAGGTCGTTTTTTCATTAGAACCCGAAATCGCAATATTGTTAGTTGTGGTAATCCCGGTTTGTAAAAAATTCTTCATGTTGTCTTTGTAAGACTTCAATTCGGTCGGAATTTTATTACCATTGGCATCCAATGGGCTGTTCCATTGAGCCGCCAGAACGCCTTTGTCCAATTCCGGACCTGCCCAGTAAGCAGATGCTTCGTCAAGACGCGCATTTCTGTTGCCATTGGCATACTTATAGTGGAAGTCTAAAAAGCGATAAGGGGTTTCAAAAACATTGCTGGTTGAGAATGAGACGCCAACACCTTTTCCTTTTTTACCCGATTTGGTGGTAATCAAAATCACCCCGTTACCAGCACGTGAACCGTAAAGTGCAGCAGCACTTGGGCCTTTCAACACCGAAATACTCTCAACATCGTCAGGGTTGATGTCTGAAATGGCGTTGCCGTAGTCCACGTTGTTGCGGTCGCCCATGGAGCGAAGGTTATTGAGACTATTTGCTACCGGTACTCCATCAATCACAAAAAGCGGCTGATTGTCGTTGCTGAGCGATTTTGCTCCGCGAATTACGATACTGACGGACGAGCCGACTCCACTGGTTTGATTGATTTGAACCCCGGCAACTCGTCCCGAAAGTGCGTTAAGTACGTTTTCTTGCGGTACATTCACAATGTCTTTTCCTGACACTTCGCCTACTGAGTAACCAAGAGAACGTTTTTCTCTTTTAATACCAAGAGCTGTTACAACGACTTCGTTAAGGTTTTCTGCTCCCGGTGCCAATGAGACATCCAGCACATTTTTACTGCCTACCGGCATCTCTAAAGCATCGTACCCTACAAAAGAAAAAACCAATACGGCATTGTTGCCGTTAACTTCAATGGTGTAGTTACCTGAGGCATTACTGCTTGTACCTTTTTGCGTACCTTTTAGTACGATGTTTACCCCAGGCATACTGGTACCGTCTTCGCTGGAAGTGATTTTCCCGGTTACGGTTCGAGTCTGTGCCCAAGCCGTAGAAAAGCACAACCCTACAACTGCTGCCCAAATCGGCAACCGTCTCAAAACTCGTTGGAGGATAGAACTGTAGTTCATTGTTTTAATTGGATTGTTTAAAAGATTGATACCCATAAATACTACAGGTACATATTGTTAAGACTACTGAAGTAAAAAATATTTTTAAAATGAACTTACCCAAAGGATAGTTGCAACTAATTGAAAATAAGGTCTATATGGTATGATATTGGTCATGCCATACTTAATATCCGATAAATAAATAAAAGATAGGTATTGTGTAGAGATAGGACGAGGTAGTTCCCCGATTTTTTATTGGAAAGAATTTAAAATGGTGTGGATAGCAGGAATAGCTGTATGATTAAAGTACGGCGGCTAAATCTACTCGCTCACGCAAAAATTGCTTTGCTTTCACAAGTTGATTTTTGACCGTATTTTTTGATATTCTCATGAGTTCGGCAATCTCCTGATAGGATTTGCCTTCTTCTACATTCAACTTTAAGATTTGCTTACGTTTTTCCGATAAGGAATCTATCCCGGCTCGGAGTAAGATAATTTTGGCTTCTTCGGCTTCCGTCGCTCCATCGTGCATTTCTTCCATTCTGTCCATGTATTGTTGCCTGAGAAATTGACTCTTTTCCATTTTTTTGAAATGGTCAAATGCCAGGTTCCTTAAACAGGTAAATAAATAGGAATTGAAGTTCAAATCAGGGTTAATTTGGTTACGTTTTTCCCAGATTTTTATAAATACATCGTGAATCATGTTTTCTGCTTCCTCTTCATCTTTGACAAGCGAAACACAAAACTTAATCGCGGGGGTTTTGTAATGATTGTACAGCTCCGCAAAGGCTATCTGATCTCCTTGGATAACTTTCCGCAGAATGTATTCGTTGATGCAGGCCATGGTGTAAGGTAGTAGGATAAAGGTTTTGACATAGACTCCGAAATCATCAGACAATCACTGATCTGTGAAGTAAAAGTACACCATCGTACAAAACAAACCGTCTCAATTTGCGTAAATATATCCTCAAATTGCGCAAACTTGAAATGTGATAATAAAAATATAATACTGGACTATGCTTAGGCGTATTTTCATCTTTTGCTAACCTTAAAATTTAATGGTTAGGTAATAGCCCTGCAAAGCTCCAATGAAGTATTATTTATGTAAACGTCATTGTCTTGCCATGAAACAGTATCTCCCCAAGGGATTTTATATATTAATGAACCTGCTCTTGATAACGCTTTTGTTTTTTATCGCAGTAAGGGGGCAGGAGAAGATTCCGGTTTATGCCGATGCTGCATTTTGGCAGGAAACGCACGAAGCCTATCCTCTACCTATAGGCATGCAAGACAGTGAAGTAAGAAGCATAAATGTAGATGCTGAATCAACCGTGTGGATAGCAACGGCCACAGGTGTTTTTATAAAAAAAGCAAATCACTCCCAATGGAAAGTGGTGTTGGCCGAAGAGGAGAAGGGACCTGCTTTTTCAGTGACGACTGATGCCCAATCGAATGTATGGGTGGGAACTTGGAAAGGAGTGTACCGCTTTGAGAATAATCAACTTAAATTAATCCCTGGTCCCGAGGCTCCCATTTCTGTCGTGTGTGCTGCTTCCAAAGGTGTATACGCCATTGGCCCCAAAGGGATATGGTTTTTCAACGGTCAAAATTTCAGTAAGAAAAGCTACGAAATTCCTCGTTCTGTACGTGATGCCATGACCGATAAACAGGGTGGATTGTGGCTCGCCAGCGATGTCGGATTGTACTATATTAATAAGGATGAAAAAACGACCGTTTTACGAGGTCAGGACGAGGTAATAAGCGGATATATAAAAGGCATAGCGACAGGCCCGCATCAACAGCTTTGGATAGGTGGATTGGGCGGTGTCAGTATTATTGAGCAATTCAAAAAAAAGCGGGCAATTACTCCAACGGAGGGTTTGCCAAGTGTGTATGTCACCTGTATCAAGACAGATGCCGACGGTACGGTTTGGGTAGGAACGGAGAAAGGCGTCGTGCGTTATTATGTCGATGGTACTCATTCGTTGCGTTTTAGCCGACGTTGGTTGCTTGATGACCACGTCAAAGACATTGCTTTTGATGAAAATGGAAATGCCTGGATAGCGACTTTGAAAGGGGTAAGTGTCATCAAACGTCAAAAGATGACATTGGCTCAAAAAAATGACTATTTTCAGGAAGTGCTGCTAAAACGCCATATTCGTGCTCCGTGGATAGCCGGGCAATGTCGCTTGGAAAAAGCAGGAGACCTTTCGACCTGGCAACCGGAAGATGATGACAACGATGGCGAATATACGGGTAACTACCTCGCCATGGAAAGTTTTAGGTATGCTGCTTCAAAGAGTTCTGATGCGAAAGAAAATGCCCGAAAAGCATTTGGTTTTCTGAAATTATTGCAGGAAGTTACGGATACGGATGGTTTTTTTGCCCGTACGATTGTACCTTCTGATTGGACCAATGTACACGATGGTAATCAAACCTACACACCGCAACAGTTGGCTGAAGAGTTGGTAAAAGAGCCGCGTTTCAAACCCGTTGAAATCCGATGGAGAAAATCTAAAGATGGTAAATGGCTTTGGAAAGGTGATACCAGCAGCGACGAAATGTGCGGACACATGTTCGGTTATTATTTTTATTATGAATTGGTAGCTGACGAAGCCGAAAAAGTAGTAGTTCGCAAACACGTGGCGCGGATTGTGGATTACCTCATTACCCACAAATACAATTTTGTAGATGTCGATGGCAAACCTACGCGTTGGTCAGTGTGGTCGCCGGACCAAATTAATCGTGACCCCGAGTGGACACCTGATAAAAGCCAAAACTCAATGGAAATGTTGGCCTTCCTCAAATTGGCCCACTACATGACTAACGATGATAAATACCAAAAGGAATACCTGCGGCTAATCAATCAAGAGCATTATCTGGAAAATATGGCTAATGTGATTCATCAAAACCCGGCGTGGTTTATCTATTTTGATGTCATGTTGCAAGCCTACGTTTATCCTATTCTTATAAAATGCGAGAACGACCCCAAGCGATTGGCTTTTTACCAAAAACACATGGATGATTGGTTTGAAAAACGCAAAGGCGACCATAACCCGCTCATCAATTTCATTTATTGCTATTCAAGAAATAAAAAGGTAGAGCTTCAAAATTCGGTTGATTTCTTGGTTGATACTCCCCTCGACCTCATAGATTGGCCGATTGACCATTCCAAACGCGAAGATGTCAGGATAGTGCGGGAGCCGGTGTTGGAAGATGAACAAGTCAATATATTACAACCTCCAAGTCTTCGCATGACGGTTCGTTGGGATAAAAACCCTTGGACTGCCAAAGGAGGTGATCCTTCCCGTGAACGCGAACCCGTTTTTTGGCAACTTCCTTACTGGATGGGGCGCTATCTGGGTATGATTCGTTAGCGCTACTATTCATTTCTATTATCACAAATCACTCACTTAATTTATTTATGTCAACTATTAAATCAATCCTCTTGTGGAGTTTTTGCGTGGGTCTTTTTGTCTCTTGCAGCAAAAAATCAACGACGCAACCCGTTCACGAAGATGTACCTTTTCTGCAAGATTACAGCGTTAAATATTATTCTCAACCCTCAGACGGAATGCTGCTTTCTGCTTTTAGCGACCGCAACGGCGTTATCAAAATGCTTTCAACCTCTGGTTTATTCCAACCTTACGACGGGCAGTTTTTGTACCACGGAAAGTTACAGGCCGATGGCACGTATCGCCCCCTCAAAAACAAGAAAGTAACGGCATTGAGTATCTATGAAGAGCAATTTGTGTTTTTGGACGATAAAACGGTATTGAGCAACTCATGGGCCGGAAAACTGTTTTCTAAGCATCAACTTCCTGCGGCGCGACTTTTTGCGGGAGGGAAAGATTTTACGTTTTTGATTTCAGATGGTAAGTCCTTACAACTGATTAAAGATTCTACTTCGCTTTGGAAGGGGGGCAGTGAAGATGAAGTACTTTCGATTCGATACCAAAGCGATGCCGCAACCTTTTGGATTTTGGGTAAAAAATCAGTTCAAACGCTGACGTTAGCCGACAACAAACTGACCAAAGTTTTTGAGGGAACTGGTTTCACGGCTTTCGATGTAACAGCCGATGCAAAAAAACTCATCGTCGGAACCAATGACGGTTATTTGGAATTTGATATTGCAACCAAAAAACAAAGGGGCGAAATTCAGAAAAAACTGCCATGGATAGAAATAACGGCTGTGAAAGTAATTGGCGATAAAGTTTGGTTTGGTACCACCAATGGTGCTTTTGCACTTCGCTCTGATGGTAAATTTGATTATTATAACGGTGAACGTTGGTTACCGGGCAATAGCGTCGTCCATATTTCCGAAGGACCCAAAAAGTCAGTTTTGATATTGACAACTGCCGGGTTGGGACAGATTTGTTTCAAAGAAATGACGCTGCACGACAAAGCAATGTATTATGAAGAGCAGGTTCGCAGTCGCCACATTCGGAACGGATTTAACGCTTCGTTAGACAACATGGAAAAAGGCAATATTGCTTCGGGTTATTTGGCTGACTCCGACAACGACGGTCTTTGGACTTCGATGTATTTAGGAGGAGAGATTTTTCGCTATGCCGCGACCAAAGACGCAGATGCGCTCAAAAATTGCCGCGAAGCGTTAGACGCTATGGAGCGTCTTTATACCATCAATCCTATTCCGGGTTTTCCTTCCCGTTCGTTTGAAAGAAGCGGTTATATTTCTCAGCTTTCTGACCCTGACCGTTGGCAACATGCTCTCGACCCTGAATGGGATTGGAAAGCGACGACGAGCAGCGACGAAGCCGTTGGACATATCTTTGCCTTTGGGGCCATGGCGGAATTGATAGATGACCCCGACATGAAAAGTCGTGCGATTACGCTCATTGATACGCTCATGGCGCACATCGTCAAAAACAATTATTACCTGATTGACTTTGATGGTAAACCTACCGCTTGGGGACGCTGGAGCCCGGACTATGTTAATGCATTTCCCAAAAACGTCGGCGACCGTAAGATTACTTCTTCTAATATTGTAGCGATGCTGCAAACGGCTTATCATTTTACGAAGAAAGAAAAGTATAAGGAGAAGGCGTTTGAATTGATGCAAAAACACGGCTATTTAGAAAATCTGATGCGGCCGATGAAAGAAATCAGTCCCGCGCCCGGCGAAGCCGATGATCTCAGTAAACTCCTCTCCGATGGTTGGAATCACTCTGACGACGAAATGTATTTTGTGAGTTATTGGGGATTGTATCGTTATGCTTTCAACGATACGCTCAAGGCCAAATACAAAGAAGCGATTATCGACCATTGGCAAATAGAACGCCCCGAAAAAGAAGGAGCCTGGAACATCTTTACGGCATTGACAGGGGCTCAGGAATTTGATTTGAAAGAAGCGGTTTGGTATTTGCAGGAACACCCGCTCGACCTTATTGACTGGGCAATTTCGAATAGCCACCGTAAAGACGTTGAAAAAATAGCCCCTAATTTCCGTAATCAGACCCTCAAAGAAGTGTTGCCCCCCGACGAACGACCTGTGCAGCGTCATAATGGAAACATGTTTCAATTAGACCGTGCAGGCAGCAACGGTACTTCTGAGCACAGCGCCGGCGATATTTGGCTTTTGCCGTATTGGATGGGAAGGTATTTGGGCGTAATCAGCGAGCCAAAGAAGTAGAGAATATTCAAAAAATCAGTAAAAAATAGACTGTCGGTTTTTGGGCAGTCTATTTTTTGTTAACCAAAGCCTTAACAATTTACCACAAATGGTGCACCTGTGATTTAATGTATTTCGAGTAAATGGCGTTGACGGCAGACAGCTTTTCTGAAGTTAAATCAGGAATACCCAATGCTTCTAAGTTGGCCGTTGCCTGTTCGGGACGGGAAGCACCTGGAATAATGGTACTTACTGCCGCAAATTGTAAAATCCAACGAAGGGCTACGGGAGCAAGATTCGCATAAGCAGGAAATAAGGTCTTCAATTCTTCTACGGCAGCCAAACCCGTTTCATAGTCAATACCTGAAAAAGTTTCGCCTTTGTCAAATTGTTCACCATTGCGGTTAAAGAAACGGTGGTCGCCTGCGGTAAAAGTCGAATTTTTAGAAAATTTCCCCGTCAATAAGCCGCTTGCCAAAGGGACGCGTACGATAACGCCCACATTTTTCTTTTGCGCCTGTTCAAAAAACAATTCCGCAGGGCGTTGACGAAACATGTTAAAGATGATTTGAACAGTTGTAACATTCTCAAATTCAATTCCTTTGAGTGCTTCTTCCACTTTTTCAACACTGATGCCAAGATTCAGGATTTTACCTTCGTCTTTCAATCGGTCAAACAATTCAAAAATTTCGGGTCGGTAATAGACTTCAGTAGGCGGACAGTGCAGTTGAATCAAATCAAGCGTTTCGAGCCCCATATTTTTGAGACTGTCTTCCACAAATTTGCGCAGTATGGCAGGCTGATACGCCTCGTTGACGTGTGGATTTAATTGGCGACCGCACTTGGTAGCTACATAAATACGTTCCGAACGACTTTTGACGAATTTTCCTACGGCTTTTTCGCTTTCACCTGCTCCGTATACATCGGCAGTATCAATAAAGTTAATTCCTGAATCTACAGCAGCATGAAGGATTTTTTCGGCGTTTTCGTGGCTGAACTCATCGCCCCATTTGCCGCCAACCTGCCATGTACCCAGACTTATTTCTGAAATTTCAAATCCTGTTTTTCCTAATTTTCGGTAATTCATCGGTAGTATTAAGTTGATCGTTTATTCATAGACAAGAATCGCAAAAAGTGTTACAACGGTTTTTGAGCTTTACGCTGCATTCGTTGTTGCCATTTTTTCTGAATTTTGTAAGAAAGCCACGCACCTGCGGCACCTGTTACTGCTCCTGCCAGTACATCGCTTGGGTAATGCACACCTAAGCGCATTCGTGAGTAACCAATGGCTCCTGCCCATGCGTACGCAGGCACAATGACGTACCATTTTCGGTAATTGATTGCTAAAGTGGTGGCAGTGGCAAAAGCTGTAGTTGTATGTCCGGATGGAAAAGAATAATTGGGTTCTTCACCTTCTATTCGAGCTACAAAAAGAGAGGGTTGTGCGATAAACGGGCGTTCGCGTAATACGATTCTTTTGGTGATTTGTGTAACTGCATTTCCAATAACAAACCCTCCTAATGCCTGCCATCCTTGACTTTGTAACGTTTTGTTTTTGGTTGAAAAACCCGCTATCAACAACCCAGCGGGCAGTGCCAAACTTACAGGGGTAGCAGTGGACGACAGGAATTTTTCGACACTCACGTTGGTCGGTTGAATAGGACCATAGATGTTTTGAAGTAAGTGAGTATTCAAGTGTTGGGCGCTTATTTTCCACGAAAACAAGCACAGGAAGAAGAGGTATTTTTTCACGTACAGAAATCTAAATTGAGGGATGCTAAGTCAAATATAGCTTTGCCACTGCAATCAGCAATACGGAGGCCAAAATATAACGCAATGTTTGAAGATTGAATTTAAAACTGCCTTGATAAGCGCCCAGCGTTCCGCCAATCAAAGCGGCTATTAGCCAAGTACTTAGTTGTGTATTGGGAACAAATCCTTTTTGAAAAAGCCCGTATAAACCCGACATGGAATTGACAAAAATAAATAAAGCGGAAACGGCTGCCGTTTCTTTGACTCGACCCCATCCCAACAATAAAATCACGGGACTCAGAATAATACCGCCTCCAATTCCCAACATTCCCGACAATACTCCAATCGCTGCTCCAATCAACAAACTGAGCCACAGCACAACGGGCTTTGTTTCTTTTTTATCAACCGGTTGAAACAGCATTCGTGCAATGGCAATGGCCAATGCCATGGCCAGAAGTTTTTTGTACAATGAATCAGTAATGGGTAAGGTAGCTCCAATGTAGGATAAGGGAATACTTGTAATCACAAACGGCCAAAATAAATTCCATCGAAAATGCCCGGCACGGTAGTATTGGATAAAGGCAATAAGGGAAACAAATACGTTAAGAATCAATGCCGAAGATTTCATCAAAGCGGGTGAAGTGCCAAAGAGGGCCATCAATGCCAAATAACCGCTCGCTCCGCCGTGCCCGACAGAAGCGTACAAAAAAGCCATGATACCTATCAATAACAGTTGCCAATAATCTTGCATGAGTCAGGAATACGTTATTTCTTCAAATATATAACGACTTCGTAACTTATACAACTTTGCCTATGAGGCTTATCCTTTACGTCTGATTCTGAATAGTTTAACCAATGGACTTACGTAATCTTCCTTGGCGTCAATCGCTACGTAATTAATGTCGTTTTGTCGTGCAAATTGCTCAATTTTTTTGCTAAGGTGAGAAAAGTCCTGCCGTATTCGACGGCGGAACCAAAGTGAAGAAGTATTAATCCAAGTCGTTTTATTTGTTTCGGGGTCACGCATGGGGATAATACCCAAACGAGGTAGGTTCGTTTCGCGTTGATCAAGGAGGTGAACCATGACCAAATCGTGTTTCCGAGCCAAGGCGCGAAGGTTGTGTTCGTAGTTTTTGTCAATAAAATCGGAAACAAAAATAACTACACTCCGACGTTTGACTACCTTGAGTGTAAATAAAATAGCTTCCGCAAGATTCGTTTTCAGAGATTGAGGTTTTAGTTTATATAATTCCGTAATCAACTGATAACCATGCTTCATGCCGTTGGAAGGGCGAATGTATTTTTCTTTTTGATCGGAAAAACATAATAAGCCAACGTGGCTTGCTTCCTGAATGGCCGAAAGAGCTAATACACCGCAGATCTCTTTAGCGGTGTCCAATTTAACATGTGTGGCTTCTCCTACCTGTTGCGAGCCACTCACGTCCAGCAGAAAGAAAACGGTCTGTTCTTTCTCTTCCCGAAAGATTTTTACAAAGGTCCCGTGGCCTTTGGCCGATACGTTCCAGTCAATTGTACGCACATCATCGCCGTATTGGTATTCGCGCAAGTCGGTAAATTCCAAGCCTGAACCTTTAAAAACGGAACGAAAACTGCCTCGCATATCGGCATTGACGGCCTTACGAATCCGAATCTCGTACTGACGTATCTTGGTTATAAATTGCTCAATCATTCGTAATTTTGTAGCTGAACCATTCAAAAATACAAAAATCAGCCATGATACCCCGCTTATTGTTTCCTTTTTTAATCCTAACGGTTTTACTGACCGGTTGCCAAGATGACCCAAAAATTCCCGAAGGGACACTTTCAGAAGCAAAAATGACTCAAATCCTGACCGATATGCACTTACTCGAAGCACGGGTAGGGCGTTTGGGAATGACTTCACTTGATTCTTCCACGATTGTAACGGAATATTTGAAACAGAAAATCTTCAAAAAATACGGTACAGATTCTGCTGCTTATAATCGCAGTTACCAGTTTTATTCAACCAACCCTGTTTTTATGGAGCGGATTTATACCGACGTAGTTAAAAAATTGGAAACTCGTCAAAAGAAAAAAGATTATAAAGGTTTGTAGTATGGCTCTTTCGGAAGAACTCAAAAGGGCGATTATCCAAATGCCTCAAAAAGAAAAAGACAAGTTGCTTCTTCGGCTGGTTGCCAAAGATTCTAATTTGGTACAACGTTTTGAATTTGAACTGATTGAACACGGAGATACAGTTCAAATACGCCGTGATGATATCAAACAGAGAATCTTAAAAGTAGCGGCAAGAACGCACGATACGCCGGGTTGGATGATGATGGATATGAGGAGTTTTAGCGGAGAAATAAGCCAACACGTCAAAATTACCAAAGATAAATACGGTGAGATTGAGTTGAGTATTTACCTGTTTCTGACTTTTTTTGAGCATCAATCCGCTCTATTGCTCATTCACAACAGCCGCAGCGACTCGTGTGCAGAATACATTGCTAAGAAAGTGGATAGCTTAGTGAAGAAGCTGAACAAATTTAACCCCGATTACTTTGTAGATTTTGAACGGGATGTGCAAAAGCTATTGAATTATGTACACAGCCACTGCTCTAAGAACTATGCACGTACCTTGGAAATTCCGAAGCAGTGGCCATAATTATTTCTTAACTGCCATCACCATTTTGATGTCAAGTTTGGCTCCAATGGCCAATACATCCACTAAGTCCTGTACAGAGATAGACTGGTCCACTTGCAAGATTACGGTCTTTTCTTCCACTCCGGCAAAAATAGTTTGAAGCTGAGTTTCCAATTGATCTTTAGCTATCGGTTGGCGGTCAATAAAATATTCCTTGTCAGCATTTACGGCTATAGTGGTTTGCTTCTTTTGCATTTGCTGAGCAGCCGACGCTTTAGGCAACATCATTTTAATGACGTTGGGATTCACCATCGTAGAAATAATTAAAAAGAACAGCATCAGGAAGAACATGATGTCATTCAATGATTCGGTAAATACCTTGGGCACAAATGCTTTTTTTCGACGGATTTTCATGGTTATAAAGTAAACTGTTAATGGTTACCGGTTATCCGAAACTTAATTTCTCTTCCTATAAACGGATAACACTACTTAACGGCTTGTAATCGGTTTTTGCAAAACGTCTAAGAAATCAAATGCGCCTGCCTGAAGTTTTAGGGCAAGACGGTCTATTTTCATATTGAGCATGTGATAGCCCATATACGCAATCAAACCTACGATCAAACCCGCGCCGGAAGTAACCATTTTTTCGTACATACCACTTGCAATGGTACTGATATTGAAGTCGTTTGATTGCGAAATGCTGTAGAATATATTGATAATGCCTGAGATAGTACCAACGAACCCTAACATGGGCGCGATACCCGCAATTACTCCCAAATAGGCAAGATTGCTTTCTAAACGAGCCAATTCAATTTGGCTGGCATTTTCAATCGTACTTTCAATGTCTTTGATAGTATAACCAATCCTTCCTACGGCTTTTTCAAAAATTCGCCCCGCAGCTGAGCGTTGATTACGGCACAGCGATTCGGCAGATTTGATGTTGCCCTGCTGCACAAAATCCTTCATATTATCAATGAAACTATTTTCGATTTTTCCGTTGGCATTGATAGCTAACCAACGTTCGATAATAAGAAACAAGGTTGCGAAAAACATAAGTAGGAGAGGAATCATTACCCATCCTCCTTTCATTACTAAGTCAAATAAAGAAATTCCTGAGGCAGAAGCAGCGGTAGTAGCTACGGAATCAACGGCGGTTTGCGCTTGAAGTAGAATCATTACTGTTAGGTTTTTGCTGTGTCAAAAACGGAAAGATTTGGTGGAATATTGTTTAGAGAGTTCAAATATACAAATTTCTCGCCTTTATGGCCTTAAATACCCTGCTTGGCTATAGGTTATTAGGCTGAAAATTGAAAAATCCCGGATAGAATGGTATTTTTATGTCAATCCTGTCTTTTAAGTGTATTGTTGAAAACATTCTTTTGATGACTCGTTCTTCGGACATTAGTAAAAACGACACATCCATTATTCGTTTTGTTGATACTGCTTCTCCCCATTATCATGCCGGAGAAATCAGTTTACTCAATTCGGTTGACTGTGTTATTTTTGGATTTTATGGCACAGAGCTTCATGTATTGTTGCACAAATTCCTTTATGACCCCTTTAAAGGTTATTGGGCGTTATTGGGAGGTTTTGTGCATCCCGACGAAAATATTGATGATGCGGCTCGCAATACCGTTGAACGCCTAACTGGTTTGATAAACGTCTATATGGAGCAGGTATACACGTTTGGAAACGTATCTCGGGTACCCACAGAGCGTGTTATTACGACCTGCTATTATGCACTTATTGAGGTTGAGCCAACGCTTCCTAAACTTTCGCATGAGTATGGTGCTACGTGGTGGCCTATCTCTAAAGTGGCTCAATTAGACTTGGTGTATGACCACCCTCAGATGTTTGAAAAAGCACTGGAGCAACTTCGCCGTAAGGTGCGTTATCAGCCGATTGGATTTGAGCTTTTACCCGAAAAGTTTACCATGCTGGAACTCCGAAATTTGTACGAATCAATCATGGGGCGTCCTTTGGATAAACGGAATTTCAGCAAAAAAATTCTGAATATGAATCTTTTGGTCAAATTGAAAGAAAAGCAAAAAGGAACCTCTCGTCGAGGTGCTTACTTTTTTTGTTTTGATGAAAAACGCTATCAGGAATTGCTTTCTAAAGGACTTCTGTTTGAAATCTAAAAGAGTCAAAAAAGAAGTTTATCGAAATAAAGGACCCCACTCATCGGGAATATCATTGGATTTGTCAAAGCTGTTGACCCACTCAATAAAAAGTAGTCTGAATTCTTCAATGGCATCGCGAAGCACTTTTAGATAGCGCGTTTCCTTAAAACCCATCATCTTGAGGCCTGAAGTCTGGGTCAATAAACTACGGGCATGGATTTTGATAACGACGGCGTTTTCCATCCGTAAGGTATATAAATCGCCTACCTCGGCTCCTGCGATTTTGGCGCAGATAATGCTCGCATCTTCAAACAACAATCCACGGTAGTGCGCCATAAAATCATCTTCTTCGTCAATCAATTCCATCAATGAATCTACAATTTCAAAAATTTCGCGCGCCTTTTTCATAATTGGCATATTTTCAACACGGTCATGTTCTCGTTGAAAATCTCGTTTTGCCTCTTCAGAATTAAACTCTTCTCCATCAAAATCATCATCATCATCATCGTCGTCATCAAAAATCGCCATAGCATTGGTTTTTATTCGGCTGCAATTTCTAAAACTTTTGGTTTTGAAACAAAATAGGTATTTCTGTAAGGTGCCACATGACAAGCATTGGGGCATGATTGTTCTAATTTTCAATAGCTTGTAAACTAAAAATTAAGGAGTTTTTGTAAATTGAAACCCAAAACATTTCCCAACAAACTTTATGAATAAATTATCCCTTCTCTTAGTAGCGGTTTCAGTCAGTATTAATGCCTTTTGTCAGGAAGTAAAAGAAAACAAAGGGTTCTATCAATTCCTTACCGACGACCCCAATCAAAAACCTTTTTATTCTGACCGTCAGGGAGTTGTTGCTTCCAATGGAATGGTAGCCTCGGCACACCCTGAAGCATCCAAAGTAGGTATAGACATCTTAAAAAAGGGAGGAAACGCCACCGATGCTGCCGTGGCGGTACAGTTTGCGCTGGCGGTTGTTCACCCGTCAGCCGGTAATATTGGCGGTGGAGGTTTTTTTGTGTATCGTACAAAAAAAGGTAAAAATTATACCCTCGATTTTCGGGAAAAAGCCCCGCTCAAAGGTCATAAAGATATGTACTTGGATGCCAAAGGAGATGTTATTCCAGGTCTTAGCCTTACGGGGCATTTGGCAAGTGGGGTGCCTGGCTCAGTAGATGGAATGGTAGAAGTCCACAAAAAATTTGGTAATCTCCCTTGGAATATGCTTCTTCAACCCGCCATTGATTTGGCAGAAAAAGGGGTTATATTAACTGCAAAAGAAGCTACTGGCCTGAATCGTATCAAAAACGATCTTCTGAAAGTAAACTCTGATACTACCTATTTTCGTCTCCCTGATGGGCGTGAATGGAAGGCGGGGGATTTGCTCGTTCAGAAAGATTTAGGAAAAACCCTCCGTCGAATTCAGGAAAAGGGTAGAGCTGGATTTTATGAAGGCGAGACGGCTGCATTGCTGGTAGCCGAAATGGAAAGAGGAAAAGGGTTTATTACCGATGAAGACCTCAACCAATATCACTCTGCCTGGCGTACGCCGTTGGTTGGGCAATACAAAGACTATAAGCTCATTACGATGCCACCTGTTTCGAGTGGCGGTGTGGCTTTGTTGCAACTTTTGAAATTTGTAGAGCCTTATCCACTCAAACGTTGGGGATGGCACGCTGACTCTACCATTCAGGTAATGATTGAGGCAGAACGCCGCGTGTATGCCGACAGAGCAAAGTTTTTGGGCGACCCCGACTTTGTTAAAGTTCCTGTAAGAGAGTTAATTAGTCCAGATTACCTCAAACAACGCTGGGAAGATTTTGACTTTAATAAAGCTTCGGAAAGCAAAGTGGTGAAGGGCGGATATATTCCCACGTATGAGAGTTTAGAAACTACGCACTTTTCGATTGTGGATAAAGAAGGTAATGCCGTATCGGTGACGACAACCCTCAACGGAGGCTATGGTAGTCGTGTGGTGGTGAAAGGTGCAGGTTTTTTTATGAACAATGAAATGGACGATTTTAGTATCAAGCCAGGTGTTCCTAATATGTTTGGCCTGATTGGGAGCGAAGCCAACGCCATTGCACCCAGTAAACGAATGTTGTCTTCTATGACGCCAACGATTGTAGAAAAAGGTAAAAAATTGTACATGGTGGTAGGTACGCCGGGCGGCTCTACAATTATTACGTCGGTTTTTCAGACAATCCTCAACGTACTTGAACACGGTATGACCATGCAGGAGTCTGTCAATGCCTTTAAATTTCACCACCAATGGCTTCCCGACAAAACAACCTTTGAAAGTGGTGCTTTTACAGAAGGGGTAATTCAAAGACTTCAGTCGCGCGGGTATATCCTTGAAATGCAACGGAATACCATCGGACGCATGGATTGTATTCTTGTGCGCCCCGACGGTACTTTGGAAGGCGGTTCTGACCCCCGTGGTGATGACACAAGTGTTGGATACTGATTCGAACCCTTCTTCTAAACCTATAAGGTTTTTAAAACCTTATAGGTTTGTCTATGGAAATGGCCCAAAAGTGATGTTGGGTTTTCACGGCATTGGTCAGGACCACCGTTGTTTCTTGCCATTGGTCGAAGTTTTGAAAGAACAATACACCTTTTATTTGTTTGATTTGCCTTTTCATGGCCAAAGCCCTGTCCTTACCACTGAAAAACTGACGTTGGCAGAATGGAAAGCTTTTTTAGAAGATTTTTTAAGCATAAATAAGATTGAGAGATTTTCAATTGTGGGCTTTAGTATGGGAGGAAAGTTTGCTTTGGCTACCCTTCAACTCTTTCCCAACCGTATCGAATCCTGCTGGCTTTTGGCGCCCGACGGTATTACTGAAAGCCCTTGGTATCGACTAGCTACGCGGTTTTGGTTGAGCAAAAATCTGTTTCGATTCTTTGTAAGCAATGTCAGTCGTTTTAAGAAATTGGCAGAATTGTTAGTGAGTATGGGTTTAGTTGAAAAAAGCGCTGTCAAATTTGCCGAAACAACCCTTTCAACTCCTGAGCAACGCGAACGAGTGTATCGTTCGTGGATAGGTTTTAGCCTGATTCGGGCCGATATGAAACTTGTTGCCCAATTGGTTAAGAAAAACAAAATTGATGTAAAGATTTTTCTCGGAAAACACGATGCCTTACTGCCTGTTCATTATGTACTTCCTCTTACCAAACAATTGCCTGAATTGAAGCCAATTATTTTAAAAACAGGACATCATCGGCTGATTGAAAAGGTGGCGGACTGGTTTCGACAGGTTTAATAAATACTGTCTTAAAATGCCAACTCTTGCCATCCTTCGCTGTAAAGGTTTGGGCTTTGAAGTAATTGTTGGGGCGTTCCGTAATCATCAGTGCGCCCATTTTCGATAATATAAATACGGTTTGCTTGGCGAGCAGTTTGAACTTTGTGCGTTATTAACAAAACAGTCATTGTTGTCCTCAGATGCTGTAAAAGTTGCAATACAAATTGCTCCGTGTTTTTATCCATCGAAGCGGTAGCCTCATCAAGTAGCAATAATTGTGGCTTTTGCCACAAGGCACGCGCCAGTGCCACCAACTGTTTTTGTCCGCCCGACAAATTAATTCCTTCTTCACCTACCAATGTCAGATAACTTTGAGGCAACTGTTCAAAAAAATAGCCAAACCCCAAATCTTTACAAAACTGAACTACTTCTTTGGGTTGGGCGAGTTCGCCTAAAACGATATTTTCTAACAGTGTACCGTTGAAAATCTTAATTTCCTGCGGGACAACGCCTATATTTTCCCGCCAGAAGCCTGTATCTACTGTTCGTAAATCTTGGCCGTTTATGCTTACTTCGCCTGACTCCCAATCGTAAAATTTCTGCAAAATCTGCATCAGTGTGCTTTTCCCATGGCCACTTTCGCCCAATAAAGCAATCGTTTCGCCTTTGTGAAGCTCCAACGAAATATTTTTGAGCAAAGCCGAACGCCCCGCAAAACGAAAAGAAAGGCTTTTGACAATCAATGACTCAAAAACAAACTCCTTTTGCTCGTCCTGATTTGTAATCGCGCGGCGAACCGTCGGGACGCTTCCGGATTCGGATTTGTAATCCGAATTTACAGTATTACTCATTTCACTTTCCAAACTCGTAAACTCGTACATCCGTTCAAAGGCGATGCGGGCTTCCTGAAGTTGAATATTAAGCGTGGCCAATCGCCCCACAGCCCCTATCATCCCTGATGCAATGCCAATGACAGCCATCATTTCGCCCACTTTGAGCTGTTTTTGTAAAACCAATATCGACAAAACTGACAGCATCGCTACCGTCATTAGCACCCCAAAAACCTCCGCCCAAATTCCGTAGCGAGTTCCCAAAAGCCCCAAGTTGTATGACTTTTGCTGAAATGATTGATAAATAGCTTGGGTAGTTTTGGTGAAAAAATCTTCTCGCCCTGCTGCTTTTATGGCTCCTATTCCCGTGATGGTATCTACATACTCACTCTCTACTCGCGCGTAGCCCGCCATTACCGCCCGTTGGTGTTGCATAATGCGCCGATCGCCACACCAACCAACCGAAAAAAGGCAAACTTACCAACGTAAGTGCCCCAACCTCCACCGAATACACAAAGACAAATACTGCTGAAATCACCACTACCAAAAAATCAATCAGCACACTACCCGCCAAGGACGCAATAACCGACTGAATACGGCGCGTATCGTGCATTCGGGCAATGAGGTCGCCTGTTTTGCGGGTATCAAAAAACGATTTGGGTAATCGAATCAATTTCTCGTAGAAACTCCCCGCGACGCGATTATTGAAACTTTGGGTTTGGCGAAGCAAAAACAAGGCTCGAAGGTAGGTGATACCCGAACGTATCAACAAAAGCAAACCCAACAGCACCAACCCGATGATGAGTTTTTCGGTATTTTGTTGGGGCAAAATCTCATCAATTAGTTTTTGCGAAAAAAGAGACATTCCTAATCCCAACACCGCAACTACTACGCCCAGTACGGCCGCAATCATCAAAATAGGCAACTCTTCTTGAATCAGGCTTTTGAGCCAGCGTAATTTTTGACCGGTAGTACTCACGTTTTTCTGAAAGCGCTCCGTAGGCGTCAATTGAAGCAAAATCTTGGATTTCCAAATCGCCTCTAACTCACTTTCACTCATCTCTACCACACCCTTAGCAGGGTCACTAATCACAAAAAAACCTGTTTTTTTTGTTCCCCCACTGGGGGCTAGGGGGCTGGGGCTGGCCACCACATAATGCTCCAATTTCCCTTCCATCACTATGTGCAGGATAACAGGATGGGGTAACTCATACAGCATTTCGATACTTTCAGCTTCAAACCCCTCGGCCTCCAGCCCTATTTGTTGGGCTGCCTGACATAATCCCAACAGTGTAGTGCCTTGCTTAGAAGTGCCACTCAAGGCCCGAAGCCGCTCCAACGACACCTCTCCCCCAAAATGCCGCACCACTGATGCCAAGCAAGCTACACCACAATCGCTTTGGTCTTGTTGGCGAATGAAAGGAATTTTATTTTTTTTCATTACCCACAATCTCTAAATTCGGTACTGGAACACTAAGTTATGGCAATCATTAAAGGTCTCATCATGAGCACTTCTTCGAGAGAATAGATACGTTTTGTCAAGCCTTGTTTCATAGCAGGCGATATTTTTTTGTATTTAGTTTGAAA
>Ga0247843_1003924_pt1 | contig 23188 bp, 16 predicted proteins | sample LaCruzMarch2017__FD_192420 | JGI IMG/M metagenome (GOLD analysis project Ga0247843, IMG submission 192420) | Freshwater microbial communities from meromictic Lake La Cruz, Castile-La Mancha, Spain - LaCruzMarch2017_8m | ecosystem: Environmental > Aquatic > Freshwater > Lake | place: Spain...
TCATGCTCGCCCAAGCCGACAACCCCAAAGAACTGCTGCTGGAAAACGGCGACCTCATCCGCATCCCCGCCATCGACAACCTCGTCCTGGTCAGCGGTGAAGTCATGTTCCCCAACACCATCGCCCTGGACAGCCGCAAAAGCGTCGAAGACTACATCAGCACCGCCGGCGGCTACGCCCAGAACGCCGACACCTCGCGCATCGTCATCGCCCACCGCGACGGCAGCTTCGAGGACACCGCCGCCGCAGGCTGGTTCAGCAGCACTAAAGTACGCCCGGGCGACGAAATCTTGGTGTTGCCCAAAGTCGACGCCAAATACCGCCAGCTGTTCAAGGAAGTCTCCACCATGATTTACCAAATGGCGTTGGGGGCTAGGATTGTGTTGCGGTAACCACCCTACATTTGAAAACAGCGTCTATACTTACTAATTTTTAGGATTAAGGAAAAGCAATGCAGATTCATCAGACTGATTTACCCGGTGTTGTGATTATTGAGCCAAAAGTGTTTGGCGATGAACGTGGTTATTTCATGGAAACTTGGAATCAAGAGCGTTATGCCGCAGGTGTTACTTCGGATAATTTTGTCCAAGACAATGTGTCTTTTTCCCGCAAAGGCGTTTTACGCGGTTTACATTTCCAAAAAATTAACCCGCAAGGCAAATTGGTTTATGTATTGCAAGGTGAAGTGTTTGATGTTGCTTTGGATATTCGCGTCGGTTCGCCAACATTTGGAAAATGGACTAGCGTGGTGTTGTCAGCCGAGAACAAACGCCAATTTTTTATTCCTGCGGGTTTTGCACACGGTTTTTGTGTAACCTCAGATACTGCGTTTTTCGCCTATAAATGCACTGATAAATACAATCCACAATCCGAAGGCAGTGTGTTATGGAATGACCCTGATCTGAATATTCCTTGGCCTACTGATGCGCCTGAATTATCAGCAAAAGATAGCCAAGGTACAAAATTGGCTGATTACGCAACAGAACTTCTTCCAACTTACTAAAAAGCGATACGGTTATGAATAAAGCGATTCTTGTCACAGGCGGCGCCGGTTTTATCGGCTCAAATTTTGTAATGAACTGGCTAGCGCAGTCAGATACCACGGTAATTAATCTTGATGTCCTCACTTATGCGGGCAATATGGAGAATTTGGCGTCATTAGCAGGCGATGATCGCCATGTTTTTGTTAAGGGCAATATTGGTGATGGCGCATTGGTTGCCGAATTATTGGCAAAATACCAACCTTATGCGGTGGTGAATTTTGCCGCTGAATCCCATGTTGACCGCTCTATCCATTCGCCAGAAGATTTTATCCAAACCAATATTGTCGGTACTTTCCGGTTATTGGAAGCGGCGCGTGGCTATTGGAACGGCTTATCGGATCAAGATAAATCTGCATTCCGCTTCTTGCATGTGTCCACCGATGAAGTCTATGGCTCACTGAAAAAAGACGATCCAGCGTTTAGCGAAACCAACCGTTACGAGCCGAATAGCCCTTACTCAGCAAGTAAAGCGGCAAGTGACCATTTGGTACGTGCTTACCACCATACTTACGGTATGCCAGTATTGACCACCAATTGCTCCAACAACTACGGCCCGTTCCACTTCCCAGAAAAATTGATCCCGCTTTTGATTACCAATGCTTTGGCAGACAAAAACTTGCCTGTTTATGGTGACGGTCAGCAAATTCGCGATTGGTTGTATGTGGCGGATCATTGTTCTGGCATCCGCCGGGTATTGGAAGCTGGCTTAGTCGGCGAAACTTATAATATCGGTGGCTGGAACGAAATGGCGAATATTGACATCGTCCATACCGTTTGCGATTTATTGGACGAAGCGCGCCCACGCGCCGATGGCAAATCCTACCGCGAGCAAATCACTTTTGTTACTGACCGCCCAGGCCATGATCGCCGTTACGCGATAGATGCCACTAAAATTGAGAAAGAATTGGGTTGGAAGCCCGCAGAAACGTTTGCGACAGGTATCCGCAAAACCGTGCAATGGTATTTAGATAATCCAGAATGGGTTGCTAATGTCCAATCTGGCTCGTACCGTGAATGGGTGGAGAAAAACTATGCGGAGCGTGGCTAATGAAGCTGCTGTTGCTCGGTAAGAACGGTCAAGTTGGCTGGGAATTACAACGTGCACTAGCGCCATTAGGCGAAGTAATCGCTTTAGACCGCCATTCCGGCGATGGTTTGACTGGTGATTTGAGCAATTTGGATGGCCTCTCGGAGACTATCCAAAAACTCAAACCCGACGTTATCATCAACGCCGCCGCGCATACAGCAGTAGACAGAGCAGAGAGCGAGCCGGAGTTGGCGCATATCATCAATGCCCAAGCCAGTGAAGTGATGGCAACAGCCGCTGCCACTATAGGCGCATGGTTAGTGCATTATTCTACTGACTATGTGTTTGACGGTAGCGGCGAACAACGACGCTTGGAAACCGATGCTACCGCACCGTTGGGTGTTTATGGCGCAACCAAGTTGGAAGGTGAGCAGCTGATCCAAAAATCTGGGTGCAAACATCTTATTTTCCGTACCAGTTGGGTATATGCCGCCCGTGGCAATAATTTTGCTAAAACCATGCTGCGCTTGGCGCAAGAACGGGATAGCCTTAATGTCATTAACGATCAAATCGGTGCACCCACGGGTGCCGAGTTGATTGCCGATGTCACTGCCCATGCCATCCGCGTGGCAATGCAACGCGAAGAGGTTTCTGGCTTGTACCATTTGGTCGCCCAAGGAGAAACTTCTTGGTTTGATTATGCCCGTATGGTGCTGGCGTTTGCTGCCGAAGCTGGCATTGAATTAAAAGTTAAACCTGATGCCGTAGGTGCGATACCCACCAGTGCTTATCCTACCCCAGCTAAACGCCCGAATAACTCGCGTTTATCGATAGAAAAATTGGAACAAACGTTTAACCTCACCATGCCCGCGTGGCAATTAGGTGTTACCCGCATGTTGACCGAAACCCTCGGCAAATAACTTAACGCAGTGTAAAAACGGAATCTGATGATTATGAATAATATGTCTGTATCAACACCCAATATCCATTCAAGACGCGGCATTATTTTAGCGGGTGGCTCAGGCACGCGCCTGTACCCAGTGACCAAAGTGGTCTCTAAACAATTGCTGCCGATTTACGATAAACCGATGATTTATTACCCGCTGACCACATTAATGTTGGCAGGTATCAAAGATATTTTGATTATCTCCACGCCGCAAGACACCCCGCGTTTTGAACAATTATTAGGCGATGGCAGTGATTGGGGTATCAACATCCAATACGCCGTGCAACCCAGCCCCGATGGCTTGGCACAAGCATTTATTATCGGTAAAGAATTTGTCGGTAATAATCCCAGCGCTTTAGTGTTGGGTGACAATATTTTTTATGGTCATGATTTGCATGTGCAGTTGGAAAGCGCCATGAACAGGACGGAAGGCGCATCGGTATTTGCTTATCACGTCCATGATCCAGAGCGTTACGGCGTGGTGGCTTTTGATGCCGAAGGTAATGCAACATCGTTAGAAGAAAAACCAGAAAAACCCAAATCCAATTATGCGGTGACTGGCTTGTATTTTTACGACAATGACGTCGTTGATATTGCCTGTAATCTTGCGCCATCACCGCGTGGCGAATTGGAAATTACCGACGTAAACCGGATTTATTTAGAGCGTAAAAAACTCTCTGTTGAAATCATGGGCCGTGGTTATGCGTGGTTGGATACTGGTACTCATGAAAGCTTAATTGAAGCCAGTAATTTCATCGAAACCATCGAACATCGCCAAGGCCTTAAAGTTGCCTGCCCAGAAGAAATTGCTTTCCGTAAAGGCTATATTGATGCCGAGCAATTGCAAAAATTAGCGCAACCATTAGCTAAAAATGGGTACGGTAAATATCTTTACAGTCTTTTAAACGACCGCGTGCTTTAACAAAATTGCCGTAGGGTCAGCCATCCGCAGTTGCGTTGACTGTTGCATTTGAGAACTCTATAACAATTGTTCAATGTTTCGTTAAGGCTTGCACCAATAGCGCGATATTATCCATCGTGACAAATTTATAGCGTCGGTGAGCATTCATCGGCGCTTAAAAATATTGGTAAGACCAGAGGTCAAAATTGAATTCTATTGCAGATAAAACTGACGTCACCGCTTATATAGCAACAGCCCCTTCGATTGTCCGATTGCCAGGCATAGCAACCTTGCTTGGCCGTCCTGTTGCCCATTACCGCACCGCTAAAAATTTTACTGATTGCGCGGGCGTCTTAACGTGGGGACGAAAACCCAGCGCGGCTTTTGCTACGGCGTTTGCCGAGCGTCACGGCCTGTCTTTGTTGCGCCTAGAAGACGGCTTTTTACGCTCGCTAGGTTTCGGCAGAAAAGAGCCACCGTTATCATTGGTTGTTGATGATTTGGGCATTTATTACGATGCCTTGCAGCCTTCCCGCCTTGAATCCCTGATTGCCCAGCCGCTAAATTTACAACAACAGCAACGGGCTAATGCCCTGATTGCTGCTTGGCGTAATGCGCGGGTATCCAAATACAATCACGCGAGGGAATACACCAAACCATTGCCAGACCATTATGTACTGGTGGCTGACCAAGTGGTTGGCGATATGTCCATTCACTATGGTTTGGCAGAACAAGCCAGTTTTGATCGCATGTTGCAAGCCGCTTTGGATGAAAATCCAGACAGCACGGTGATCTTAAAAATCCATCCTGGCGTGATAACAGGCCGCAAACAAGGGCATTTTGCCTTAAAAATTCTCGCCAATAATCCACGCATACAGATAATCAGTGATGACGTGCATCCCGTATCGTTATTGGAACGCGCCGAAGCCGTTTACTGCGTCACCTCGCAAATTGGCTTTGAAGGCTTACTTTGGGGGAAAAAAGTGCGTACCTTCGGGATGCCTTTTTACGCCGCTTGGGGATTGACCACCGACGACTTACAAGTCGGGCGGCGTGGCCCGATAGCCTTGGAAAATTTAGTCTATGGCGCATTAATCGCTTATCCGCGATACCTTGATCCTGAAACAAATCTGCCTTGCGAGGTTGAACGCTTAATTGCTTGGATGGGTTTACAGCGGCAAATCCGCGACCGCTTTCCGCCAGCCGTTGAAGCCTTAGGATTTTCGTATCATAAAAGACCGATAGTCCGGCGTTTTTTCCAAGGTAGCCAAGTATTTTTTGACCGTAAACCCGCAGCCATTCCCGAAAATGCCTTGCAAGTAGTCTGGGGTGTTAATGGCTCAACGCCGCAACAACCAACGGAAAATAATAGGGTTTACTTAGAAGATGGTTTTATCCGCTCCATTGGCTTAGGTGCTGATGTCATTCATCCGGTATCCTGCGTTTTAGATACCCAAGGCATTTATTATGATGCCACCCAGCCATCCGATTTAGAACAGCTCCTGCAAAATCATCAATTTGCCAGCGACTTATTGGCTCGGGCAGCGTTATTGCGGCAGCGTTTGGTTACCGAGCGATTGACCAAATACAACGTCGGGCAAAGTGCTTGGCAGCGTCCTGATAGCACTGCCAAAACCGTGATTTTAGTACCAGGACAAGTGGCCTTAGATGCGTCGTTGATATTTGGTGCCTGCGAAATTCGCGAGAATATCGCCTTATTAAAGGCAGTCAGGCAAAGCCATCCCGATGCTTATATCGTTTATAAACCGCATCCAGAAGTGGTTGCCGGATTCCAAGAAGCCAACCCCAATGACAACGAAGCCGCCAATTGGTGTGATGAAATAGTCACCGATGCCATCATGGCGGATTTGTTGCTGCAAGTTGATGAAGTGCACACCATCAGTTCGCTGGCGGGATTTGAAGCCTTGTTACGGCAGAAAAAAGTCGTTTGTTACGGCTGGCCTTTTTATGCGGGCTGGGGGCTTACCGAAGACAGGACACCATTGACAAGACGCAGCCGCCGTCTTGATTTAGATGAACTGGTTGCTGGGGTATTAATTTTGTACCCGGTTTATATCAGCCGCAGTACCGACAAATACACCACGCCAGAACGCGCGTTGGATGAATTACTGGCATGGCGAAAAGGCGCGACCACGGTCTTGCCTTGGTGGCGTAAAGGCTTGCTGAAGTTGATAAAAGCCAAACGCCCGCGCAAAGGGGTTTCTAAATAACCGCTATTTGTCCACGAAAAACACGAAAAGACACGAAAAAGGAAGTGCAAAATTCCGCGTTTCCTTAACGAATCGCTGAACTAATTGATCCCATTCATGCTTCGACAAGCTCAGCACGAACGGAATCAATTAGTTACCTTTCAGCCTCGACTGCATGGATGCAGGAGGTAGAGCAACGCATGGAGCAATTGCCGAGAGCTTGTCGAAGGCTTTGTTCAGCACTTCCTTAACGATTCTAAGCCTGTAGCGGCGGATGGTTGTCCGCCTTTTTAAAATCCGCACCAAATGCTGCCGCGATAAGGCGAGCAGCCGCTCGCCCCTACCGAAACTATTCCGACAATTCAACATTCACTAAACTAGTCATGTTCGTGTCTTTTCGTGTTTTTCGTGGACAACCAATATAACCCTACATAACCCCAGAAAATCCCCTATTACCCTGCAAGCCGCCAGTATGCACGGCAATAATCCGTTGATTTGTTTGGAAGTATCCTTTGCTGAGCAAATCATAAATGCCAAACAGCATTTTTCCGGTATAGACGGGTTCAATGGCTATTTGCGTTACTTGTTGAAAACGATCAATAAATGCCAATAGCTCAGTCGAGCTTTTCGCAAAACCGCCACCGTGATAATCGTGGTTGATTTGCCAATTATCCTGCGGCTGTACTAACAAACGGGCCACATCTTGGTTTAAGAATTCCGCATGTTTGAATACCGCAAAGCCAGTGATAGCAACTTGTTCTGGCGCGGCGGCAATCATGCCGGACAAGGTCGTGCCCGTGCCGCAAGCCACACAAAGATGGTCGTAAGCCATGTCGATTTCAGTTATCAATTCCCCGACACCTTGTAAAGCCAAGGGCTGTGCGCCGCCTTCTGGTATCCAATATTGATTGGCGGTAATGCCTGGCAAATCCTGCCAATGCGGGTAATGGCGCAATTGCCGATAATCACTGCGGGAGACGAATTGCAATTTCATGCCCCAGGTTTGCATATCCAGTAAAGACGCAGTGAGCTGTGCGGGCTGTTCGCCGCGTATCAGGCCGATGGTGTTTAAGCCTAAACAATGGCCTGCATATGCCAGCGCATGTAAATGGTTGGAATAAGCCCCGCCCATGCTGATAAGCGTATCGCAGTCTAGGCTTAAGGCGTGGTTGAGCAAGTATTTGAGTTTGCGCCATTTGTTACCGGAAATAATGGGATGTAACAAATCATCGCGTTTTAACCATAATTCCACCGGATACGCCGCTAATGCCGGATCGAGGATTTGGGTCAGTGGTGATGGCTTGAAGCGTTGTTCAAGTAAAGCGAGTTGCGGCTGTAGGGTCATTTTTAGGATTGTTGTTTATACAGCCGCAGTTTGGGGTGAAGTTTACCGCTGGAGTCCAAAACATGTTTTGGACTCCAGCAATAACGTTAAGGCATTACTTATAGTGCATAACGGTTATACACCATTTGCAGCATATTCAGTTCGCCCGCTTCCGGTTTTATCCAGCTATCAACTTGAATATCTAGCAAGATTTGTTTGCCTTGGTCGTCGTTGGCCATTTCCATAAAAATATTACCGATGGCTTCGGCTTCATTTTTTAGTTGTGGTTTGATGCACAATAAATGGCAGGCAAAATCGGTTTGGCTTTCATCCAATTTCCTGACGTTATTGCGGCTAAATGACGATAAGCCATCAAAGGTTTTCTTCAGCATAAACACTAAATCGTATTTTTTGCGGATTAGCGATTGTAAGGCTTTTATTTCGTTGCCAGCAAAATCGAAATTCATGTTTTTTGAATCCAGCCCGTTTTCATCGCATAAAAAACGTCCGAGCAAATACACAAAGCTGTTTTCCGTCGCCGTGCCAGCATTGGCGTTTTGGTAGTCTTTCAGTTCGCGGGTATCGTCGGCGCGCGTCAAAATCACCACTTCATCGGCATCATTGGTTGGCCTAATGATTGGGATAAAATTGTATTCCGACATCATCATGCAGGCTTCAAAAGGCCGGGCAAAAAACAAATCCGTGGTCATGGTATTGGGTTTGTCGGCGGTTTGCTCAAAGTGGATGGCTTTTTTCATCCGCCGTTGCAAATAGGTATTCAGCAAATACCAGCCAGTCAGCTGCTGGCCTGATTGCAAGCTGGCGACAAAATTGAGTTTGTCGCTAACGATTGCCGGTGTCGCCGTCTCTGTCGTGCTAGCGCTGCTACGTCTTGGCGGTTGTGGGTTGCTGCTATTGCTATCCGCCGTGGTATCGGCAGTTTTGCCATCGCTTTTTATAAAGCGCCCCAGGCCAGTGATTTTAAACAGCATACTGACCATGCGATCCAATTGTTGCACTTCGATACGGATTTTTTTCCGCTCCCATTCTTCAAATACTTTTAGTAACAACGACAAGCCCATCGAATTGACCCGTTCAACTTGGCTAAAATCCAAAAGCACATAAGCGCCCGACGGCAAATTGGTGAGCGATTGTAAAACGTTGTCGGCATGGGCATCGATGGAGCCGATTAAATCAAAGCGGAAGTTGTTGTCGCTACTGCTGATTTTTTGCATATTGAAAGTCGTGGACATGCTCATGATTAGGCTCCTACGGGAAAGCTAACGACTTCGTATTCGTTGTGATAAATGAATTGGATGCCGGAATCGGTATCCATGTCGATGGGGTTTTTGATGTCCCATAAGGTTGTCACTTGAGTACGTTTTTGTGGATGGACGCGGATTTGCAAATAATCTGACAAGCGCCACATCATGTACAAACCCACCCCACCTACGCCAGCTTCCACGCCTTTTTCCATCGCATGGGCAATATTTCTTAAAAACACCCCTGGAGTTAATGTGCCCCAGTTGTCGGTAATCATCAGGCCAAGCAAATCATCGGAGATGGCAATATCGATGCGTACCTCTTCATGTTCGGACAATTCCCGCGATTCACCTTTGCGGTAGTAAGCCACACCTTTACCGTCACGGGGCGCGGCATACAAGCTGTTTTCGGTCATTTCATCAAGAATAACCATTAAGGCTTCGATATGGTCTTTCGGTAGATTGCCTTGGTCGTTTAGCCACGCTTGGATTTCTTCCATGATAAACGCCTTGTCTTCGGTATGGGTAAGCTGGAACTGCCGCCGATCTGGCTGTCCTGGCATTAACGCATACAAGTCGTCATCAGGGGATTCATGGTGCTGGCTAAGTAAATGTTCCCAACCCAGTTTATGGCATAAATCATCATGGCGCGGCAGGATGCGGCAAATACCGTCTTGGCTGAAACGGGTCAGCAAATCGGCGTAGCCTTGTTCTGCCATAAACACCACATATTCTTTGGAAATCCGTGGGATAGGGTGCTCGCCGTGGCGATAGAAGTTTTCTGAAATGCGGATGATGTCGCTGACTTCGTTGACGGTACTGGCTTGGCTAACGCGGTCGGAGTGGGTGATAACCAAAATGGTCACGTCATCGGTGTAAGCAGTGCTGCGGCAATGTTGCCGTAAGGCTTCCATGATGAGGTTACGCAAGGTTTCGGCGTCGGCATCGCGGTTGCTGTTGAGCAAATGTTCCAAGCGGTCATAACCGAAGGCTTCACCCGTGGGCGATTCTTCTTCCACCAAACCGTCGGTGTACAGGAATAAACGGTCGCCAACATTCAGGGTTAAGTCGATGGCGGTTTCTAAGTAATCGGAGTTGACGCTTTTGCCTAAGGGTAAACCAGAGGCTTCGATCATTTCCCAGTGGTTGCTATTTTCGCGGAGCAGGTAAGGTAAAACGTGTCCGGCATTGGCGAATACCAGCTTGCCGTTGCGGGCATCTAAACTTAAGCACGCCATCGTCATTAACAGCGATTGCTGGGCGGTAACGCGCATGGTTTCGTTTAAGGAGTTGAGGATTTCACTTGGGCTGGTTACGCCTTCATGAATGAGCGGATAAACCCCTGCTTTTGCCGCGCCCACCATAGTACCTGCCGCTACGCCGTGACCGCTGACGTCGCCGATCAGCAAGATACTGTGATGACCGCCGACTTTGTAGTAATCGTAGTAATCGCCGCCTACCTCGCTGGAAGTTAGCAGGTTGGCAAGGCCTTGTAAGCCGGGCAATTCAATCACTGGTTGCGGCAAGATGGAACGTTGTAAGGTTGCCGCTAAGTTGACCTCGCCTTGTAAGCGGGCGGTCAATTGCGCCAATTCATTGTTGGCGATTTGTACTTTCTTTTCGGCGGCTTTGCGTTCGGTTATATCCAGTCCGGTAGCAAGGAACATCAGCGGTTCGGTAGTTTTTGAGTCGCGGATGATGGTTGGGCTCCAAATAATGCTAATCAATTCTTCGGTACTGATAAGCATGGCGGTTTCGATAGGATCGATAAAATCCAGATTGCCCGCCATCATTTCATTAAAGGCCAAACGCAAGCTGGATTGCTCATCAACGGGGATAAATTGGTCGAAAAAATTACGGCCTTTGACTTCTTGCTCAAACCAGCCGCTGTTTTCTTCGGCATGATGGTTAAATAAAACAATATTGGCTTCGTTATCCAAGCCAATAATCAAGGCTTGGGTGGTGTTGATAACGTTATCGGCAAAGGCCTTTTCTTGTTGCATCTTAAAAGCGCTGTCTTTTAGTTTGACAACTAGCGGTTGCAGCAATAACAAGCCTACTAATGCCAAGGTGCTTAAGGCGATAGCAAACATCAGATGCTGTTTGTTGGCGGTGCTGCCCAACATGAATTCGCTTTGGCGTTGGTAAATGGAGCTGGCTTTACTGATTTCTTCCAATAGCCGTGGCGAAATTTTGGTGAAGACTTTTTGCAGCTCTGGGTTATCCAGTTTTAAGTCAGCGGCGGGAATGCGGTAAAGCAGGCGGATGGCTGCCAGATAATCACGCATTTGTGAATCCAGCGGCTTGTTGTTATCAAAGTAAATGATGCGTAGCTCGTCAGACAAATGTCCGGGAACGTGGACGAGGCGGTCACCCTCTCTTACGAAGCGGTCGCCTTCTCTTAGTGAGGTGTGGGCTTGGTCTAGCTGGGTCATGTTGGAAATGATTCTGGCATCTATTCTGCGTAAATCATTGGCATCGGTGGCGTAGCTTTTTTGGGTCAGCAGGAAATTTATATCTTGGATGAGCAAACCTTGTTCGGTACTCATTTTAACGAGCCGGGCGTTGCCCTCTTGGCTGCGGATGTCGGTGATAAGCACCATGTAGGTTATGGTGGATACCGCCCCTAAAACCATTAAAACGGTTGCATATTGGTCAAGCATTTGACCAATAATGCGTCGAAAAATAGAATTCATCGACAAACTCCTCATTATTATTGTTATTTATTATTATTTAGTTTCGCTTCGCTACTATAGCGGCGTGAATGCTGCCATAAGTTAATAGCCTAACCTAGCTGTTTTTTTCAAATTTGAGACGACTAAGGAGAAATAATGAATTTTTTTGAAAGGAACAAATTTAAGGCATCGTTTATGCTATGCAAGTTTTTTTAGCATTAATATTGTGAACAGGTATACATAATAACTAATTGAAAAATATAGCATTCACCTTATGTTCAGCGTAAAGCTGGCATTATGGCAGGCACAAAAATCAACAAACGAGGACATGACCATGAAAAAATCAACAAAGATAATGCTTTTAATTGCTGGCGCAGTACTTTCAGGCTGTGCAAGCCAAACTGGCTGGACACCAACAGTCGATACCTATAACGATCCAAATGCTTACCGCATCAGCCAAGACATGGCGGAATGCAAAGAATTGGCTAGCCATTATTCCGGCGGCACGGCGACTGAAACCGCAGTCGGTGCGGGCGTTGGTGGTTTAGTCGGTGCGGCAGGTGGTGCAGCACTGGGTGCGTTGTCAGGTAATGCGGGCGGCGGTGCGGCTCTAGGCGCGACTGTCGGTGCTTTAGGTGGCGCGGCAAAACAAGGCTTTGGCGCAGAAGACAAATACAAAAGTGCTTACAACAACTGCATGAGCGGACGCGGTCATCGGGTTATTAGATAGTTGGAATAGCGGTTAACAATGGAAGTTAACTGTCCACGAACAACACGAAAAGACACGAACATTCTGGTTGATATGTTTTTTGAATTGTCGGTAATTTTGTAGGGGTTAGCGGCGGCTCGCCTTATCGCAGAGGGATTTGGTACGAGTTCTAAAAAAGGCGGACAGCCGTCCGCCCCTACGAAGCTAGATTGACCCCGTTCGTGCCTTTTCGTGTTGTTCGTGGACAGAAAGCGGCTTTAAGCAATTAAAGCCGCTTTTTTTATGGCTATTGCGGTGTTTCTTCTGGCGGTGATTTCGGCTTGGCTGGGGCTTTTTTCCATAAGCCATTACGAGAAAAACACGCCCATCCCCATTTCAGCCATTGCAATAACGACATCGCCAGCCACAAAGACCACGCCAACATCAGCAATCGGTACACCCACAGCGGCACGGAAACCACGGTTGCTGTCGGTAATATCGTTAAGCTTCTGTCCTGATACCAATTTAAATTAAACGCTGAAGATTGGTTGCCGATAACCTGCATATCTGGTGCGTTCAGCAACCCTTGGGCGACGGCAAAAAACAGCACGCCCAAAGCAATCAGCGTAAAACCTGCCAACATTATTTGGGTTTCATTGAAATAACGGCTGCTGCTGGCGCGTTTGCTGCGCCAAGCCAAGGCCGCAAACCAAGCGACCACAATGCTAGCCATTTCCATAGGGATTTGGCTTAAGCCCAACAACAGCAAAAACCACTGCCAATCGCGTAACGGTACTAAAGGCATTTTTTGCAGCCCTAAGCTGAGTATAAACAGCACCAGCAAAACACCCCAAAACAACACCGCTGGCCCAAGTTTTGGCCCGAAAGCGCCTAGCAGCCAACGGTCTTGCGGCAGGCTTACTTGTAAATCGTGATTAACACTGGCAATACCTAAATCCACCACAGGGGTTTTCAGCAAAAAGCCTAGCGCCATCGGTTCTTGCCAAGTGACTGCAATAGACTGCGAGCCGGGATTAATCGGTAACACCAATTTGCGGCCTTGTAGTTGTAGCGGTTGGCTTTGCCCGTTAATGCTCACCGCTTGCAACACCGATTTTTCCGGCAAGGTCAGGGTGTGTTGGCTGGCTTGCGAGCTACGCAGATTAAAGGTCAGCGACGCGTCGCGGCTACGTTGTCCAGGCCGTAACGACAACTGGCTGTGATCTATGGTTAAGGTTTGTCCTGCCACCGCTTCGGGTCGGGCAATTTGCAGGCTGATGCTTTCATTAAGCCACGGATGCCATTCCGGCAGCCATTGCCCATCGCTATTTAAACGCATCATAGCGATGCCGCTGGTTTCAACATGCCAGATAGGGCTTATATCCGCTTGCCAAACTTCCACCCATTGTTCCGTGGTTGGCGCGGTTAAGGTGATGCTGGCGGATTTCTCCAAAGACGATTGCCATTCCAGCTCCGATTGCTGGGCAGACAAGCTGGCTTCCACATGCCCGTCTTTAACGCGGATGCCAGCGGTGGTGACGGCTTCGCCCGCCAATAATGGCACTGACAACAAAATGGCAGAATCCGCAGGTGAAACCCGAATGATTCGGGTCGTTACCCGCCAATCCAAACCGATAGCCAAGCGGCGCTCAATGCGGACGAAGCTGGGCAATTGCCCCGGTTCTATGCCCGTTTTGGCGATGGCATTGTGGTCTTGGTTGCTGCGGGTAAATTGTAATTGCTCGTCACTCCAGCCGTTTTCCAGCAAACCTTGCACTTCCCAGCCATTGTTTTTAACGCTGACATGCTTGGGTTTTAACGGCAACGGCAGGGTGAATTTCGCCAATAACGGCGCAACACCTTTCAGCACCACTTGATGTGCGCCCGCTTTTAGGTTTAACCATAAGCCATTATTTTCCCGATACATAGCGGCAGCCGCTACGCCATCGACCAGCACTTGGTTTGGAAACCATTGGCTGTAATCGGCAGGCAAGGGCAGTGCCACGCTTTCTTGGGTGAGAATTTGTAAATGGATGTCTACGCTTTTATCGGTGATAGTCACCTGCATTTGCGGAATTTCTGCACACGCAGGCAAGCAATCGGGTGGCGTGGTTTCTGCCAAACGGGTTTTTAATTCCGCCAACAATGCGGGGTCTGGCATCTCGGCGTAGGCATTGGGGGATGGTGTCGCCAGTATCGGCAACAGTACCAACCATAGCCAAACGGGCAGGGCGCGTAGTTTGACGTTTAAGGTGAAATGCTTATCTATCAAGCCAAACATCAGCAATGCCAACAGGCAGATAGCAATTACCCGAAAGAAATTCAAAAACATCGCCAGGGTGGGCGACAAATACCACAAATGCAGTTGTTGTCCGGGATCAACCGCGCCATGCCAAGACAGCAAGATTTTATGCCATTGCCATTGCGGCAAACCGGGGCCGGTTTGCACCTTGGCATCGGGGTCAAGGCGTTTTAGTTTGGCGGGCATTGCCTCGGATTTTTCGGCAACGCTTCGGCTATAGTCCATAGCTTTGCCCAGCACATTGTAGCTATCTTCACTGCGGGCTTTCAGCTCTTGCATGGCTTGTGCAGGTACTGGCGCGGACATGGGAAACTGTGGCGCGGCAAAGTTTTGTTGCGGCACTTCCAATTGCGGATAAAGCCCAGTGCGGACTTGATCGACCATAAACGGAATGGCAATAAACACCAATGCCAACCAAGACAATTGCCGATAACGGTTAAGCCAGTTAAAAGCTTTGCCTGCTGGCAATACCCGTAATAACGCCGTCGCCGCCAAAATATTCAGCCAAACCAAATGCGGGGCTTCGGCTTCATGCCAGCATAGCGTCAGCGTTATCAAGGCAAATATGCCCCAATAAAACTGCCAAAGCCTTGCTGTTGCTAGTGCGGCAATCAGCACTAAAAACAAATCCAGCAACGTCCATTTAGAAATCCAGCTATCCGGCACATTATCGACACCGCTAGCCGCGATCAACCGCCAGCCCGGCGGCAAATTTAACTCCGCGCTCAGGCTTTGGAATTGCTGCTCCCAACCGACTGCGTCCAGCGTGCCGACCGCACCGGAAATGCGGCTATCGGCATCTAAATTGACTTCGCCTTTACGCATCTCCACGCCTTGTTTGCTGGTGTTTGGCTCTAGCGTCACCAATTGGTTGCCGCCGTCTAAAGACACTTTACCCAAATGGGTTTGCGGCAAGGCATTTAAACGCCAGCTCCGGTTCAACACGCCAGTGATAGTGTCGTTGACGGTATAACCGCCGCCATCAAAATCCAGCCAAAGTTTTCTATGCAAAGTTAACTGATTAGCTTCCGGCTCAGGATCGCCACGGCGGATGGTTTTAAACGCCATCGTTTGCCCCGCTTCCATCATGTAAGCAGGCAAAGCCTTCCAATCTTCCGGCAAATTGGTTTGGCTGCCATCAATGGCGTTAGCTTGTTGGATTTCCACGGTGCGTAATTCCGGATGCGCGGCAAACACCCAAATTTCCGAAGCAGGCCAAGTGCTATCGCCGATGTTTACCGTAGGTGCAGCCAGCTGCTGTAATTCTTGGGCATTTCTTGCCAACACCTCAATCTGCCAAATGCCAGGGCGCACTTGTAGCAACAATTGCCCGTCCGGCTCAATCCGCGCAGGCAAAGGGCTGCTGATACTCAATGGCAAAAAATTCGCCAACAACGGCTTTGCCAGCTTGATTTCCCGCTGCACGCCAGAGACCTCAACCACCAAGCGTGTCAGCACTTCCACCGGAACGGTATCGGTAATTTGCCGGAACACTTGCACATCAATACTATTTTCCACCTGCTGCGCCTGATTTTGTCCCGTATCCACCGCTTTTAACCACAATTGCCCGGCTCTGATGGTCGGCGATGGCAGGTTAGCGCCATTAATTGCCACATTTATCAAGCCAGTCTCTTCCGGCAAGGTTAAATTCTCCGGCATGGCATCCCACAAGAATTCGCCTTTAATTTCATAAGCCATCGGTTGCTTGCCATTTGCCAACAGCTTTACCGACGGCACGCCATTGCGCTCCATCACCAACGCCGCTTGCCGATTAACGCTCACCTGCAAAGGCCAATGTTTGCTATCCCCCGGCAAACTCACCCAGCTATCGGCATACACCAACCAATGGCTAGTAAAAACACCTTTATTGGCAGACAGCGACAATTGCATCGCACTAGGCCAACTGCAACGTTTTTGCTCAAGGCTCTGGTACAAAAACGGACAAGATTGCTCAGGATGGTCTTCCAAAACCCAATTAATCCAAGGCTTCAACGGCTCAGGCACTTGCTCAGGCCTAAGCGGCGTGGCAAAAGCCAAAGCAGGACAAAAAATGCAGGCAAACAGCAAGTAAATCAGACGGTGCATAACAACAAACTCCCCAATAGTGGCTTGCCAGTAAGATAGCATAAGGGCTTAATTTTTAGACAAGATTGTATGGAATGCCGAAAAACGGGCAGTGGATTTATTCAAGGAAAGCAAAACAAATTTTGATAGCAATAAACATTTCGGCCTAGTGTTCTGCGAATGCTGAATTGTCGGGATTATTTCCGTAGCGGCGAGCGGCTGCTCGCCTTATCGCAGGCTGGATTTGGTAAGGGTTCTAAAAAGGCGGATAGCCGTCCGCCACTATGTTAAAGGCTTAAGCAAAGCAACAATTGCATCGTAATTGCAGGGCGATTAGTTTAGAATACGCGGCTAATCAAAAGCGCCCGTAGCTCAGCTGGATAGAGCGCAGCCCTCCGGAGGCTGAGGTCAGAGGTTCGAATCCTCTCGGGCGCGCCAATTCCCATATCCCCTTGTTTTCCACGTTTTCCACGTTTTCCACGTTTTGCACATCTTGCAGACAAAATGTTTGCGGTTGTTTTTCTTCATAGTCCGTTACTGATATTCTCCCCCAAGCAAGCTGAGGCGCATTAAGTCTGAGCATAAACAAACCCACTCTTGCCACATGTTTAAAAAACGCCCATGAATTTAAAAGAAATTCTCAAAGACTCCGCCTATAAGCTCACGCAATTTACCGCCGCACAAATCCAAACGCTAGAAAACGGCATCATCGTTAAAGACACACGCGGTAAAGCCACGCCTTATGTCACCTGCTTAGTACGGAACAAAGAAATCAAACTCACCCACGAAGAAGCCATGCGCCAGTTGTATTTACTGGTGTTGATGGAAAACTTCGGCTATCCCGTGGGGCGTATTGCGGTGGAATACGGCGTAACTTTCGGGCGCGAAACCAAACGCGCCGATATTTGCGTGTTCGACAAAGACCGCCCCACCGTGCCCTACATCTTGGTGGAAGTAAAAAAGCCCAAACTCAAAGACGGCAAAGAACAGCTCAAAAGTTATTGCAACGCCACAGGCGCACCGATTGCGGTTTGGACAAATGGCGACCAAATTTCTTACTACCAGCGCAAAGACCCCAATTACTTCCTAGACATACCCTCACTTCCGAAAGCCAGTGAAAAACTGTCCGACATATTGCTGGAACGATGGACGATAAACGACCTCATCCAGCACGACAAACTGGTCAACGAGAAAAAATCGCTGAAAGACCTAATTCTCGAAATGGAAGACGAAGTATTAGCGAATGCAGGCGTGGATGTGTTTGAAGAACTGTTCAAGCTCATCTTCACCAAACTGTATGACGAAATGGAAGGCGGGCGTGACAAAAAACGTCTTCTTGCTTTTAAAAACTATGGTGGTACTGATGTAGAACTAAAAACTAAAATTCAAGGGTTGTTCGACAAGGCAAAGAGTAAGTGGCAAGGCGTATTTACAGACGATGTAAAAATTCAACTAACTCCTAGCCATTTGGAAGTTTGTGTTGGTTCGCTAGAAAGTGTCAAATTGTTCAACTCCAACCTAGACGTGGTGGATGAAGCCTTTGAATACCTTATCAATAAATCGAGCAAAGGCGAAAAAGGCCAATACTTCACTCCGCGCTATGTCATTGACATGTGCGTAAAAATGCTCAACCCGCAAGTGCACGAAACCCTGATAGACACCGCAGCTGGCAGTTGCGGCTTTCCCGTACACGGTATTTTTCATGTTTGGGAACAGATCATGAAAGAAGACGGCCATAACAAAAGCCATTTGTTCACATTGGAACAAAAATCCGCCCGCTGCACCGATTACGTCCAAGAAAAAGTCTTTGCCATCGACTTTGACGAAAAAGCCGTGCGCGTAGGACGCACTCTCAACCTGATTGCGGGCGACGGGCAAACCAATGTCCTGCACCTGAACACTTTGGACTACGAACGCTGGGACGAAAAAACCAAAGACGAAGACTGGCTGGACATTTACAACGAGGGCTGGAAAAAACTTAAGAAACTACGCGCCAACAAAGACAGCAACCGTGATTTTGGTTTTGATGTGTTAATGGCTAATCCGCCGTTTGCGGGGGATATTAGAGAAAACCGGATTTTAGCTAAATATGAACTTGGTAAAAATAAAGTTAAATCTGATAAAGGCCTTGGTCGAGACATTTTGTTCATCGAGCGCAACCTCAACTTTTTAAAACCTGGCGGACGCATGGCGGTGGTATTACCACAAGGCCGCTTCAACAATTCCAGCGACAAACAAATTCGTGAATTTATCGCCGGACATTGCCGCCTGCTCGCCGTGGTCGGCTTGCACGGCAACGCCTTCAAGCCGCACACTGGCACTAAAACCAGCGTGTTGTTTGTGCAGAAATGGAACGACGACCCCAACAAAGGCGCGTTATGCCCAAAAGTTGAAGATTACCCGATATTCTTCGCCACCATGCAAGAACCCAGCAAAGACAACTCCGGCGATAAGATTTACGTCAAAAACGCCGACGGCTCGCCCTTGCTCGACAGCCACGAACATTTAATTGTTAAGCATGATTTGTTTAACCACGATGGCCTCACCCAAAACGGCATCGCCGAAGCGTTTATTGAATTTGCCAAGAAGGAACAGTTAAGTTTTTTTGATTTAGACCTGTCAGGTTCAAAAAACTTGGCAGGTCTTTATGCGGAGGCTTTTGATGAAGATAAATATCGGGAGATGCTGGAAAGGCTGGAAGTCACAATTATAAATTTATCCGCTATAACAGATGGTGCTGAAACATTACGTTACGACAGTGAATATTACTTAAAAAGTTACATAAAAATTGAACAGCTTATCAAAAGGAAATCAGATAATTTTTCAAAGTTTTCCGAATTGAATTTACTTGTTGATGCCAGTGCATTTTATCCAGCTTTAGAACCATTTTATAACACAGGCGATTATCCATTTATTCGTGTTGGCGACATCAAAAATCATGTTGATTTTGAAAATTGCGTAAAAGTACCTTTTGAAATCCTTCATGGCTACCCCACTTTAAAACACGTTAAAAAAGGAGATATTGTTTTAACAAAAGGCGGAACAATTGGTTTATCTGGGTTAATAACTCAAGATTGTTGCGTAACAAGGGATTTAATTTTTATTAACTCTTCGGATTTAACTGAGAGAGATTACATAACCTTATTCTTATTTTTATCAACTAACTTTGTATATCAACAGCTTATTAGAAGCGGCTCACAATCAGTACAACCTCATTTGACTGTAACCCTAGTGAGAAATATTGATGTTTATCATTATTCTGATTTTTTTTAAGGATGTTGTTACCAATATATACAAGCAATCTATTTCAAAACTAGATCAATCAAAATCCACTTACTCACAAGCGGAAAACCAATTGCTGAATGCACTAGGCATAGCAAATTTTTCTCCTAGTACAAATAACACCTCCGAAAAATCATTCAAAAATTCCTTTCTTGCCACAGGCCGCTTAGATGCAGAATATTACCAGCCAAAATTTGATGAGTTAGAAGCTGAAATAGCCAAATCAAACGAATTAGCCACATTAAAGGATTTCTTAACGCTTAACCAGCGCGGAACGCAGCCGAATTATGCCGAGCAAGGTTTGCCTGTTATCAATTCCAAGCATGTGCGGGAAGGCGAAGTGCTGTTAACGGACAATCGTTTCGCCATCTTGTCAGAAAAGGAAGTACCGCTGGTTATCCAAAAAGGCGATGTGCTAATAAACGGAACGGGCGTAGGCACAATTGGCCGTTCAGCCTGTTATTTGCATGAGCAAAACGCGCTGCCCGATAACCACGTCACCATTTTAAGAACGGATAAAATCAACCCGATTTTTTTATCCGTTTATCTAAATTCCATTGCCGGAAAATATCAGGTTGATAAATACTTTAAAGGCTCATCGGGTCAAATTGAGCTTTACCCAAAAGATATAGACAACTTTTATATTCCGGTTATTGATGAAGACACCCAAACCCAAATCGCCAACCTAGTTCAACAAAGCTTCACCCTAAAAGCCGAAAGCGAACGCCTGCTAGCAACCGCCAAACGCGCGGTAGAAATCGCCATTGAAACCGACGAACAAGCGGCGAGCGATTATATAAACTCGCAAGTTGTAGAATAAAGTTAGCAATTAAAACTGCCCGATTCTGAAATATCATCGGGCAGATTACCACCCCCCTGCCTGCAAATCGGGTTAACTGAATTGTTTGCCCAGCGGCAATTCGGTTTGCCTTTTGTTCAAGTTGCCGCCAGCCAATCCCATCACCACAGTGAGGCAGGCGGCTTGTTATTACAAAACTGGCAAATTTTCCATGCTGTTTTACATTCTTAAGTTCAGTTGGACATCATCCTCTAGGTTTTAATTGCCCCACTCGGATTCCCGCTTTATTCAGTCCGCCAATTAATCTAAATTGTCGGTTTTACTACACACAGAAAAACAAATAACTCTTTAAAAACAAAGTATTAAAATTTTGGCGTAATATTTGCTGATGATTTTTACAGTCACAGTAAATGGATCAACGCCATGAAAACCACCAAAGACATTGCCGCTTTGCTCGACGAACCCGCTTGCGAGCATAACAAAAAGGAAAAATCCGGTTGCGCCAAACCTAAACCCGGTTCGGCGGCGGGTGGTTGTGCGTTTGATGGCGCGCAGATTGCCTTATTGCCGATAGCCGATGTCGCCCATATCGTTCACGGGCCTATCGCTTGTGCGGGCAGTTCGTGGGATAACCGAGGCACACGCTCGTCCGGTGCGGATTTATACCGCATCGGCATGACCACGGATTTAACTGAGCAAGACATCGTCATGGGCCGCGCCGAAAAACGCTTGTTTCATGCCATCAAACAAGCCATTGAAACCTACTCTCCACCTGCCGTATTTGTCTACAACACCTGCGTTCCAGCCTTGATTGGCGACGACATCAACGCCGTGTGTAAATCCGCCGAAGCTCACTGGGGTGTTCCGGTTGTGCCGATTGATTGCGCCGGATTTTATGGCACAAAAAACTTGGGCAACCGCATTGCTGGCGATGCGATGGTCAACCACGTTATTGGCACACGCGATCCTGATCCGCTGCCCGAAAACAGCCCAATCAAAATCCATGACGTGAACTTAGTCGGCGAATACAACATCGCGGGCGAATTCTGGCATGTCTTGCCGCTGTTGGATGAGCTGGGTTTACGGGTGTTGTGTACCTTGTCCGGCGACGCGCGTTTCCGCGAAGTACAGACCATGCACAAAGCCGAAGTGAATATGATGGTATGCTCGAAAGCGATGGTGAATGTCGCCCGCAAATTGCAGCAAAAATACCAAACCCCGTGGTTTGAAGGCAGTTTTTACGGCATCACCGACACCAGCTTAGCCTTGCGCGATTTTGCTAAAGCCCTAAATGATGACGATTTGACCGCCCGCACCGAAGCCTTGATTGCCCGCGAAGAAGCTCGCATCCGCGCCGCTTTGGAACCGTGGAAAGCACGGCTCAAAGGCAAACGCGTGTTGTTGTTCACAGGCGGCGTAAAAAGCTGGTCGGTGATTTCCGCGTTGCAGGATTTAGGGATGGTCGTGGTCGCCACGGGTACAAATAAATCCACCGAAGAAGACAAAGCCCGCATACGCGAGCTGATGGGCGAAGACACTTTAATGATTAACGACGGTAGCCCGAAAGCCTTATTGAAAGTCGTCCACGATTACCAAGCCGATATTTTGATCGCCGGAGGCCGCAATATGTACACGGCTTTGAAAGCGAAAATCCCGTTTTTGGACATCAACCAAGAACGGGAATTTGGCTATGAAGGCTATCAAGGAATGTTGGAACTGGTCAGGCAATTGGCTTTGACGATTGAGAGTCCGGTTTGGGAAGCGGTACGAGCGCCTGCGCCTTGGAAAGTAGCGGCTTAAGCGTAACGGAGCGCGGGCATCCTGCCCGCCATGCAGTCAAGATGAACGCACTCCAACGAACCTACAACTGCGGCAATAACTTCGCCTCCGCTTTGATCGCATCAGCCCTACCCCACGCACTTACCCCATCCACAAACCATTGCTTTTTAATAGGATGTGGTTTGACGACATCATATTCGGCGTAAAAACTACCATCACTATTAAATTGCAAACGGCCTAAGCGTTGATTGTTGCTAGCGTTAAACCAATGACAAGCCAAATTTTCCGAGCCCGTGTAAGGGTCTTTGACTAGCTCAAATCGGGCTTGGTCATAGTCCGGAAAATGCTTTATTTCACCTTCCGCAAAACCTAATTTGTCGATTTCAGCTCGTAAGCGTTGGCAGATGGTATCGGCAAGCGGGCGATGTTGGTTGATGTGGTTTGATAAATCCATATCAGCCGATTACCAAACTTCCGCTGGCATTTGTAAATCAGCAACCGGAGTGCCGCCAATCAAATGCTGCTCGATGATGGTTTTCACATCCTCTTTTTTCAATCCACCGTACATCACGCCTTCTGGGTAAACCAACACCGTTGGCCCCATATTGCACGGCCCCATACAACCGGTATTGGTCAAGGCGATGGTTTCAAACAAGTTACGGGCTTGGATTTCGTTCATGAATTCATTCATGACTTCCGCACAGCCAGAACTGGCGCAAGAACCTCGCGGATGGCCTTGCGGACGGTTTTGGGTGCAGACAAAAACGTAGGACTTTCGCTCCCCTGAAAAAAGTAGTGTATGTTATCTGGCATGATAACGAAGAAAAAATACATAGAATACCTGATCAGCACCCCGATCAATTACACCTGCCATAACTTGTCCGAA
>Ga0247843_1003925_pt1 | contig 23184 bp, 29 predicted proteins | sample LaCruzMarch2017__FD_192420 | JGI IMG/M metagenome (GOLD analysis project Ga0247843, IMG submission 192420) | Freshwater microbial communities from meromictic Lake La Cruz, Castile-La Mancha, Spain - LaCruzMarch2017_8m | ecosystem: Environmental > Aquatic > Freshwater > Lake | place: Spain...
TATATCCAAACCTTTTACAATCCAGTGCGTCGCCACAGCGCTCTCGGGTTCCTGTCCCCTGTGGCTTTTGAAAATCAGTTCAACAATAACTAACTCTTTCCTGTCCGCGTTTTCGGCTCGACTTCAGGGCCACCCTCAAAACCGAATGCTTCAACAACTCCATTCCTGCCACCAGGGCCGAGGCCAAGTCCATGATCTTTGACTATATCCAAACCTTTTACAATCCAGTGCGTCGCCACAGCGCTCTCGGGTTCCTGTCCCCTGTGGCTTTTGAAAATCAGTTCAACAATAACTAACTCTTTCCTGTCCGCGTTTTCGGCTCGACTTCACCAAAGTGCCCGCACACCTCAACTCCCTTCTCGCCAAACTCAAGCTCCTGCCCCTCTTCGCCACCCCTCCCAAGTGGGCTGCCTTCCCCTCCGGCGCACAGGTGTAGCCCGAAAAATATCGGACCCCCTGTGTTTATCGGCCCTTCAGGCCTTCCGCCGGGGAAGTTAGGTTAGGTTAGGTTTTCATCTTACTCCTCCCCCGCCCCGCTGCGTCCGATCTTCGTCTTCACGCTCGCCGCAACCGGCACGACCTTGTCGATCTCCATGTTTTCCTCCGTCGAATACAGCGTGCGGCGGGCGGTGTGGATTTTTGAACGCGGCTTTAGCACTGAGGGTGCTCCGCTATTGTGTTGGGCGAAAAGGGTTTGGAGCTCGCCGATGACTTTTGCGGTGGCGGCCTCCGGGATCAGGTCGCCCTTGATCTTGAGTTCGAAGCTCTACTTGAATAAGGCGGCTATGCGAACGGACTCACGCCGCCTTTTTTTCTAACGCAAGGGCCGCCAGAGCAAGATCATGGTCCATCTGGATACCGAGCCAGAAGGCAGGGGAAACACCGAATGCACGCCCGAGCAGGATGGAGGTCTCTGCCGTGATCGAGCGCTTTCCCCGCACGATTTCCGAAACCCGCATGGGGCCGCAGCCCATGCGACGCGCCAGTTCACGTAGCGAAAGTTCCATGGGGACAAGGAATTCATCGCGCAGGATTTCTCCCGGCGTGTTGAGAGCCGGGCCGAGAGGGATGCTGTATTTTTTCATATTTAGTGATAGTCGGTGATTTCAACTTCTGCCGGACCCTCCGCAGTCCATTGGAAGCAGATGCGCCATTGTTGATTGATGCGGATCGAGTGCTGCCCCCTGCGGTCGTCCCGGAGAGATTCCAGCCTGTTGCCTGGCGGCACCCGCAAATCGTCGAGATTCGCCGCACGGTGGAGCATTTGCAGTTTGGCAAGCGACTGTTTTGCGATGGCTGAGAAACGCCGGTTTCTTCCCTCCATCCAAAGCTCCTTCGTGTGCTTGCAGCGGAAATCTACGATCACGGAATGGAGTGTATCGAGTAACGATACGTTTGCAAGCGGATTCTTTTGCTGCATTTTTCGAACGAGCCATCGCGTGGAGCCGGTCACATATGCGCGTCTTCCAATTGCGACCGCGAAATAGGGTGTTCTCCGGCCAATAGGTAAAAGAAACCCACCCCAGCATGCGGGTGAGTTTCTCCGACCATCAGTGCATGGACTGGCACATCTGTTCGACGTGCTCGATTGCAGGAACGGCCTCCCGCTTGGCATCCCCGGTGCCGCTGGAGAACCAGCACCGCTCACCCGCAACCTCCAGCCATTCCACTCGCACGATCCCGTGTCGGGTAATAATAACAGCATGGGAAGCGCGTTCATGCCGGTCGAAGTGCACGCTACGAATGCGCGGGCATTGTTCATTCTGGCTCATGCCGCCAACGCCACGGCTCCATCGAAGAGCCCGTGTAGCGCTTCTCCTCTGGCGATGGCGGTGTGCGGGTTGATCTCCTTGAACGCTTCCGTGAAGGCGTTGAAGAGGGACCATGCCGTGCGTGGACGGAATTCCTCGTGCTCAGGTTTCCGCCAATGGGCCAGAACCTCCGGGATCTGGCTGGTCGTGATGGCGCGGCAATCCGTGGCCTTGATCACGAGGTCATGTGCGCGGCTGTCGGTGAGGCGCATGTGTTGGTAGGCTTCAATGCGCTTGTCCAACTGCACGAGGTGGGTGCCAAGTTGCCCGATGGCACGAGCTGTGAGCTGCCGGAGATCCCTGACCGCAAACCGCGTATGCTTCCGGCGGATCTGGATGAGGCCGGAGAACGCGAGATTGTCGCATATAAATACCTTCGTGCCAGCAACTAGCCCAGCAGGGAAGGTCTTGTCATGGCTGTTTCTCAGCCCCACAACCCAGCCGTGTCCGTTCTGCGGCATGTTGCCGAATTGGGACACTTCGAGGATGCCGAAGTAGCGGTTGCCGTCGTGGCTGATCGCATGTGTCTGACCGAGCAGGTTGAATCCGGCGTCAACAAGCTGGTTTTCCACTTCCACAACAAGATGCCTGTGGGAAAGCGGGAACCATGTGTCGGTTGCCGGTGGTGTCGTAATGCCAAAGAGCGCATCCCGCTCGATGACCTGTCCGCCGCAATGCAGAAGCATGCGGTTGTTTGTGGCTGGCGGAACTGGAGCAATCTGGCCTTTGTCGAGGTTGTGCTCATCCACGAGCTTGAGGATGAGTTCCTGCTGCTTCTCGGAGCAGGCCCAGGCATCGCCGTTGCTGTGGCCATTGGAATGGCCGTTGCCATTGGTGGATCCGTTTGCGGTTGGCCGGGTGCCTTTGCCGTATCCCTCATCGGGGACAAACCCCGTGTGCTGGATTTCCTCGTCAACGCTTTGCTGGAGCGTCTCGTAGAGACGGGTGCTTTCTGCTGCCACCTCGTTGATGTTGCTGATCTCGGTTTCGACGCTGACCGAGAATTGGTGGCTCGAATACCCCGGCAAGCCGAGGCGTTTTGAATAATTGGCGATCAATGTGAGTGCCATATCTGTTCCTTTCGTTGGTTGTGGGCACAAAAAAGCCCGACCGTGATGGCCGGGCAGTCTCGTGCGTGGTTTGGTTGTTCCGGTCAGGATTCTCCCTGAACAGAGGGTTGGTATTCGGGTGGTTCCTCCATCATACGCCAGGACTCCGTGCTCTTCAGGGCATCTGTGAGGATGCTGTCAACAAGACGCGTCATCGGGATCTTCCGACGGACACGCTCGTGGTAGAGGACACGGACCAGTGCACGACGAATCGGAGGCGAACACCAAAGCAAAGCCAAATTCGCAGAGCCCGCCGCAGGCGGGATATTCTCTCCGGCCCGATTTTCGGCGATTGGAATGCGGTTGGGACGGCTTCCCCTTATCGTTCCATTCTGCAGACGGTTTGACTTTGCCCGGGTTGTTTGTTTGATTCCCCGCATGGACTCCCCTGCCTCCAGCGGATGCAACCGGCGCGGCTTTCTCAAGGCGGCGGCCCTCACAACGGCTGCGCTTGCTATCGACCCGGCGCACTGCCAGACAGGCGGGATGGCGTCAAGCGTCCTGCCTCGCCGTGAATTTGGCAAAACGGGAGTCCGGCTTTCGATCATCGGCATGGGCGGGATCGTTGTGAAAGATGCCGATCAGGACCATGCGAACCGCATCGTCTCGGAATTTGTCGAGCGGGGGGTCAATTACTTTGACGTCGCGCCATCCTACGGCGATGCCGAGGACAAGCTCGGGCCGGCACTTGAGCCGCATAGGAAAAACGTTTTTCTTGCGTGCAAAACCCAAAAGCGCACCGGCGATGAGGCGGCTGCGGGCCTGAAACAATCGCTCGAAAAGCTCCGCACCGATTACTTTGACCTCTACCAACTCCATGCCGTAACGGACGTGGCCAAGGACATCGACACGGTCTTCGCAAAAGGGGGGGCGATGGAAGTTCTCGCCGCCGCGAAAAAATCCGGGCAGGTCCGCCACCTCGGGTTTTCCGCCCACTCAGTCGAGGCCTCGTTTGCCGCGATGGACCGCTTCGATTTCGACTCGATCCTTTTTCCCGTGAACTTCGCCAATTACTTTGCTGGAAATTTCGGGCCCCAGATCATGGAGCGGGCACAGTCGAAGGGAGTGGCGAGGCTCGCACTCAAGGCTCTCTCGCGCCAGAAATGGCCGGAAAATGATCCGGAACGGAAAATTTATACCAAATGCTGGTATCAACCGGTGACCGACCGGAGAGAGGCTGATTTGGCGCTGCGGTTCACGCTGGGCCAGCCCGTCACCTCGGCACTGCCCCCCGGGGATGAAGCCTTGTTCCGGCTCGCGTTGGATCTGGCTCCGGGATTGTCGCCGCTCACAGAATCGCAGTCCCGGGAGTTGCAGGCGCTCGCCACAAGCCTGACTCCGGTCTTCCACGCTGCCTGATTGCCGTCTCCGGCCGGAGGAATTTTTAGGCGCCCTGACCCGATGCTTTGCCGATCGGGAATACCCGGAAGCCGATTTTCCGGAGTTCCTGGTGGGGGAGGATGTTTCTGCCATCGAAGATGCAGGCGGGTTTCGGCATTTCCTCGTGGAGCTTGGCGTAATCGATCGTCTTGAAAGCATCCCATTCGGTCAAAATGGCGATGGCGTGCGCGCCGGCGGCAGCCTCCTCAGCCGATTTCGCAAATTTGAGGTTCGGGTTTTTGGAAGACCCGAGGACATCGGCAAGAATCTCCTGCTCGCGGACCTTCGGGTCGTAGACGACCACCTCGGCGCCCTCGGCGAGAAGATCCTGGCAGACGGCGATGGCGGCAGTTTCGCGGGTGTCGTTCGTGTCTTTTTTGAATGCGAACCCGAGGATGGCAATACGCTTGCCGGTGACGGTATTGAAGAGCTCGCGGACGATGCGCTCGGCAAACCGGTGTTTTTGCCAGTCGTTGATTTTGACAACGCTCTCCCAGTAAGCGGAGACCTCGGGAAGGCCGAAATGCCCGCAGAGGTAGGCGAGGTTGAGGATATCCTTCTGGAAGCAGGATCCGCCGAAGCCGACCGAGGCCTTCAGGAATTTCGGACCGATGCGGGAATCCTTGCCGATGGCGTTTGCGACTTCGTCCACATCCGCTCCTGTTGCCTCGCAGAGCGCGGAGATCGAATTGATCGAGGAGATCCTCTGGGCGAGAAACGCGTTGGCTACCAGCTTGGAGAGCTCGGAAGACCAGAGGTTCGTCGTGAGGATCCGCTCGCGGGGAACCCAGCGCGCATAAACCGAGACAAGCTTCTCGATCGCCGCGAGCCCCGAGGGAGTCTGCTCGCCACCGATGAGGACGCGGTCGGGGCAGGTAAGATCCTCGACGGCTGTGCCCTCGGCAAGAAACTCCGGGTTCGAGAGGACGTCAAACTGCCCGGATTTCGAATTGGCGCGGAGGATCGTGATGATCGCCTCGGCGGTCTTCACAGGGATCGTGCTTTTCTCAACGATAATCTTCGGCCCCTCGGCGACAGCGGCGATCCGGCGCGCGGCGCTCTCGACGTATTTCAAATCGGCGGCACGACCGGCCCCGATGCCCTGCTTTTTCGTCGGGGTGCCGACGCTCACAAAGATGATGTCGGCCTTCCGGATCCCACCGTCCACGTCGGTGGAGAAAAACAGGTTTTTTCCGCGCGAACCGCGGACGAGCTCGTCAAGCCCAGGCTCATAGACCGGAAGGGAATCGGAGTTCCATTCCGCGATGCGGGCTTCGTTCGGATCAACGACGTTGACTTCGATATCGGGGCATTTCGCCGCGATCATGGCCATGGTGGGGCCGCCGACATAACCGGCGCCGAGACAGCAGATTTTCATAGTGGGTTTCATCAGGGTTGAAGCTCTTTGCGGAAGTGGGCGATAGTGCGCTCGATGCCCTCCTCCAGAGGGACTTTCGGCTCCCAGCCGAGGTGTTTTTTTGCCAGCGAGATGTCCGGACGCCGCTGCTTGGGATCATCGGCGGGGAGCGGCTTGTGCGTGATCTTCGACTTTCCGCCGACTTTCTTCAAAACGAGTTCGGCAAGCTCCATCATTGTAAATTCGCCAGGGTTGCCGAGGTTCATCGGCCCGACGGTTTCGGTCTGGGCCATGAAGCGGATGAAGCCCTCGATGAGGTCGTCCACATAGCAGAACGAGCGGGTCTGTTTGCCCTCTCCGTAAACCGTGAGATCCTCGCCGCGCAACGCCTGAACGATAAAATTCGAAACCACACGTCCGTCGTTCGGAAGCATGCGGGGACCGTAGGTGTTGAAAATCCGGATCACGCGGATATCCACATGGTTTTCCCGGTGGTAGTCGAAAAACAGCGTTTCGGCGCAGCGCTTTCCCTCGTCGTAGCACGACCGCAGGCCGATGGGGTTGACATGGCCCCAATACGATTCCACCTGGGGATGAATCTCGGGGTCGCCGTAGACCTCCGAGGTGGATGCCTGGAAAACGCGGGCCTTGACCCGCTTGGCGAGACCGAGGCAGTTGATCGCTCCCATCACCGAGGTCTTTGTCGTTTTGATCGGATTGTATTGATAGTGCGGCGGCGAGGCCGGGCAGGCGAGGTTGTAGATCTGGTCGACCTCGATTTTGAACGGGTCGATCACGTCGTGTCGGATGAGTTCGAACCCCGGATTTCCGAGCAGGTGGGCGACATTTTTCTTCCGGCCGGTGAAGAAGTTATCGAGGCAGGCGACTTCATTGCCGACTTCCAGGAGCCGCTCGCAGAGATGCGAGCCGAGAAACCCGGCACCGCCGGTAACAAGGATTTTCATGCGCGTTGTGTTTGTAAAATGTCTTGGAAACCCTGACGGAGAGGACACGGGCAGCATCCAACAAGGAGGGCGTCGGTATGGGGGGAGAATAGCCACTGCCGCTCCCCCGTGTCAATGGGTCCATGCCGGGAAAACCGTCGAAAACCCGGATTCCGGGCACGGACCGGAAAATTCCGTGGAAACCCGATTGAATCCGCCGCCGGTTCCGCCACAATACGCGGTCCGATGTCCGAAGAACTTTCCAAAGCTTACGAACCCGGTCTGGTGGAAGACAAATGGTATGCCTGGTGGCAGGTACGCGGGCTGTTCCATGCGGACCCAGGCTCCCCGAAGCCCGGCTACTCGATTGTCATCCCGCCTCCGAACGTCACCGGCGTCCTCACGCTGGGCCATGTGCTGAACAACACGATCCAGGATATCCTCGCCCGCCACGCGCGCCAAACCGGACACGAGGTCCTCTGGCTCCCCGGAACCGACCACGCGGGCATCGCCACCCAGACAGTCGTCGAGCGCAGGCTCCGCAAGGAGGAAAAGAAGACCCGCCATGACCTAGGGCGCGAGGAGTTTCTCAAACGCGTCTGGGAGTGGAAGGAGAAGCACGGCGGGATCATCATCAAGCAGCTCAAAAAACTCGGCTGCTCATGCGACTGGGAGCGAGAGCGGTTCACGATGGATGAGGCTTACGCGCGCAAGGTTCAGGAAGTTTTTGTGGACCTGCACGGCAAAGGTCTCATCTACCGCGGCAAGCGGATGGTAAACTGGTGCCCTGTTTCCCTGACCGCGCTCAGCGACGAGGAGGTCATCCCGAAGCCGCAGAAGGGCTACCTCTACCATTTCAAGGTGGAGATCGTGGAGCGCCCGGGAACATTCCTCGAAATTGCCACGACGCGGCCGGAGACGATCATGGGAGACACGGCGGTTGCGGTGAATCCGAAGGATCCCCGCTACCGCGAATATATCGGCCTTCACGTCCTCCGTCCGCTTCCTCTGGACGAGCCGGCGATCCTCCCGATCATTGGGGATGAGGCGGTGGAATTTGAATTCGGCACGGGCGTCCTGAAGGTGACTCCTGCGCACGACAAGACCGACTACGAGATCGGCCTCCGCCACAGCCTGCCGGTCATCGACATCATGAACCCTGACGGCACGCTGAACGATCTGGCCGGCGAGGAATTTGCCGGGCTCGACCGGTTCGAGGCCCGCGTCGAGGCGGTGGACAAGCTCCGCGAACTCGGCATCCTCGTCAAAGAGGAGCCCCACGAAAATCACGTCGGCTTCAGCGAGCGCGCGGATGTCCCGGTTGAACCCCGACTTTCCGAACAGTGGTTCCTCAAATATCCTAAAACACTGGAGGCTCGCGACGCCGTCCGCAACCACCTCATCAGGTTTTTCCCCGACCGCTGGGAAAAAGTCTACGATCACTGGCTGGAAAACATCCAGGACTGGTGCATCTCCCGCCAGCTCTGGTGGGGACATCGGATCCCAGTTTGGTATAAGGCGGAAGGCGGAAGTGGGAAATCGGAAGTTTTTGTCCCGCCTCCGGCGGCTGAAGCCACTTCCGACTTCCAATCTCCGACTTCCAACTTCCTGGTTTCCGTGGAGTCTCCTGGCGACGGGTGGGTCCAGGACCCCGACGTTCTCGACACATGGTTTTCGTCGTGGCTCTGGGCGCATGAGACGATGGAGCCTGCCGCGCTCAAGAAGTTTTACCCGACAAGCGCTTTGGTGACCGGGCCGGACATCATCTTCTTCTGGGTCGCCCGCATGATCATGGCCGGGCTCGAATACACCGGCGAGGTGCCGTTCCGCAGCGTCTACTTCACCGGGATCATCCGCGACAGGCAGGGCCGCAAGATGTCGAAGAGCCTCGGAAATTCGCCCGATCCGCTGGACCTCATCGCGAAGGTTGGCGCCGACGGACTCCGGTTCGGCCTTCTCCGGATCGCACCCCAGGGACAGGACATCAAATTCGACGAACAGCAGATCGTGGAGGGACGGAATTTTTGCAACAAGCTCTGGAATGCGTGCCGGTTCCGGCTCATGCACGGCGCGGTCGATCCGGCAGCCGATCCGTCAAAGCACGACCTCTCGATTTTTGCGCGCGACCTGCTCTCAAAGCTCGACGCCACGATCCAACGCGTCAACGAGGGCTATGAAGCGTTCCGCTTCAGCGATATCGCCCAGGCGCTCTACGATTTTGTCTGGGGCGACTTCTGCGACCGCTTCATAGAGTCGGCAAAGGCGGACTTCGATTCCCCGCGCCGCGAGGGAACGCTGGCCGTCATGGATTTCACGATTCAGCGGATCCTGAAGCTCCTGCATCCCTACACGCCGTTCATCACGGAGGAACTCTGGAGCGGACTCGGCTTCGGCCCGCAGAGCCTGATGGAGTCGCCCTGGCCGGAGGCCGGCAACGCCGCGCCCGAGCCCCGGGCCGAGGCGGTTTACGCTGCGGTTTCCCTCGCTCGAAACCTCCGGGCAACTTACAACGTTCCGGCAAACAAGCGTGTCGCATGGCAGTTCACCCCGGCGGAGGACTGGGTCAGCCATGAAATCCCAGCCCTCTCGCTCTTCCTGCATGCAGAGTCCCTCACCCCCTGCGACACGGCTCCCGCCGGCTCAGCAGCCTGCCCGACCGATATCGGCATCATTTACCTTCCTCTGGAGGGCCTTGTGGATCCGTCCGCCGAGCGGAAGCGGCTTCAAGCCGAAATTGGCAAGGTTGAAGCCGAAATCGAAAAAGTCGCCCGCAAGCTCTCCAGCGAATCGTTTGTCAGCAACGCTCCCGCTGCCGTCGTATCCGAGCACCGCCAGCGACAGCAGGACTGGGTCGCCAGGCTCGCAGAGCTCCAGTCCGCCGTCCAGTCACTCGGCTGACATCGAGCGCAGGATCGACCCTTCACATTTCACACGCCCTCCGATAGGGTGGAGACGCTATGAAACAAATTCCCGCCGCAATGTCCGTTCTTCTCGTCCTTTTGCTCGGTGTCGGTGGCATGGCGTATATTGCGAATTCCAAAAACATCCGCGTCTCGGCGGGTTTTGCGAGCTACGTCTATTCGAAGCCGATCATCGGGCGCAGCGAATTCAAAGGCGTGCTCATCGGGCCGGCCTCGACCGGGCTGCGCTGGAGGCTGAGCGGACAGAACGTCTCGATCACCCCGTATACCTACAGCGAAAAGTTTGATGGAAACACGGCGATCCTGGCCAAGGACAAGTTGCCGCTGAACAGCCAGGCTCACATCGTGTGGCGGCTGAAGCCGGACGAGGCATCGGTGAAGCAGTTCATGGAGGAGTTCGGCGGTTGGGAGATTACCGGCGAGCCCGACGAGATCGCCAAGCAGGCCTACGCGCAGTTCATCATGGAGCCATTCCGGACCGTGACCCGCTCGGTCGTCGCAAAATACGGAGGGCTCTCTGTCAACGAATCGCTCCCGGAAATTTCGGCTTCCATCGGCGAGAGCATGAAGGAAATGCTCCGCAAGACGCCCTTCGAGATCCTCTCGGTCGTCATGGGCAACGCCGCACCGCCCCAGCAGGTCATCGACGCCATCGCCACCAAAGTCGCCCTGAACCAGACGCTGGAGCAGAAATCGATCGAGGAGGAAATCGCCACAAAAAACATCGAGATCGAGCGCAAGAACGGCGAGGCATCCGGCGCAAAAGCCGCTGCAGAGGCGGTCGAGCGCGCAAAGGCGATCAGCTCGATCAGCGCCGTCCTGACTCCAGCTTACATCCAGTATCTCGGCATGGAAAACATCCGGGGCGCAGACCGCGTCTACGTGCCGCTCGGCGGGGCCTCGCCCCAGCTCGTTCTCCCGGTCAAGTAGCTCTGACCCCTTCGACGAAAGTATCTTTGACTGACGTCGAGTCTGGAACAAACCTAGAGGCTTTTGAATTCCTCCTCGTCCATCTCGGCCTGCTTGAGGATGGAACGAAACGTTCCCTTGGGCACATCTCCGGGATGCATCGCAACATACGCCTGTCTTCCATCGGCATGCCGCAGCACCACATGGGAGCCACTTTGTCTGCGGACCTCGAATCCGGCACGCTCCAAGCGGCGGAGAACCTCTTTCGCCTTGTAGGGCATTACGCCACCTCAAGCGTTGCAAGGATGGACTCGCCGGGAGTTTTCGGATCTTTCCCCTCGGCCCTCATCTCCTCGACCCAGAGCGAAATGAGATCCCGTGCGGCAGCCATCGCCCCCTCAATTCCTCCCCCGTGGGTGGTAATCCCCAGCGATGGCACATGGGCGTAGTAGAACCCCGGCATCCCTTCCGATTCCTCAACGGGCTCGATCAAGACGGCGTATTTCATGGCCGGAAAGTAACACCGGAAGACCGATCTGTCGAGATGCGGCTCGGATTGCCCCAATCCCAACCAATCTCAACCGCAGCCAAGTTCCTGAGCAATTCCCGGAATTGTCAGCAAGCCTGCAAGAACATGCACACTGGACCCAGTTTCCCGGGTATTCCTGAACACCTCTCTCGAAAATGCGCGCCAGTTCGTGGACAGCGTGAAGCTGGAAAGCCGGATCGCCGAAAGCTCAGTTGTAAATATCCCGCCGGTTTCCGATGGCCAGAACGAGCACTCGAACAGCACTGTCTTCGATTTCGTAGATGATTCTGTAATCGCCAACCCGGATTCGGTAGCGGTTTGACGGGCCCGCCAGCTTCTTGCAGCTTGCGGGCCGGGGTTCTCCTTGGAGATTGTCTATGGCTCGATGAATGCGCTTGTAAAGGCTCGCATCCCGCAACCGTGTCAAAAACCGCCGGGCAAGTGGATAAAACTCGATGGAGTAGGTCACGAGGCGTCGCCCGAAAACCTGTCTGACATTTCCTTTTTGAGCGCATCCCATGCCACCAATGGCCCGCCTTCCGCCTTTGCCTCGTCCGCCAAAGCGTTGTCTTCAATGTCCTCGAGAAATTCCAGCAGCTCCCTGCGTTCCTCGCGCGTGAGATGCCCAACCTTCGACTTCATTTCAAGAACCGCAGTGCTCATGCGGGGAAGATACCATTTATCCGACCCCATTCAACCTCCAAAAAACACCGCCAGAATTTTTCCCCTTCTCCGAATGTAAAGAGGGAAGACCCCTTTCCTCAAGGATAGTCGGGCAGGGTGACAGACAGGCGAGACGCGCAAAATGTCAAAGTGCAAGGTTTGACCCATTCGACGGAAGCCATTTGAGAGGAAAATGCTGCGTCGAAAATGTTCTGTGGCATGGGCATCCTGCCCATGTCTTGCTGGATTGTTACGCATGGACACACACCGAGAGGGCATATTGGTCGAGCCAGGATTGGACGGTCTGGCGTGTGGCGGCGGACGCATTGGTATTTGAGTGGCATTTCAATTGGCCGATGATCCAGTCGCCCTCGGAGGTCATGATAATCTCAAGGGTGGCCCGTTCGGGTTCAAGCACGCGGTAGATGAAGGTTTTCCCTTCTCGGATTTTATAGACGTAGCCCCCGACACAATTGTTCTGCGTTTTCCCCTCCTCGCGCAGATCATCACCGGTGAGTATCGGGACAATCTTCTTCGTTCCCGGAATCGGCGGCTTGGGGAGCGCGCCACCGTGCTGCTGATCCATACGGAGAAACTCCGCCAAAACCATGTCGTGCAGAGTTCGAAGGCAGGCGAGGGAGTGGATTCTTGGAGGCGGGGCATCCGGGGCGACAATCCTCTTCATATCCAACAGGTGCGAGATCATGATCCCGGCCAACTCAATCGCTGCTGGACTCTTTTGCATCAACTGCAGGAGTTTCCACTGGCGTGTCTGGAATTTTTCCACGGCGGTCGCCACCGGCACCGGTATGTTTGCCCGGAATGCGCCGAACGCCCTCCGGCGCTGGAGCTGGAACTCCTCGCCCGTCGGCAGGGGCTCGTCCGGAAAGTCCCCGGGGCCTTGCGTCTCGTCAAAGAGCAGTCGGAACCGTGGCGCAAATTCCATCCAGGATGACTGGCCATACTTTTGAACCTCTTTCAGCGAAGGCCACGCCTCCAGAAGCATGATGCGATCGTCCACAAACACATACAGTTTCCGATTCTTGAAGCCAAATCCCGGGGTGCTCATCAGAACTCAAACTCTCCTTGCGGACTGATCCGCGCCAGCATCATGGAATTATGCGGAGGCTGTCGGTCGTCTGCGATCTGTCCAAGTGCTCCAGCCCCTCGTCCAGCAAGGATTCCAGTTCGCGAGTCATCACCAGATCAGGTGCGGGAACGCTTTCCCAGAGCCGTTCCGCCAGCTTCGCACGGTCGCTGCACAGGAGCTCCAAGGCAACCCGCTCAACTTGATCGAGGGTCGTAACCATAGGCGAACATTATGGCACTCACACCCAAAGAAACGATAAAACGCGGGACTGGCACCTTTTCTGTTTTCGGGCGCAAGGGTTTTCTGCGCAAAGGTCGATGAGCGGAACTCGGGCTTGAGAAATCCGGCGAAACGCATACGCTCATTCCATGAGCACGCTCGCAGAAATCGAAGAGGCCATAGTCCAACTACCCACCACGCAGGTGGAGGAATTGGCGGTATGGTTGGAGCGGCGACGCTTCAAAACGTCGGTAGCAGAAGTGCCCGAGCCGGATTTTCTGGCCCGCGCGAAAGCAGTGTGGGGAGATCATCCGGTCGGCGCACCGCTGAGTGAGTTGGTGTCCGAAGGGAGAGGGTAAGCCGTGCTGTATCTCGATACGGGCTGTCTAGTAAAACTCTATTACCCCGAGCCGGAGAGTGTGGCCGTGGTAAAAATTGTGTTCGGCAAGGGGATCATCTTCACTGATCTCCGCGAGTTGGAAATGGCAACAGCCATGCAACTCAAAGTGTTTCGCGGCGAGGCAACCCCGGAGCGTGTGACGGCGGCACTGGGGCTGGTGCATGAAGATCTTGCCTCCGGGAAACTTTCCAGGGGAACCGTCGGGGTGCAGAGCGCCATGAGAGATGCGGTCACCATGTCGTTGGCACACGCCGCGACAATCGGATGCCGATCACTGGACATCCTGCATTGTGCTCTCGCCAAGGCGACGGGCGCGGAGGCATTCGTCTCGACCGACGCCCGGCAGCTCGCTGTAGCCCGCGCCGGGTCCTTGCCTGTGCTGACAATCTGATTTCTTCCCTGCTCGCTCCGGGCAACTCCTCACGAAAGCCGCTCGAATGCTCTCTGCAAATTGAACAAAAGCCGGAGGCAGTCCAATGAACAAAAATACACCCATCCGGGTGGTGCTGGATACGAGCATTCTGGTGGCGGCGGCACGTTCCCGGCGTGGTGCCTGTTTCGCGATCCTGAGTTCGCTGCCCTCTCCTGTCTTTCGCCCCTGCCTGTCGGTCGGTCTTTATACGGAATGGCAGTCCGTGCTGCTGCGCCCGGAGAATTTGCCACCCGGTGAGACTGCCGAAGCGGCCCTGGGGGCACTGCGTCGGTTGGCGGCATTCTGCCATTTGCAGGAGATCCATTACCTCTGGCGTCCGTTTCTTTCCGATCCGGAGGATGAGTTTATTTTGGAACTGGCATTTGCTGCCCAGGCCGATTACATTGTCACCCACAACACGCTGGACTTTTCCGGTTGCGAGCGCTTGGGCGTGACGGCAATCACCCCACGAATTTTTCTGACCATCACCCGTAAAAAACCATGAGCACGCTCACAGTCGAAATTCCAGATTCTCTCAGACTTCGCGTCGAGGAACTTGCCGCTCGCGACGGGTATTCGATCAAGCAATTTGCGGCCAGCGCAATCGCAGAAAAATATTCGGTGATGACCTCTCTCGATCATCTTCGCAGTGAAGCCGCCGCCGGTCGCCAGGTAGACTTCGATGCTTTCTTGGCCGCATGTCCTGATGTCCCCCCATTGCCGGGCGACGAACTGTAATCCCTTTCTTTTCGCCGATCCGAGCGATCAAGAATTGTCAGAGTTTTTGACTTCAATGGTGTCGTGGCGCCAAGGCGAGACGCGCAAAATGTCAAAGGGCAAGGTTTGACCCCTTCGATACACGCATGCAAAATCCTTTGAGAAAATATGCAAATTGCATATATTCCACTCATGATCTTCACCGCCACACAACTTGCCACCGATAGCAACGGGGTTATTGACCGAGTGGTGGAACGTCACGAAAAGGCCGACATTCGCAGGCATGGAAAAATCAAGGTGGAAATGCGGCGCAAAGCCGGGGTATCGAAGGCGGAGCTTTTGGAGATTTTGGCGAGCGTGAGGTTTTCCACGCAGGAGCAGACCGAATTAACAGCCGCCATGAAGCAGGCCGGCGAAGTGTTTGGATATGCCGGTGGCCATTGATACCAGCGTCCTGGTCCACACGGAAAGATCGGGCGAGTTTGAAAATCTGCTGCCCGATGACGAAGGCCTCTTTTATATTCCCGCCCATGCTGCGGCGGAATTTCTGGTTGGCGCTCACCTCCCGAAGTCCGCGCATCTGCGCGAACGCGCCCGGAGCATCTACGAGAACAGGTTCAAACTGCTGGTGGATTTGTTCGATGAAAACGACGCCGCGCAAATGGCCCTGCTGATCTCGGAATTGCGCAAATCCGGGCGGCAAATGGGATTCTTTGATGCCGCCATTGCCGCCACGGTCATGGCGCGCGGGGATTCTCTGCTCTGTCTGGACGGAGACTTTGACCGGCTGGCAGAGAAAATAAATCTGTTGAAGCCGTGATTCCCGACCCCCCGGTACAAAATCAAAAGGCGATAATACGCGGGACTGACACCTTTTCCCGTCAGCGTCGCCCGTCTGATGAGGAGACTGGGAAATCTGTCCGAAGAAGGAAATAAACCTTGTCGCTGAAATGCTGCGCGACCGGTTGGGCATGGCGTAGTTTGAGGACGCAATGGCACACGCCACTCACCCGCTGAAAATTCTCGGGAAAGGGTTTGGAGCAATGAAGCCGGCTTCGTTGCGGGCTTCAGCCCCCCCAAAGAGTACCCGCCAGAATCTTCCCCTTCTCCGAATGTAAAGAGGGAAGACCCCTTTCCTCGGGGATAGCCGGGCAGGGTGGCAGACAGGCGAGACGCGCAAAATGTCAAAGGGCAAGAACCGACCCCTTTCCCCTCCAGTTCGTAGAGCCCGGCATCTCCTCCCCGGCCAATTCTCGTGGCATGGGCAGCACCCCAAAACAAGCGCTCCGCGTAACGCCGGCAATCAGTCAAACGGCAAGCTGCCGTGCAATCTTGGCGTCGGTGCGGGCGATGGCCTCGCGGGCTATGCGGGATTCTTCCGGAGTTGCGGGGCGGAAACCGTGCTTTTTCAAGATACGATCACAAGCAGCCACGGTGAACGGCTTTTCCGGATGCTGGGGAACACGAACGGAAAACCCGCTCATTTCAGTGCGCGAGGAAAAACCGGATGTGTTCTTTCGCGTTGGCTTGGAAATCACGGATGGCATAATCAAAAACCTCTTCTCTACTGGACTCGAAAAACCATTCCTTTTCAAGAAGTCCTTTCTTTATTCCGAGGATGTCGCGGTGGGCCGTGCCGTGCGCGGAGTCGTATCTGGCAACGCAATGTTCGCGGCCGGCAATCTCCGCAATGAGCAGAACAACAAAGGAAACGATCCTCCCGTTTTGGGTATCTCGCCAGGCGAAAATGTGCCCGCAGTCGAGCCATTGCGTGAATTCCTTGTCCGGCATCCAGGGAGGATCTCACGCGGTCCTGAGGATGGAAATCACGTTCTGCTGCCGGGGGCAACGCGGGGGAAACCATGCGGCCCGAACGTAGAGCGGCTTCATGAGGACTGTAGCCGCAAAAGAACGCAGAGATCTCAACAATATGCTTTCCCCCACTGTGCAATTCCACCTTGCCTTTGCGTTCCGTGCACTCTTTTCCGACCATGTCTATACTTGTAATCCCCGTCTCGTGCCAGTCGGGCTGATTGGTCGAAAATGATGGGCCGGGTGCGGGATGACAACGCTATACAGGGAGACGAACGCGTGCTTTCGCCTACCTTGTGGCCCCAGGCGAGACGCGCATAATGTCAAAGAGCAAGAACCGACCCCTTTACCGACCCCTTTCCCCTTGGCTTCCCGCAGGCCGATCTCCCGGACGGCTACAGCATCGTGTCCCTCCTGCCGCAACGTCGCGGCAAGGGAAGGCGGAAGCTGGGCATCAACAACGAGCTTCACGCAGCCTGCAACACGGCGTGGTTGGCTTGGGCGGCCGCGTATTGCAGGCACACCCGGATATCCTCCGGCTCCAGATCGGGGAAGTCCTCAAGAATTTGCTCCTGGCTGGCTCCCCCCCCAGCATTTCCAACACATCCTTGACCCTGATCCGCATTCCGCGGATGCACGGGCGGCCTCCGCACTGCTCGGGATCGAATGTGATGCGGTCAAGAAAGCTCATGCCGTGACGCTAATTGCAAATCGCAGCGTTTTCCAGCTTTCTTTGGGAGTGGTCCCGCCCCCCTTCGAGGTCCAGGCAGTCACAATGGTCTTGAGTCTCAGCCACACACCGAGAGGGCATATTGGTCGAGCCAGGATTGGACGGCCTGGCGTGTGGCGGCAGACGCATTGGTATTTGAGTGGCATTTCAATTGGCCGATGATCCAGTCGCCCTCGGAGGTCATGATAATCTCAAGGGTGGCCCGTTCGGGTTCAAGCACGCGGTAGATGAAGGTTTTCCCTTCGCGGATTTTATAGACGTAGCCCCCGACGCAATTCTTCTGCGTTTTCCCCTCCTCGCGCAGATCATCACCGGTGAGTATCGGGACAATCTTCTTCGATCCCGGAATCGGCGGCTTGGGGAGCGCGCCACCGTGCTGCTGATCCATATGGAGAAATTCCGCCAAAACCATGTCGTGCAGAGTCCGAAGGCAGGCGAGGGAGTGGATTCTTGGAGGCGGGGCATCCGGGGCGACAATCCTCTTCATCTCCAACAGGTGCGAGATCATGATCCCGGCCAACTCAATGGCTGCTGGACTCTTTTGCATCAACTGGAGGAGCTTCCACTGGCGGGTCTGGTATTTTTCCACGGCGGCCGCCACCGGCACCGGTATGTTTGCCCGGAATGCGCCGAATGCCCTCCGGCGCTGGAGAAGGAACTCCTCGCCCGTCGGCAGGGGCTCGTCCGGAAAGTCCCCGGGGCCTTGCGTCTCGTCGAAGAGCAGTCGGAACCGTGGCGTAAATTCCATCCAGGATGACTGGCCATACTTTTGAACCGCTTTCAGCGAAGGCCACGCCTCCAGAAGCATGATGCGATCGTCCACAAACACATACAGTTTCCGATTCTTGAAGCCAAATCCGGGGGTGCTCATCAAAACTTAAACTCAGCTTGCGGATCGTTTGCGGCAATGTGAAGTTTCCTTTTTCACGGGGTTTATCGGCTGTAAGAATACTCCGCACGGGTAGTCTGCACCAATGGAAAATTACCGATGCCACCGCAATCGCACGCCTCGCCGTTCAAGACTGGCTCGACCAGTATTCGTTTTCAGGGTGAGTCCGTAAATCTGCCGGAATTCGCTTACGCCCGCATGCAAAAATCCTTTGAGAAAATATGTAAATTGCATCACGGGTGTCCGGTTAACTGACTGATGAAGTCTTGGAAGATTCATAAAATGAGCGGCTTGCGTGGCAAAAACGATGTGACGCATTTGAATTCTGGAGCCCTCCCAGACAGGCTGCCGCATGAATTCCGGCCGCTACATTCTGTCCCAAGTTCTCGATCTTGTGCATCGCCAAACCCTCGACCGCTTGGTCGAACGCTACGACGCGGAGTCGCGCGTCCGGCATTTCGGTTGTCGCCAGCAACTCATTTGCATGGCTTTTGCCCAACTGACTTGGCGGGAGGGATTGCGCGATATTGCCGAGTGTTTGAATGCGCGGCCTGCCACGCTTTACCACCTGGGCTTTTCCGAGCCTGTGGCCAAATCGACGCTGGCCGATGCCAACGAACAGCGCGACTGGCGGCTTTGGGAGGATCTGGCCAAGACGCTCATGCGAAAAGCCCGACCGCTCTACGCGGGGGAAGACTTGGGGCTGGACATCGACAACACGGTTTATGCCTTGGACTCGACGACTGTGGATCTTTCGCTCACGCTCTTCCCGTGGGCAGACTTCCGAAAGACCAAGGCCGGAATCAAGATGCACACGCAGATCGACCTTCGTGGCCCGATTCCCACTTGCATCTTTGTCTCCGGCGCGCGCGCCAGCACGACGTGCTCTGGCTCGACGATTTGCTTTTCGAGCCGGGATCCTTCTACGTGATGGATCGCGGCTACATGGATTTCGCCCGCCTCCATTTGATCGCTCAAGCCGGAGCGTTCTTTGTCACACGAGCCAAGGACAACCTGCAATATGCCAGACAACGATCCCAGCCTGTGGACATGCGGACGGGGCTCCGCAGCGACCAGATCGGAAAAGCCAAGCTGCCAAAGGCGCGGGCGGATTTCCCTTCGCTCTTGCGCAAGGTTCGCTATTACGATCAGAAGGAAGGGCGGGACTTCGTCTTTCTTACAAACAACCTGACCATCCCCGCGTTGACCGTGGCCACACTCTACCGCCTGCGATGGCGGATCGAGTTGTTCTTCCGCTGGATCAAAGGCCATCTGCGCATCAAGCATTACTATGGGACGAGCCCCAATGCGGTGAAGACACAGATAATACGCGGGGCTGACACCTTTTTCGATTTCGTTACAGGCGGAAGTTCGGGACTTGACTATGTTCGCAATAGTGCGAACATCCCGTCAAGGATGCCGAAGACAAAAGTCATTTTCTTTAAAACTGAAACGGGAGATGCCCCTGTTCTGGACTGGTTGCGCGAGCTGCCAACGAAAGCACGGGCGAAATGCACCGATAAAATGGAAAGACTGGCATGAAATCTAAAAAACCAACAACCGATGCGCTGGAAATCATCCACAGGGAATTTTTTGACGGTCAACCTGCGAGACTTGCCGAGCTTGAGCAAGCTCGCAGCGACAGTCTTGTGGCGAGGAAAATCCACAGGCTTCGCACGCAAGCCGGACTTTCCCAACGAGCACTCGCAAAAATGGTCGGAACCACCGCATCTGTGATTTGCCGGCTGGAGGGTGCCGACTACGAAGGGCACTCGATGGCAATGCTCAACCGGATTGCCGCTGCCCTGGACCGCCGGGTCGAAATCCGTTTTGTTCCGGTAAAGAAATCATCTGCGCCACTCGCTTTTGCCTGAAACTCAGAGACAGCAAACAAGATGAAGGTGAAAAGATTCTCCAGAAGTTTCACCGCCGCACAGAGATTTTTCAAAAAGGCGACAATACGCGGGACTGACACCTTTCTCGTGCCGCTCGGCGGGGCCTCGCCCCAACTCGTCCTCCCGGTCAAGTAGCCTCCGCGATGAAGGAATAATCCTAAAGAGGAAAATAGTTCCGCAGATTCACAGTATCATGGCCCAAGTGCTTCTGCTTGCACTCCTCAGGGCAGGCGGTTAGGTTTCCCTGCATGAGTTTCGCTCAAATCATCGAAGAAATTCCCAAGCTCACGCATCTCGAGCGTCGCGAGTTGTTTCTTCAAGTTCTGAGCCTCGAGCCCGATGCTGATGATGTCGCGGTCTGTGACCATGTCGCCCGCGAGGGCTTCGCGCTTCTAGATGAATTGGAAGCCGGTGACGCGACGCATGGATAAAGCCAGAAAGGGAGAAGTTTGGCAAACCGACATGGGCATTGCCGGTAAAATCCGCCCCTGCCTGCTTCTCACGGACTACCCTGCGGATGACGAACTGGCAATGGTCACGGTCGTCCCCCACACGACGGCACTTCGCGAAAACAGGTGGGAACTCGCCTTGCCCAAACAGTTCTTGAAGACGGGCGCATTCCATTTCCAGCAAATCCAATCCGTCAGCGTCGCCCGTCTGATGAGGAGACTGGGAAATCTGTCCGAAGAGGAAATGACCCTTGTCGCTGAAATGCTGCGCGACCGGTTGGGCATGGCGTAGTTTGAGGACGCAATGGCACACGCCACTCACCCGCTGAAAATTCTCGGGAAAGGGTTTGGAGCAATGAAGCCGGCTTCGTTGCGGGCTTCAGCCCCCCCAAAGAGTACCCGCCAGAATCTTCCCCTTCTCAAATGTCAAAGAGCAAGAACCGACCCCTTTCCCGACCCCTTTCCCGGGTGTTCGTGGACGGCGGGTTCGAGGGCGTCCCAGCATTTCTGAACGATTTCCTGCGGGTCGGCATCGGGAGGGCATTCAATCGGCGCGTGGTGGATGATGCGGTATTTTCCTGAGGGGCCGGGCCGGCATTCAACCGGGACGATGGCGGCACCGGTCCTTTGGGCAAGCGCCGCGTGGGTCTGGGTGACGCTGGCGAGCAGTCCGCCGAAGCATTCCACGAGCACGCTGCCTTCGCGGGGGTCGAGGTTCAGGTCGCAGAGCATGCCGAATTTTCCGCCGCCTTTGAGATACTTGAGCATGCGGATCATCGCGCGTTCCTGGGGGATGACCTGGTTTCCGGTGCTGGTGCGCAGGCGGTCGAACACCGGCCCGAGGAGCGGGTTCTTGAACCGCTGGGCGATGACCGGGCCCGGACTGATCGTGTGGGCGCCGGCCAGGGCAAGCCATTCGAAATTTCCGAAATGGAAGCACGCGTAGATGGCGGCCCTCCGGGGATCCTTGCGCACGTAGTCCTTGTCCCATCCCTCGAAAATCACATGGCGCTCGAAGAATTTTTCGTCCATGTTCGGAGCCCAGAAAAGTTCGAGCATCGTCCGGGCGAACGTCCCGTATGACCGGCGGACGATGCGGGCTTTTTCCAACCTGGAGAATTTTCCCGGAAAAGCCGCCTCGATATTTTCAAGCGCGACCTTGCGTCCGCCAGGATCGAGAAAATACACCAGCGATCCGAGGGCGTTCGCCATCACCGGGAGCCAACCGAAGGGAAGAGTGGCCACAAACCAGGCCCCCGTCGAGAGTCCTGCAAATTCGATCCGTTTGCGCACGCCCGTCATAGACCGCTTTGCAGTGAGGCCGAAGCACAACCAAGCACTCCGCCAAATGACATCGTCTGCCCCATCAAGGGGCCAGCCGCAGACAATGCTCCCGGCTCTTCCCTCATCCGAAATAGTGAAAACCAGTTCTCATCACGCACAAAATACACCCCCGCCCCAGCTCTTTCCATCACGTTTCGCAGGACAAGGAAAATGAGATTCCGAACGGTTTCCGGGGAGCATACGCGCCCTCGTGTGTCGTTTTCGGCGCCCTCGCGGAAAAACTCGCTACCGCTCACCCCAAACCTCATGGATCCGGATTGCTCCCACCCGACGAAGAATATATCCCGCCCAACGCGCGGGAGGTTTCAGGAAAATGCAAGAATATGCTGCCCCCTTTTCCCGAATGTAAAGAGGGAAGAACCGACCCCTTTTCTTTGTTTTATAGGCCCGACCCCATTTGGTTTTCCGGTATCTGGGTATGCACTTTACTCCCCCTGACCGCAATATCTTGTGGCGACCAGTTGGGCGCAGGCCCATCCGGCGGCGTAAAATCCGCGCCAGGGGGAGTAAAGTGCATACCCAGATTCCGGTATTTCCTGCGAATGCGTGAGAAATGTCAAAAGGCAAGGACCCCGTGCTCTTTTCTTCGATGGGCTGATCGCGCATGAATTGTCAGATTTTTTTGACTTCTTTAATTTTCCTTCTTCTCAAAGCAAACCCGCAAAGGCCCGCCGCGCCACTGAGGAGGGCGAGGCCGGAAGGTTCGGGAACGGTCGTGTTGATCGTGGCATCCAGAGGCGTGCTGCCGGAGTAGTAGCCCCCGTAAACCGCGAAGTCTACTGTGTCTCCGGGAGAGACATCAGTTACCAGGTTGAACGTTCCGGCATCACCCGCTTGCCAGATCTGCGAGCCATTCTTGATTACAGCCACCTGCATATGGCCGCCGTCGCCTGGCAGGAACTGGCCGGCAACAGTAGCCGATCCCGATACTTCAGCCGGGGCAGTCCAGCGCGCGATGCTTGGCTGCTCTCCTTCACCTGGGTGAAGGGCCACCCAACCGACAGGAACGAAATCGGCATCCACGGTTGTGGTGTTCTTCCATATGGATGCGACTCCATACCAGATGGGACTGCCACCGAAGGCAGTGTAACTGCTGTTGGGCTCGAGATAGAACGCGCTGAAGTCGGTCGGAGCCCATCCATACGACCACGCGCCGTTTGGGTTGCCATTTTCGATACTGAAGTCGTCTGCCAAGTCCCAGACTTCCGCCTGAGCAGCGATTCCGACGCACATCAGCACCATGACGGCTGCCATCGCAATTAACTTTGTGAGAGTTTTTTTGAATAGTTTCATTGTGAGCGTAGTAAGTTTTTGTTTTCGCGGAGCGGAGGTTGTCCGTTCCAAGCAAAGTTGTAGCTTTCGCCATGCTTTGGCGTCAATGCCGGATCCGGCGATTTCTTGTCCGATTCTGGCGGATCCACGTTACGAAAATGTTGCAATCGAAAATGGGGTCAGGATTCGTGAAGAGGGTCGGTAGTGAATGGCGCTAACTTAAGGCGGTTTTGGGATGTGATTCGACGCCGACTTTCCGATGTGGCAAGGGGCCCATTTTGTGCCGGGGTTTGGTCAGAAGGCGGTAGTTTTTTGGGCGGCGTTTTCTGACG